>Ga0209474_10002384_pt1 | contig 17356 bp, 14 predicted proteins | sample GraSoiAngelo_145_FD_185902 | JGI IMG/M metagenome (GOLD analysis project Ga0209474, IMG submission 185902) | Grasslands soil microbial communities from the Angelo Coastal Reserve, California, USA - 14_1009_05_20cm (SPAdes) (version 2) | ecosystem: Environmental > Terrestrial > Soil > Grasslands... | reverse complement strand
TCACCGGCGCCGGCGGCCTGGTGGCATCGGGCTTCGACGCCTGGCAAGCAACCGCATTCAGCTCCGGCGGCGGCGATTCCTGCCTGGCCGGGCTGCTGATCGCTTTGCCCAGCGGCGGCTGCGACGTGCACCCGACTCCGCTCGGCCGCGACCTGCTGGCGCAGAAGGTGATCGACACCATCGCCGGTAGCTGCGGCTTCCAGAGCGCCCGCCGCTGCCTGAAGATCGACTGAGAAACGCGCGGGAGGCGGCCTCGCGCCGCCTCCCGAATCAGCTCGTCAGTTGCCGGTTCAGCAGCCTCACCGCAAGGGGTGCCAGTGCCAGCGTCAAAGCCGCGATGTAGGCGACGTCCACGAGGAGGCTCCAGGAGAGCGTCCCGTAAGTGAGTGACCGCGCCAGCGTGACCACGTGGTACAGCGGCGTGATCCAGATCGCCGCCTGCAGATAGGCCGGCAGCCGCTCGACGGGGAAGAAGGCGCCGCTGAAGAAGAACATCGGCGAGACCACCAGCTCCGTGTAGTAGAAGAGGTGATGGAACGAACGTTTGCACAGGATGGCCCAGGCCATGGCTGGGCCGGAGAAGAGCGGACCCATCGCCGCCAGCACCAGCGGCAGCAGCAGGCCCCAGGGCGAATGGAAGAGCCCCAGCAGCGCCATCACCAGCATGAACACGCCGCCGTACAAGACGGCACGCGTCGACTCCCAGACGAAGTTGCCCAGCACCACCTCGCCCGGTGAGACCGGGGTGGTGGCCACAGCGTCGTAGACGCCCCACTGGTGGGCCTTGATCCAGGTACCGAACAGGGTGTCGAAGGTCACCACGTTCATGGCCGTGATCGCCAGCAGGCCCGGCGCCACGAAGCTCAGGTAGCCGCCCGGCCGGCCCAGCGAGATGTAAGACCCCAGGGCCAGTCCGAAGGCCACCAGCCACATCAGGGGCTGGCCGAAGTTGAGCAGGATCGAGGTCCGGTAGAGGTGGCGCCAGACCAGTGCCTCCCGCCGCCAGATGCTCGCGCTGCGCCGCAACGTGCCTATGGCCATGCTCATTCCTGCAGCTCCCGCCCCGTGAGGTGGATGAAGACGTCCTCCAGGGTGGCCGGACGGATCAACATCGCCTCCGGCGGGACCCGGCCGCCGAGCCCGGCCAGCGCCGCCGCCGGGTCGTCGGTGAAGACCAGCAGGCGGTCGCCGTGGCGATCGACGCGCCGCACCGGGGTGCCGTCCAGCGCGGGCTGATCCGCGCCCGCAGGCCAGCGCACCTCGAGCACCTGCTCGCCGGCGTGGCGGCGGATCAGGTCGCGCGGGGTGCCTCGCTCCACGATGCGCCCGGCATCCATCACCACCAGGCGGTCGCACAAACGCGAGGCTTCCTCCATGTAGTGGGTGGTGAGCACGATGGTCACGCCCTGCTCCCGGAGCTCGCCCAGCCGCTGCCAGACGACCAGGCGGGCCTGGGGATCGAGGCCGGTGGTCGGCTCGTCCAGGATCAGCAGCTCGGGCTGATTGATGAGACCGCGCGCGACCAGCAGGCGACGCTGCATGCCGCCTGAGAGCTCGCGCACCTGCGAATGCTCCCGCCCTTCCAGCTCCATGAAGCTCAGCAGGTCGGCCGCCCGCCGCCGCACGGCGGACCCGCTCAGGCCGAAGTAGCCGGCGTGGACAAGCAGGTTCTCGAACACCGTCAGGTCCTCGTCCAGGTTGTTCTCCTGGGTCACCACCCCGATCCGGCAGCGCACCTCCCGGGTCTGGCGGTCAGGGTCCAGGCCCAGCACATGGAGGTCGCCGGCGGTCCGGCGGAGGCGCCCGAAGAGCATGCGCATGGTGGTCGTCTTGCCCGCGCCGTTGGGGCCCAGGAAGCCGAAGCACTCACGGTCGTCGATCGCAAACTCGATGGCGTCGACGGCGGTGCGATCGGGTGGAAAGGTCTTGGTGAGGCCTCGGGCCTCAGATGCGAACGGCAAGCTGCTCACTCCACGTTGAGAACTAGACGCGCGCAGACGCGCGCGGGGCCAAGAATCTGACCGGCAGGACCTATCTGGTCAGCAGCATTACCGTTGGCTGATGATAGCCCGCCGGATGAGCCAGTAAGGTTGGCGTTACCGGGCCGGCCAGTCCGCCGTTCCCGTGCGTTGAAGGAAACATGAGGATCGCGCGCGCTGTGGCACCCGTCATCGCCGCCTGCGCGCTCCTGCTCGCCCTCGGCAATCCGGCCCAGGCCGCGACCGACCTGCCGATCACTCTCACGCTCACCGAGCGTTGGGCAACGCCGGCGCCGCAAGCCACCTGGACCCCCTACGTGGCGACCGTGCGCAACGACAGCACCGCCGACTTCAGCGGCGAGGTCTACATGACCCCAATCGACAGCCGCAACAACCTGTCGGTGCGGGGCATCTTCCCCAACTACCGCGCCCAGATCACGGTCCCTCGCGGCAGCACTCGGAGCGTCACCTTTTACGTCTTCCAGCCCCCGGCCGGTTACCAGGCGGAGCTGCGTGACGGCTCCGGACGCACCCTGGTCAGCGGCGTCGCCACCGCGGCCACCGGTTCCGGCTACGCCGTGGGCGTGCTCAGCGACCAGCTCCAGGGTGACCAGCGCATCCAGGCCCTGCGCCCGATGCCGGACAGCAGCGTGCGCTTCTCCCGCTTCGTCTCGGCGCAGGCCTTTCCCACCAGCGCCGCCTTCCTCACCGGCCTGCAGGCGATCGTGATCGACGACTTCGACACCAACTCGCTCAGCGATGCCCAGGCCCGTGCCCTGCGCGACTTCGTGGGCCTGGGCGGCGGCCTGGTGGTGGCCGGCGGCAGCTCCTGGCGGCGGACGCTGCTGCCCCTCGGTGATTTCGGGCCCTTCAAGCCCAACGCCAGCGACCAGGCCTCGATCCGGCCGCTCGGGGACCTGGTCGGTGTGCCACTCGACCTGCTGGTGCCGATCGCCACAGGTTCTCTTGGAGCCGGCCGCGTGCTGGTGGGTGCCCCGGGCGGCCAGCCCCTGGTGGTGGAAGGCCAGTACGGGGCCGGCAAGATCGTGGAGCTGCTGTTCGATCCCCTGGCGGAGCCGCTCAGCACGTCGGACTCCGGGCTGGCGGCACTGTCCTGGACCGTGGCCATGGACCGCGCGCTGCTCACGCAGCCCAGCGCCGCGCAGGCGGTCAAGGGTGTGCTCGGCGGGCCCGTCAACGGCCCCGGAGTGCCGCCCGGCGTGGGCGCCTACAACTCGCCCGAGGACCTGTACTCGGTTTTGGGCAACACGCCCGCCGGCGCCGTTCCCCCGGTCGGCCTCATCGGGGGGCTGCTCGTCCTGTACGTGCTCCTGGCCGGCCCGGTCAACTACGCGGCGCTGAAAGGCATGCGCCGGCGTGAGCTGATGTGGATCACGGTGCCCGCCGTCTCCATCGCCTTCACCGGTACCGCCTACCTGGCCGGCCTGGGCCAGCACGGGGTGAACTTCCTCGACAGCGAGGTCCAGGTCGTGCGCGTGGCGCCCGACGGCGCACTCGAGGTGCAGGCCTACCACGGCATCTTCACGCCCCGGCGCGGCGATTTCACGGTGACCGTGCCCGCCAACACCATGGCTTCGACCGCCCTCAGCATCAATGTCGGAGGCGGCAGCGCCAGCGAATCCGCCGTGGTCGACAACCAGAGCCGGCCCCGGGTGGTGATGCAAAACAGCGCTTACGACAGCATGCGCACGCTGCAGACGCTGACCGTGGGCCGTGCGCCGGCGCAGCCCACTGCCGGCGTCGAAGCCCATCTCAGGCTAAGCAACGGCCGCATCCTGGGCACGATCCGCAACACCGGCGACCGGCCCCTTCAGCAGCTGCTCCTCGTCAGCGGCTCGGGGCAGCAAGCCGCGCTGACGCCGGACCTGGGCCCCAAGGCGACGGTCTCCGTCAACGCCTCCCTCGACGCGCCCAGCCAGCGGCCCTTTGCGCCGGCTCCCAGCACCTCCGGCGGCGACTACCGACGCCCGGCGCTGCTGCGGATTGCCGCCGCCGAAGTGGTCGACGGCCGCAGCGGCGTGTTCAACCTGGTGGCGCTGACCGATTCCTACGGGGCGCTGGAGGTTGATGGGACCACGCCCTCGCGGACCAGCGTGGCCGCCATGCTGCAGCCGGTGAGCCTGGATTCGGCCGACGCCCTGTCCGGGATCGCGATGCGCCCGGAGCTGGTGGCGCAGACGGATGCCATCCCTTTCCACTACGACGTCTACGACCTGCGGGTGCCCACCGGCTACACCGGGCCGGTGAAGCTGCAGTACCTGGCCTACGCCTCGGCCAGCCCGTCGCCGGCCGGGTTCCAGCCGCCGGTGAAGGGCGTCGAGGTGTACGACTGGTCCTCGGAGAGCTGGCGGGTGCTGCCCGCCGCGTCCGCGGGGCAGTCCCAGAAGGCGCTCACGATCGATCTCCAGCCCGGTGAGGTGGCGACCGGGGTGGTGCGGATCCGGGCCCAGGAGCAGAACACCGGCGTCATCATCTCCAACCTCCAGCTGGTGGCGTCGTGATCTCCGTCGAACGCCTGCGCAAGCGCTACGGCCGGCAGCTGGCGCTGGATGATGTCAGCTTCGCCGTGCCCAAGGGCGAGATCTTCGGCTTCGTCGGCCCCAACGGCGCAGGCAAGACGACCACCATCCGGATCCTCGCCACGCTGGCGCCCACCGATTCGGGCCTGGCCACGATCGGCGGCATCCCGGTCGGCGACGACCCCTCCGCGGTGCGCGAGCTGGTCGGCTACATGCCCGACTTCTTCGGCGTCTACGACCGCCTGACGGCGGTGGAGTACCTGGAGTTCTACGCGGCCTGCCACGGCGTGGCCCGCAGCCGGCGGCGTCGGGTGGCGCTCGAGCTCCTGGAGTTGGTCGACCTCGGCGATCGCCGCGACGCCCAGGTCGACACGCTTTCCAGGGGCATGAAGCAGCGGCTGTGCCTGGCCCGGGCCCTGGTCCACGACCCCAGGGTGCTGCTGCTGGACGAGCCCGCCTCCGGCCTCGACCCCCGGGCCCGGGTGGAGATGCGCGAGCTGGTCCGCGAGCTGCGCCGGATGGGCAAGACGATCCTGGTCTCCAGCCACATCCTTCCCGAGCTGGAGGAGCTGTGCACGTGGGTCGGCTTCATCGATCGGGGCCGCATGGTCGCCGTGGGACCGATGGAGCAGGTTCGGGACCGCGTGGTAGTCGGGCGGCGGCTCAGGATAGAGCTGGTGCAGCCCGAGGAGTCGGTCATGCGGAACGCCGAGCAGGTGCTCTCGGAGCGGCAGGGGGTGCTTGCCGTCGATCTCCTGGGCGACCACCTCGAGATCACCGTCGGGGAGGGGTTCGAGGAGGCAGAGCTGCTCGCCCACCTGGTGCGCGAGGGCGTTCCGGTGCGCTCCTTCGCCCCCGTGGCGGGCGACCTCTCCGAAGCTTTCATGCGCCTCACCGGCCCCGGCGAGGAGCGGCCCCCGAGATGAGCCGCTTCCTGGCCGTGCTCAGCGGCTTCGACAACCCCCTGATCGTGAAGGACGGCATCTCCCGCATGCGCTCCTGGCGGGCGCCGCTAGCGATCACGCTCTACCTGGGGCTGCTGGGCGCCTTCGGATACGCGATCTTCACGATCGCGGTTCTCAGCACGCAGTTCACGCGCACGGCCAGCTCGGCCCAGATCGGCGGCAGCGTTTTCGTCTCGCTGGCCTTCTTCCAGCTGGCGCTGATCAGCCTCTTCGCACCCGCGCTGGCGGCGGGCGCCATCAGCGGCGAGCGCGAGCGCCAGACATTCGACGTCCTGCTGGTCAGCCGGGTCTCGGCCTTCGGCATTGTCTGGGGGAAGCTGGTGGCTTCGCTAGCCTACCTGGTGCTGCTGATCCTGACCGCGCTGCCCCTCTTTGCCGCCGTCTTCCTGTTCGGGGGCATCGACTTCGAGCAGTTCGTGCTCGCGCACGTGCTCACGATCATGACCGCGCTCTCCATAGGCGCGGTATCGCTGTTCTGGAGCGCGCTTTTCCGGCGCTCGCTGCCGGCCACGGTGACCTCCTACGCCACCACCTTCTTCCTGGTGGTCGGGACCTTCGTGGCTGGGCTGCTGCTGACCTACATCTACGCCTTTCGGGACGGGGTGGCCGCGGCCAGCAACTTCGAGTTCCACCCATTGGCCTACGGCAACCCACTGTTTGCGATGTACGTGGTCCTGGCCTCGCCTTCGGGCGCGCCGGTGCACCTGGGCCGCCTGCTGCAGCTGCTCTTCATGAGCGGCGGCGACCCCTCGCGGTGGGGTCCGGAGCTGGAGCCCTGGAAGCTCTGCGTCGCCTTCGAGATGATCCTCACCGCGCTGGCGATCTTCGGCTCGGTCCTGCTGGTGCGGGGCCGCCGCGCGATGCCGCTGCGCCGGGTGCGCCCGGCAATGCCGGAGCCTGCGGCGTGACCGGCGTCGAACGCTTCCTGAAGCGCGCCCGATCCCGCGTAGTCGGCGACCGCGCGCTCAACTGGGGCGCGCGCGGGCTGGCGGCCGGCGCCCTGGCCGCGGCCGCCGCCGAGCTAGCCTTCCGCCGCTTCCCGGTCGACCCGGCCTGGCCGGTGCTGGCCGGCTGCGTCTTCGCGGGTCTGCTCTTCGGGTTGGTGGGCTGGCTGCGAGCCTGGCCGTCGCTCCCCGAGGTGGCGCGGCTGGCCGACCTCAACCTCGGCTCCCGCGAGCGGCTCTCCACGGCGCTCGAGTTCGCGACAGCCAAGAGCTACCTGCCCTCCCGGCAGCGCCTGGACGCGGAGGCCTGGGCCGAGCGGGCAGATCCGCGGCAGGTGGTGCCTGAGGGCTGGCCGCTGCGCACGCTGGCGGTCTTCCTGGCCGCGGCGCTCTTTGCGCTCGGCCTGTGGATGCTGCCCAACCCGGCGCTGGCCCAGCTGCGCCAGCATCGCGAAGCGCTCGCGGCCCAGAACCAGGCGGCCGACCAGGTGGCCACTATCGCGGCCAAGGAGTCGCAGGCGCGGCCGGGCGAGGATCCGGCGGCCCGCCAGGCACTGGTCAAGGACCTGAAGAAGGCCGAGCAGGCGGTGCGCAGCGCGTCCGATCCGCAGAGCGCCGTGGCGGCGCTCAGCCAGGCCCAGCAGGACATCCGGAACCTCCAGGACCCGAACCTGGGCGCCAAGCAGCAGGGCTCCAGCGCGGCCGGCCAGGCGCTGGCCCAGAACCCCAACCCCGGCCAGAAGGCCGGCCAGTCGCTGGCCTCCCAGAACAACAGCCAAGCCGCCGGCGACCTGCGCAACCTGGCCTCCTCGCTGGCCTCCATGAGCCAGGCCGATCAGCAGTCGCTGTCGCAGTCGCTTTCCCAGGCGGCACAGGCGGCGGCAGCCGGTGGCAATCCGCAGCTGTCGCAGTCGCTGCAGAAGGCCTCGGACGCCCTTAAGAACGGCGACACCGCGGCCGCCCAGGCCGCCCTCAACCAGGCCGCGGCGCAGACCGACCAACTGCAAAACGGGGAGGACTTCGCCGGGGACGCCGCCCAGGCGGCCAACGGCCTGCAGCAGGCCAAGACGCCGCTCGAACAGCAGGCACAGGCGGGCCAGGGCTCGCAGGGTCAGGGCCAACAGGGCCAGGGTCAGCAAGGCCAGGGCCAAGGCCAGGGTCAGGGCCAGCAGGGGCAGGGTCAAGGGCAGCAGGGCCAGGGCCAGCAGGGACAAGGACAAGGACAAGGCCAGGGCCAGGGTCAAGGCCAGGGCCAGGGTCAAGGCCAAGGCCAGAACGGTCAGGGCCAGGGCGGTCAGGGCCAGGGTGGGGGTCAGAACGGCGGCCAGACCGCCGGCGCCAAGAGCACCGAGAAGGTGTACGTGCCCAGCCAGGGCGACCCCACCGGCCAGGGCCAGAACCAGGGCAACGGGCAGGGCACCGACGCCAACCTGGTGCCTTACGAGCAGGTCTACGCAGATTACAAGGCAGCGGCCCTGAACCAGGTCGACCGCGCCGACATCCCTCAATCGGAACGTGACCTGGTGAACCAGTACTTCGCGAATCTGGGTCAGTAACCGTTTGAGCATCAACGCCGCCGCCGACGTCCAGGGCGACATGACGCCCGAGCGGTTCTCCGAGCTGGCCCTGGCCATCGAGAAGGAGCTGGGCCGGGTGATGGTCGGCCAGCGCGAGGTGATCCGGCTGGTCCTGATGGCGATGATCGCGGGCGGCCACGTGCTCCTGGAGGGCGTGCCCGGTCTGGGCAAGACCGTGCTCGTGCGCTCGCTGGGCGGCGTCCTCCACCTGGAGTTCGCGCGGGTCCAGTTCACCCCCGACCTGATGCCCGCCGACATCACGGGCACCCACATCGTCACCGAGGACGAGCGTGGCCGGCGCCGCTTCGAGTTCCAGGCCGGGCCGCTCTTTACCAATCTCCTGCTCGCCGACGAGATCAACCGCGCTACCCCCAAGACGCAGAGCGCGCTCCTGGAGGCCATGCAGGAGCGGCAGGTCACGGTCGGCGACCGCACCCGGCCGCTGCCCGATCCCTTCTTTGTTCTGGCCACCCAGAACCCGATCGAGCTCGAGGGCACATACCCGCTGCCCGAAGCCCAGCTCGACCGCTTCTTCTTCAAGATCCTGGTCCAGTTCCCCGATGCGGCCGACCTGGCCGAGATCGCGCGCCGCACCACCGGCACCGACGAGGCCGAGCTGCACCCGGTGGCCAGTGGCGCCGAGCTGGCCCAGATGGCCCTGCTGGCTCGCGAAGTTCCCATCGCCGAGCACGTGCTGCAGAGGGGGGTGGCGACCGTGCTGGCGACGCATCCCGATACGCCAACCGCACCCGTCGAGGTCAAGCGCTACGTGCGCTGGGGATCCTCGCCCCGCGGCCTGCAGACACTGGTCCTGGGCGCCCGCATCCGCGCCCTGCTGGACGGCCGCTTCAACGTGGCGCTGGAAGACCTGGCGGCCGTGGCCCCGGCCGCGCTCCGGCACCGCATCTTCCTCAATTTCGAGGCCGACGCCGCCGGCTTCACCACCGACCAGGTGGTGGCCGCGGTGCTCCAGGCGACCGGCTGATGCCCATCACCGGCCCATGGGCGCCCATGCGGGCCGATAACGTTGCCGTAGCCTCCGGTGCTCGGCTCACGCAGCTTTGGCTGCGCTCGCCTGCGCTCCTCGCCTACGGCAGCCGCCTCGGTCCACCTGGTCACCCATGGACGAGGCGCCGGTCATCAGCCGGCCGCCACTCACTTGCTGACCGCCGCTGAGCTGACGCTGCTGGGCCGGCTCGATCTCGCCTACCGGCGATCGAGGAACGGCCTCTACGCCGGCGAGCGCCGTTCGCCGCGGGCGGCGCGCTCACCCGAGTTCTCCGACTTCCGGCCGTACGTGCCGGGCGACGACTTCCGCCAGATCGACTGGCGGGCCTACGCCCGCCTGGAGCGGCTGACGCTGCGCCTGTACGTGGCCGAAGAAGAAGCGTGCCTGAATGTGGTGCTAGACGCCTCGGAGTCCATGGCCCTGGGCACGCCGCCCAAGTGGCAGGCAGCCCGCCGCCTGGCGGCCGCGCTTTCCTTCCTGGGGCTGGCCGCCATGGACCGGGTCACGCTGGGCACGCTGGACGGCCGCTCGCTCCCCCCGCTCCGGGGCCGCGACGGTGTGGGCAGGATCTGGCAGTTCCTGGAGGGCCTGGCGCCGGTCGGCGAAGCCGGGCCCGCCGACCTCGCCCGCCAGCGCTGGCTGCGCCCGGGCATGACGGTGGTGATCTCAGACTTCCTGACCGCTGACGACGACGGTGTAGCAGCCGATTGGGCGCCGGCACTTGCAGCGCTGGGCGGCCGCCGGCAGGAACTCGTGCTGTGGCAGGTCCTGGCCCCGGACGAGGAGCGGCCGCAGATCACCGGTGACCTGAAGCTGGTCGACCCCGAGACGGGCCGCGACCGCGAGATCACGATCACGCCCGCGGTGGTCGCGGACTACGAGCGCGCGCTGGCTGCCCTCCGCGACCGCCTCTCCCGTGCCTCGGAGGCCACCGGGGGTCGCTTCCTGAGCTCCGACAGCGGCCTCGACCTCGAGGGCACCATGCTGGCCGGCCTCCGGGTGGGCGTGGTCAAGCGGGGGTGAGCGCGTGCAGCTGATCGCGCCGCTGGGGCTGCTGGCCGCCCTGGCGCTGCCCTTGATCGTCCTCCTCTACTTCCTGAAGGTGAAGCGGCCGGAGGTGCGGGTGGCGACCCTGGTGCTCTGGCGCCGCCATCTCGCCGACCGCCAGGCCAATGCGCCCTGGCAGCGGCTGCGCTGGAGCGCGCTGCTGCTCCTGCAACTGCTGGCCGCGTTCCTGATCACGGCCGCCCTGGTGCGCCCGGGGGTGACCGGGGCGGCGGGCGTGGGCAAGACGACCGTTGTCCTGATCGACGCCTCGGCCTCGATGCGGACCACCGACGTGGCGCCCGATCGTTTCGGCGCCGCCGTGGCCCGGGCCCGCCAGCTCGCGGGTTCGCTGGCGCCCGGCGAGGAGATGGCGGTGATCCTGATGGGCGAGCACTCTCAGCTGCTGGCGGCGCCCACCTCGGACGGGGCGGTCCTCGATTCGGCGCTCGACCGGGCCGCGGCCGGCGGCGGGCGCTCCGACCTGGGTGAGGGCATCTCCCTGGCCGACGCCATCCTCAGCGGCCGTTCCGGTGGCAGCATCATCCTGCTCGGCGACGGTCACAGCCGGCCGCCCGCGGTGCCGCCGCGGGTGGCCGCGCCCTTGACCTACATCTCGATCGGTTCCAGCGACCAGAACGCGGCCCTCGAGGCGCTCACCCGCACCGGGGCAGGCACCGTCTTCCTGCGCGTCGCCAACTTCGGCCGCCAGGCCCGCGACCTGAAGATCGAGATGTACGGCGACGGCCGGCTGGCCGACGTGCTCCCGGTCCACGTGGACGGCAACGCCAGCACCGACCTCACCTGGACCCGGGTGCCGGCCGGCACCCAGCTCGTGGAAGCCAGGATCACGCCCGCCGACGTCTTCAATCTCGACGACGCGGGCTGGCTGCTTACCGGCGCACCGCCACCGCACGAGGTGCTGCTGGTCACCGACGAGAACGGCTTCCTGGCGCGGGCGCTCTCGCTGCGGCCCGGCGTGCACCTGACCACTGTCGCGCCCAAGGACTACAAGCCGGGCAAGTACGACCTCTACGTGTTCGACCGCATCGTGCCGCCCGGCACGCTGCCTGATCCAGCGCTGGTCATCGATCCGCCCGGCGGGCAGGGCCCGGTGCCGCTGGGGCCGGCCATCGATCCCGGAGGCGTGCTGCCCGCCAACGCGCGCGACCCACTGCTCAACGACGTCGATCTGCGGGACGTGCACGTGCAGGTGGCCGGGCGGGTGACGGCACCCCCCGGTTGGCGGACGGTGATCTCGGCGGTCGCCGGGCCGCTGGTGCTGGCTCACGAGGGTGAGCCCCGGATTGCCGAGCTCACCTTCGACATCCACCACTCCGACCTGCCGCTGCGGGCGGCCTTTCCGATCCTGGTCGACAACCTGCTGTCCTACCTGCTGCCCAGCGGGTTCGAGAACCAGGCCTTCGCGCTCGGCAAGCCGGTCATCCTCGCCGCCGAGCCCGGTGCCACCGAGGTCGACGTGACCACGCCTGACGGCCGGCTGGCGCGACTGCATCCGCCACTGTCTCCCTTCACCGACACCCTGGTGACGGGCGTCTACAACGTGCGCCAGCTGGTGCCGGGTGGCGTGCGCTCGAGCCGCTTCGTCGTTGAGTTCAACGACCCCGAGCTCTCCCGTGTGGCGCCCGGCGCGGCGGCCATCCCCTTCGAAGAGGAGAGGGCGCAGCAGGCCCCCGCGGTCCGCGGAACCCTGGAGCTCTGGCCCTGGCTTGTGGGCGCGGTGTTGGCGCTCCTGGTCCTGGAGTGGTTCATCTATCTCAACCCGACCGGGCTGCGATTCCCACGCTTGAGGCCGCGCTGATGCCGGCAGTCGGCCTCGGGCTGTCCGTGCTGCGGCCGGTCTTTCTGCTCTTGCTGCTGGTGCTGCCGGCCATGTACCTGGCCTGGCGCGCCTGGCCTCCACCGCTGGCCCGCCGGCGTTCGCGGCTAACGCTGCTGCTGCGGGCGCTGCTGGTCGCGCTGCTGGTCTTCGCGCTGGCCGGAGTACGGGTTTCCACGCTTCCTCAGAAGCGCGCCGTGGTCGCCGTGGTCGACCTCTCGGGCAGCCTGCGCGCAGATTCCGCGCAGCAGGAGCAGGCGGTCCGCTCCCTCGAGGCCGCCCGCGGTGCGGCCGACGCCTTCGGCGTGGTGACCTTCGCGCACGACGCTTCGGTGGAGATGCCCGTCTCCGACCATCCCGAGCAGTTCGACACCTTCCAGACCAAGCCCGACCCCAACTTCACGGACCTCTCGGGGGCGCTCCGGCTCGCGTCAGGCTTGATCCCCGAGGGCTATGCGCGCCAGCTGGTCCTGCTGACCGACGGGCTCCAGAACCTGGGGGATGCCGCCTCCACGGTGGCGGCGCTGCGCGCCGAGGGCGTTCGGGTCGACCTGCTGGCGGTGGGCACGCCACCGACCTCGGAGGCCCTGGTGGTGGCCACGGAGGCGCCTTCCGAGCTGCGAGAGGGGCAGACGCTGAACGTCAATGTGCGCCTGCGCTCCACGGTCGAAGCCGCGGGCACGCTCACGCTGTTCGTCGACGAGCAGGAGGTCACCAGCCGCACCCTGACCCTGCCTGCCGGCACCTCCGCTCAGTCGTTCGAGGTGCCCAACCTCGGCGTTGGCCTGCATCCCATCCGCGTCGAGCTCCAGGTCAAGCCCGACACCTACGCCGACAACAACGTGGGCACGGCCGCCGTCCGTGTCTTGGGCAGGCCCACCGTGCTCGTACTGGAGGGGACCGCCGGAGAAGGTGTCAACGTCCAGGCGGCTCTGGAAACGACCGGCGTCAAGGTCGAGCGCAGGCTGTCGGCCCAAGCGCCCGCCGACACCACGACCCTCGGTCGCTACGACGGCATCGTGATCGTCGACGCGGCCGCTGACAGCTTCCCGGGCGGTTCGCTGGCCGCCATCGCCGCTTCGGTGAAAGAACTCGGCCACGGTTTGGTGACGATCGGAGGACCTACCTCTTACGGCCCTGGCGGCTGGCAGGGCACGCCCCTGGAAGACGCGCTGCCGGTGCGGATGGACCTGCCCAACCGAAAGGACAAGCCCAAGGTGGCGGTGGTGCTGGTGATGGAGACCATGGAAGACCCGCGCGCGGACCAGGTCGTGCTGGGCGCGGCGGAGGCCGTGATCGACAAGCTGAGCCCGGACGACCAGGTGGGCGTGACCGATGGCATCCGCGGCTTCCTGGTGCCGCTGCAGCCGGTGACCGACAAGAAGGCCATCGACCAGAAGCTGGAGAGCGCCTCCGGCCTCGGCGACCCTCCCGACTACGGAGAGTTCATCTCCATGGCCGGGGACGCCTTGCTCAAAACGGATGCGCCGCTCAAGCACATCGTGGTGCTGGGTGACGGGGACGCGGATTACCAGGCCCAGACCTCCGTGCGGGCCCTCATCGAAGGCTTGCGGGCGAAGCAGGTGACCACCTCGACGGTGGGGGTGGACGTGCACGGCTCACAACCGAACATGGCCTTCATGCAGGACATGGCGACCTGGGGCGGCGGTCGCTTCTTCCAGTCCAACAGCCCGTCCCAGGTGCCCGATCTTTTCCTGAAAGAGGCCCAGGTTTCGCTGCGGCCCTGGTTCGAGCAGGATCCCTTCTTCCCCAAGGTGAGCTCGGCCGGGAACCTGCTGGACGGGGTGCCTCTGGACGCGTTTCCGCAGTTGGGCGGCTACGTGGTCTCGACGCCAAAGCCCGCCTCGGAGGTGTACTTCACCTCGCCCAAGCAGGACCCAGTACTGGCGGCCTGGACATACGGCGCAGGACGCGCGGTGGCATGGACCTCGGACTCGAACGGGATCTGGACAGCGGGCCTGTTGCGCTCGCCGGTCTCGCAGTCGCTTTTCGGCCACATGCTGATGTGGACGCTGCCGACCGCCACCGGGGACCGCCTGGCGATCGAATCCGTGCCCTCGGGTGACGGCTTCGACCTCACGGTCCGGGGTCCGGAGACATCAGGCGCGGTCTTGTCGGTGGGCCTGGTGACGCCGAACCTGGAGTCGCTTTCGCAGGACCTGGTGGCGACCGGCCCCGGGACCTGGAAGGGTCACGTGCAGGCGGGCGATGTGGGGACCTATCTGGTGCACGCGACGCTTGCGAAGGGGGGCTCGACCGTGGCCGCGTCGGACGCCGCGGTCTCGTTGCCGTACTCGCCCGAGTACCTGGTCTTCGGGCGCGACGAGGGCTTCCTGCGCCAGCTCGCCCACGAAGGTTCGGGCACCGTGCTGAGCTCGGCGGCCCTGGCCTGGAAACAGCCCTCTTTGCCGGTGCCAATCAATTCCGAGGTCTTCTGGTTCCTGCTGATCGCGGTCGCCTGCCTGTGGCCGCTGGACATCGCCATGCGGCGGCTGACCCTGACTCCGCGCCAGCTGGGCGGTTTGGTGCGAGCGATGGTCACGCTGCGCAAGCCCGAGGAGATCGAGCTGGCGGCGCCCGAGGAGCTGCAGAGGCTGCGGCGCAGGGTGGCCGGGATGCGCAGGCGACGGCCGGCCGGCATACCGACGGTGATGACCGGGACTGCCGGGCCCGCGTCGGACCCGTCACCGGCCCCGTCCGCGGCGGCGGATGCGCCAACGGACGAGGAATCGCTGTCAGCCCGGTTGTTGGAGACTAAGAGGCGACGTGGCAGCGGCTGATTTCACACTGCCCGACCACACCGGCCAGGAGTGGAAGCTGGCGGATGCGCTGGCGCGGGGGCCGGTGCTGCTGATCTTCTACCGCGGCGATTGGTGACCCTACTGCAACGGGCAGTTGGCCTCGTACGCCAGGCAGTGGGAGCGGTTTGAGCAGACCGGCCTACAGGCCGTAGGCATCGTGGTCGATCCGGTCGAGAACAACGCGGCCATGGTGGACAAGCTCCTGCTGCCGTTTCCGATCCTGTCCGACCCCGAGGGCCGTGTGATCCGCGAATACGGGGTCTGGAACGATGGGGAGGGCGGCCTCGCCAAGCCCTCACTGTTCCTGCTGGAGCCGGACGGCTCGGTGAGATTCAAGTACATCGGTGAGGACTTCGCCGATAGGCCCACCGACGAGGAGCTGTTCGGCTAATGCCGAGAGGCGCGCCGGCCATGGCGCTGGAGAACCTCGTGCCCTATTTCAGGGGCGCGCGCTTGGCGCTGGTGGCGATGCGCCTGCGCCACCCGGACTGCTCGGGGCTGGAGGAGGACGTGGAGCGCTACCACCAGATGCTCGAGCGCTACTCCGAGGCGGCGGTGGCCACGTTCAGGCTCCGAAGGGCCAGGGAGGCCCCTGGTGGGTCTCGGTAGAATCGCTCGGGCCAGGCCTACGTAGCTCAGGCGGCAGAGCACTTCCTTGGTAAGGAAGAGGTCCCGAGTTCGAATCTCGGCGTAGGCTCCACCCCCAGCGGTTGGTCAGCGACTTGGGCGCAGAGTGTGGAGTCGCCGCGCTCCGTTGATCAGTCGATGGGCTCGATCAGCGCGCCGGCTGGGAGCGCCTTCTCAAGGCTTGCAACCGCCCGCCGTCGGATGGGTCACGGGGGCGCTGGTGGGATGACCTGCCCGCGGACCCACCGGCACCGCCGGGGCTGCGCTCGTCGGGTTGCCGTCGCAGCCGTTGTTCGACCCGCGTCCCCCGCTGACGTGCGCTGAGCCGCCAACCACCGCTGGGGATCCCGATTGGCCCTGCGCCGAAGTCGGTGATGGCTCATCGAAAGTGGAGCCGGGAGCGTTCGAGCGGGACGTAGACGCATCCTCGATGGGTCCCGCGCTCAATGCCTGCTGCGGCTGTCCGGCGTCTACTAGCGCTCGAAACGGTGCCGAGCCGGCTTGCCATGCGTGGAACGAGGGCTCGGCGCCCAGGGGCGGCGCCAGGCTGACGAAGGCGACTGTGCCCACGACGGTGGCGCCGACCAGGGTGGCTGCCGCCAGCTGGTTCCCATCGATCGACTTCGACAAGAAGCCGCCGATCCTGGCGAACCGGGCTGAAAGCCCGGCGAACCCGAGAAGTGCTATTGCCGAGAGCGCGCCACCGGCCCGGCCGATCTGGTTCTCCATGCTCTGTAGCGCCAATCGCAGCCGCCTGGTCACCGTTCTCGTCGAAACCCCAAGCTGGGCGGCGATCTCTTTGTTCGTGCGGCCCTCGACATAAGCGAGCCGCACGACCTCGCCCTCCTTGGCGCTGAGTCGGCGGAGGGCTTGACCGAGACTCTGCCGGCCCAACGCTGAGGCCAGGGCCCGCAAAGGCTCTGAGCCGGAGGTCATTTGACTGTCGTCCGCCAGGCGCTGCCTCAGCTCGAGGTGCTTGCCGAGCCGGCGTCGCGGGTCAATTCGGGCGACGTGTACGCCTCCGATCACCCACGAGTGGAGGGCATCGCCCGATCCAGCCTCAATGTGCAGGTCGCCTGGCTGCCCTCCGGCTTCCAGATCGTCGACGCTTCGCGGAACCACTTTCACCGATGTACCCCAACCATGCCGATTAGACGCAGACAGAAAGCCTACATCCAAAGCCCGTAGGTGTCTCGATGGTGCGCGCGCCGCGCCCCACTCCGCACGCGCCTCCAAGATATGGTCATGAAAGCTGGCGAGGTGGACGTCGTCGCCTCCACCGCCAACCAGATCGGCGAGGGGCCGGTCTGGCTGCCCGACCAGCAGCGACTGCTCTGGGTCGACATAACGGGCCGCCGGCTGCTCTGGTTTGACCCTGGTAACGGGCGTGTTGAGACACTCGACGTGGGCCGCGACGTGGGCGCCGTCGTGCCGACGGAGTCCGGGCAGCTGATGGCGGCCGTGGTGGACGGCTTCCTCCAGATCGATCCCGAGACCGGCAGCACCCGGCTGGTGGCGGCGGTCGAGCAGGACCAGCCCGTCAACCGCATGAACGACGGCAAGTGCGACAGCCGCGGCCGCTTCTGGGCCGGCACCATGGGCTACCAGATCCGGCCGCACGCGGCAGCCCTCTACCGCTTGGACTCACAGTGCCGGGTGGAGACCATGCTCCAACCCGTGACGCTTTCCAACGGCATCGATTGGAGCCCCGACGACCGGTTCATGTACTACGTCGACAGCACGACTCAGCGCTTGGATCTCTTCGACTACGAGCCCGAGACGGGCTCGCTCGGGACCCGCCGGACACTCCTTGAGATCCCCGCTAAGGATGGCCTGCCGGACGGGCTCACCGTGGACGCCGATGGATGCATCTGGCTGGCCCTCTGGGGCAGCGGCGAGGTTCGCCGGATCACTCCGGAGGGCACGGTGGACCGTGTGGTGAAACTGCCGGTGACGCAGGTCACGAGCTGCGCGTTCGGCGGTCCCGATCTGGACCAGCTCTACATCAC
>Ga0209474_10002381_pt1 | contig 17392 bp, 9 predicted proteins | sample GraSoiAngelo_145_FD_185902 | JGI IMG/M metagenome (GOLD analysis project Ga0209474, IMG submission 185902) | Grasslands soil microbial communities from the Angelo Coastal Reserve, California, USA - 14_1009_05_20cm (SPAdes) (version 2) | ecosystem: Environmental > Terrestrial > Soil > Grasslands ... | reverse complement strand
CACGAAATAGCGGGCATTCGGTTTGTCGATGAGCAACGACAACTCAATTGCGGCCATAAGCAGGAACGTGACGAACATGAGCGTGCGTTCCCACGGTTTAACGGGACGTGTGCGATCGGTGGCAGTGGCGCCAAGGTTGGTGGCGATCGCTCCGACAACGCCGACCGCGTAAAGCTCGGCGAGGCCGGCGATGTCTTTGACGAAAATAACCAGCGACATCGGCACGACAGTGGCCAGCACCATCGCCAAAGTCGGCACTCCCCACTTATTAAGGCGCTGAAAAATATTGGGGATCTCGCGGTCCCGCGCTAGCAGGAATTGAATATTGATCAAGGCGACGATCGAAGTGTTGACGGCGGAGAAGAGAAGCAGACCAAAGACGACGCTGATGGCGACGCCGAAGACGTGGCCGAATGCCGGGCCGAGCGCGCCGCCGACAAATACCTGGCCCATGTAACGCAACATGTAATCACGCACACCTTCCGCACCGGGAGCGTTGACATCGCCGTTGACGACTTGCAGGCCCCCGAGTGCCTGCATGGCGAGTCCGAGTAAGGCGGTGAAGACGCAGACCTCAATCATCACTATCAAAAGTGCGGGCGTGGAAGTCTTCGTTACCGACGGATGCGTATCGGTGCTCCCAGGATTGAGTTTCATTACGCCAGTCGCATTGGCGATTGCTTCGACGCCCGAAAGAGCGAGCACGATGCTAACGAAACCGGCCCAGTTTCCCCAAAAGCTTCCATGCAATGGTCGAAGCTGGCCGATGGCAGTCCCGAGATGTGGCAGGCTGAAGAGGCCGAGCGTGATCACGACGAGCGCGGTTGGTACCGAAATCAAAAAAGCGAGACCGCCGGTGTGTTTGGGTCCGAGCAAATTAAGCAAGCCGATAGTAAGAATGGCTGCTGCTGCGAATTTTTCCGGATGCGGCACGCCGAGGTAAGCAAAGGCGGAAAGAGCGCTGATGGCGGCCGTTACCAGATAATCGGCAATAAGAAGAAACGCCCCCACGATGGAGATAACTTCGGAGCGATGGCGCACGCTCGCGTAAACGCCGCCGCCGTCCGGATAAAGGCGGCAGATGACCATGTAGTTGAGGCCGACCAGTGTGGTGAGCACGCACATGGCAGCGATCAGCCAAAATGACGCGTAGCCGGCGACGGCGAAGGCGAGCCCGATGACGTAGGCCTTGCTCGTGCCCCAATCGCCGTAAAGGATCGCGGCCGCGCGCGGCACGTTTACATTACGCGGACGCTTAACGTTGGTTGGTATCAATTATTTCGACTCAAACGAGGCTGGCCTCGCGCGACGAGTTGCCTCACTTCAGGAGGAGCCGGATTTCACGACATCCCTTGCGTTTTAATGATGCTGACGAGGTTAGCTGTCGGGCTGGAGCCATCAAATGCTCTCGATGCCGCGCATCGTTCGCCCCGATCCATCCAGCATTCTCGGACGGAATTTGGTTCCCCCGCTGGATCGACAACCCTGCCGATCCATTAAGCGAAACAAAGAACTGCCGAAAGTTTCTTACCCGACTAACCTCGAGTCAAGTCGAGCCCATACCTGTCACGATTGTCTTGCGTGGGGATTGCCTTCCGCAGTTAAATGCCCAGACACATTATGGACTTCACTGCTAACTCGATTATTTGGACATTGGTGATCGGCCTCGTCGTCGGCGCCATCGCGAAACTGTTGATGCCGGGAAAAGATCCCGGCGGTTGCATCATTACCATTCTGCTTGGTATCGCCGGCGCCTTTGTCGGCACTTGGATCGGCCGTCTTTTCGCGGGCGAGAATTACGTCGCCGGGTGGATCATGTCGATCGTGGGCGCGATGATTTTGCTTTTGCTCTATCGATTGATTGTCAGGCGAAGGATGTAACCGAAGGGGTTTGGACGAGCCACAGGCGCGTGGCTACATTTGATATTTGATTCGCCGCAAGCGGCGCATGGTTGCTCTGTCGCGTGAATGGCAGATTGTCATTGCTTCATGCCCGCGCCGACAAAAATTCGGATCGTCATCGCCTTCGCCGCTCTCTATTTGATTTGGGGTTCGACTTACCTTGGCATCCGATTTGCGATTCAGACCATTCCGCCGTTTTTAATGGCGGGTACCCGATTTCTGCTCGCCGGTCTGATCATGTATGCGATCGCCGGGTCGCAAGGTATCGGGAAATCGAGCTGGGCAAACTGGCGCACATCTTTGATTATCGGCGCCTGTTTGCTTCTCGGCGGAAACGGCGGCGTGACGATCTCAGAAAAGTATATCGACTCGGGATTGGCCGCAGTAATCGTAACGATCGTTCCGATTTACATCGTGGTGTTGGGGTGGGCGACAGGAACGGCGTCAAGACCAACAGCAGTTGTTTGGCTCGGCCTGTTGGGAGGCTTCGCCGGCGTTGGTATCCTACTCAGCCCGGCGTTGCGGTTTTCTTCGAACGATGCGCATCGTCCCGCCATCGGAATGTCAATCCTGCTTGTTTCATGCTTCCTCTGGTCGGCAGGATCGCTCTATTCGCGTACGGCGAAACATGCCGCTTCTCCATTTTTGACCGCGGCCCAACAGATGATCTGCGGAGGAATACTGCTGTTGCTTGCTGGCATCGTGACTGGCGAGACGCGACAGTTCCATCCAGCCTCGATGTCGATCTTGTCAATGGCTTCGTTTGTCTATTTAGTGATCATCGGAGCTGTGGTTGGATACACAGCCTATATTTGGCTGTTGCGCCATTGCGATCCGGCAAAAGTCGCGACCTATGCGTACGTAAATCCGATCGTGGCGGTATTGCTCGGGGCGGCTTTCGCAGGGGAAACGTTGAGCATGCGCACTTTAGTCGCCGCAGGCCTTATCATCGGCTCAGTGGCGATGGTGATTACCGCGCAGCAGCTAAGAGCGCGAGTAGAGCCCCCGTTTAGCGCCGCGGTGGCGCCAGCCGACTGAGCACGATGAAAAACGAAAATCCATCGGATCACGGAAAAGATCGACAACAAACGATCGAAGTGGTCGAGCGAAATTGGCGCGCAGAAGTCGAGACGGCGCAAGTTTATCGCGATTTGGCCGAACGCGAACCGGATGAAAAGCGGAAAGGCATTCTTTTGCGTATGACAGAAGCGGAAGAGCGTCATGCCCAGCGCTGGGAACTAAAGCTCCGAGATCTCGGGGTTGAGCCGCCTGTTCTTAGGGACACAATTGGGCGCCGGCTAAATCGTTGGTGGAATAAAATCGCCGGTGCGGAAATTGCCATCCGCCGGATGGAAGCAGCGGAAGAACGGCACGAAGCGGAGTTTCACGATCAAGCTGATCGCGCCTTGGCGGGCGAACAGGACGTCCAAGAATTCTTGCGGAAAAGCGCGCTGGAGGAAAAAGCGCATGCGCGAGTCTTGAGCACAATGGCTCCCCAACCCGGTCCGCGTACGGTGCTCGACACCATCCTGAAACGTGAACGCTGGCATGGACGCGGAGGCAGCTGGGTGGCGGACGCAATTTATGGTGTGAATGATGGACTCGGCGCGGTGTTTGGAATCGTATCGGGTGTCGCGGGCGCAACCAACAATCAGCAGCATTTCATTCTCATCTCTGGTCTCGCCGGAATGATCGCATCATCATTGTCGATGGGCGCCGGCGCGTATCTCGCCGGGAAGAGCGAAGCGGAAGTTTACGAGGCGGAGATCGCGCGCGAGAAAGCCGAGGTGGAAGAAAATCCGGAGGAGGAAATCGAGGAGATGTCGCTCTTTTATCAGCTCCAGGGATTCAGTCCGGAGGAATCGCAAAAGATGGCGGAGCGTCTGGCCGAACAACCCGATCAAATGGTGCAAGCAATGGCGCAAAGTGAGCTTGGTTTGTCGGAACACCGTTTCCCAAATCCTTGGAAATCGTCAGCCTCGGCCGCGATCTCCACCGCGATCGGCGCCTTTATTCCGATCATCCCATTTTTCTTTATGAGCGGGATCGCGGCCGTCATTACTGCATTCGCGGTCAGCATTGTCGCGCATTTTATCGTCGGAGCGTTGAAATCGCTCATCACCATTCGCTCGTGGTGGGCTTCAGGATTGGAAATGACTGTTGTCGGCGTGATCGAAGCAGCGGTGACTTATGGGCTTGGGCTCGCATTCGGCGCTTTAGGCTAGCGGAGAGTTAAGTCGTGATTCGAATTCTTCTTGCAGATGATCAGCGCGACGTGCTCGAAGCGCTGCGCATCTTACTCAAAGGTGAAGGTTACCAGACGGAGGCGGTCACATCGCTCGCGGCGGTGTTTCATGCGCTGGAAAAGAAAGATTACGCGCTCTTGATGATGGATCTCAATTACACGCGCGACACCACGTCAGGACAAGAAGGCTTGGCAGCGATTCCAAAAATTCAGGAGATCGACGACACCCTGCCGATTGTCGTCATGACGGCGTGGGCAACGATTGATCTCGCAGTGGACGCAATGAAACGTGGTGCGCGGGATTTTGTGACGAAGCCGTGGGATAACGAGCGTCTGCTGACAATCGTGCGCACACAAATCGAGCTGGCGACGTCTCTCCGCCGGAGTCGCAAGCTTGAAGCAGAAAATCAGCTGCTGCGTGGCAGCATGCCAAACCTAATCGCGAAGTCGTCTGCGATGCGACCGGTAATGGAAATGATTTCACGCGTCGGACCGTCCGACGCGAACGTGCTGATGACCGGAGAAAACGGAACAGGGAAAGGCTTGATTGCGCAGGCGCTTCACGCGCTCTCGCCGCGCGCGTCGCGAACAATGATCAGCGTCAACATGGGTGGTTTGTCCGAAACGCTTTTTGAGAGCGAATTGTTTGGACATGTAAAAGGCGCGTTTACAGATGCGAAGACGGATCGCGCGGGGAGATTTGAACTTGCGGATGAGAGCTCGCTTTTTATGGACGAGATCGCAAACATTCCGCTTGCCCAACAGGCAAAACTGTTGCGCGTCATCGAGACGGGTGATTTTGAGCGGGTCGGCTCATCGAAAACGCTGCATGCGAACGTGCGCATCATTTCCGCCACAAACGCGAATTTGGAGCATGAAATCACAGCCGGGCGCTTTCGGCAGGATCTTCTTTTTCGTTTAAACACAATCCAGATTGCACTCCCAGCGCTGCGAGACCGGCGCGAGGACATCATGCTGCTAGCGAACAGCTTTCTCCTACAACACGCGCAACGATACCGGAAACAGATTAGCGGGTTCGATGAACTCGCGCGGGAGCAGTTATTGCAGCATCGGTTTCCTGGAAACGTTCGCGAGCTCGATCATATCGTTGAACGGGCCGTGCTGATGGCACAAGATCGACAAATCAGGGCAGGCGATCTAGGCCTAACGAGCGGCGGCGGCGATTCACGGAACCTTGAGCAGATGAGTCTTGAGGAAGTGGAGGCGTTTCTCATCAAGAAGGCGCTAGCGCGAAATGACGGCAATGCGCGCAAAGCAGCGGAAGCTCTGGGCTTGAGCAGAAGTGCATTTTACCGGCGGTTACAGCAGTATGGATTGTGATTGGGTAGCGCACGCGTCTCGCGTGCTGGCGATTGCGTCCTCGCGATCGCGAATTTCCTTTCCGTTCCTACGCAAATGAATCGGATACCGAAAAGTCGCTACCGGCTTTCGCATGAGGGGAAACTGACTTGGCTCACCCTCGGCGCGGTCGCTCCCGCGATGATTGTTGCGCTCGCGCTTCTCTGGTTCGGCGATTACAACGCGAAAGTGCAGTGGACGCTAACGATCCTGACCGTTGCATGCTTCCTCGGATTCGTGTTCAGCGCGCGCGAACACATCGTTCATCCGTTGCAAACCATGTCAAATCTGCTTGCCGCATTGCGCGAGGGCGACTACTCGATCCGCGCCCGGGGTGCTCGTGAAGACAATGCTCTAGGCGAGGTTCTTTTGGAAATCAACTCACTCGGTGAAACGTTGCGGCTGCAACGCCTCGGCGCCTTTGAAGCGACGGCGCTTTTGCGCACGATCATGGGCGAAATCGATGTCGCGGTTTTCACTTTCGACTCAGAACGACATTTGCGTCTGGTCAACCGTGCTGGCGAAACGTTGCTCAGCCAGCCAATAGACAAATTACTTGGCAAAACGGCAGAGGAACTCGGGCTTGACGCCTGTTACGATGCCGATCAGGACGAACCGCTTACCTTAAGCTTTCCCGGAGGCTCAGGCCGCTGGGGCATTCGGAGGAGTACGTTTCGTGAACAGGGGTTACCGCACGAATTGCTCGTGCTAACCGATCTCAGTCGCGCGTTGCGCGAAGAAGAACGCCGCGCATGGCAGCGAATGGTGCGCGTGCTCGGCCACGAAATGAATAATTCGCTTGCGCCCATCAAGTCGCTTGCCGCCAGCCTCGAATCATTGCTCCGACGCGATCCGCCTCCACCAGATTGGCAGGACGACGCGCGCACTGGCTTGAATTCCATTGCATCTCGCGCCGATTCTCTCAGCCGCTTTCTACAAGCCTACACGCGCCTGACCAAGCTTCCGCCGCCTCAAAAACAAGATGTCGATCTTGCTGAAATTGTGCAGCGTGTCGTGGATTTGGAACCAAGGTTGAATGTCAAGGTCATCGCCGGCCCGAAGAGAAAGATTCATGTCGACGCAGCACAGCTCGAACAGTTGTTAATTAATTTGGTGCACAATGCTGTTGATGCCGCGCTTGAGACACATGGAAACGTCGCAATCGGCTGGCGAGAGAAAGAAGATTCGGTTGAGATTTTTGTTCAGGACGAAGGACCCGGAATCATGAACACGGCGAATTTGTTCGTGCCATTTTTCACCACAAAGCCCGAAGGCTCTGGGATTGGTCTGCCGCTGAGCCGTCAAATTGCCGAGGCCCACGGAGGTTCATTGGTGCTGGTGAACCGGCACGGCGGCAAAGGCGCGGAAGCGTTGCTGCGACTTCCATTCTGAGGGTGAGTTCTGCGAAGCGCGTCCCGAAATCGGGACGATGCAGTCCCGCAAACGAAGCAACACGACTGCGTCCGCTTTTCACTTATGGAAGATAAGTCGCTGATAGAATGTGTGATGCGGCGCCTCGTTATGGTTGGCACGGACATTGCAATAGATGTTTCCGATCAGAAGAACTTTTGAATCCAACAAACACCTTCAACCCATCCTAAAGAAGTATGAAACCAACCTCCTTAATAGTTCGCAATCATAGGAGCTTCCCCCTGATCGACTGCAATTACCATTCGGTCACCCTTAGTGGTTATCGTAGCCACTGCGCAAAACCGCTGCCGCCATCTTTTCGCAGCATCAGCCGTCAGTACTTTCAAAACGAAGCCCGGCACGATTTCGTCGGCGAAGCGGTTTTGTTCGCGGTACTAACGATCACCGCGGCCGTGCCGTTGGTGAGCGGAGCATATGCCGTAATCGAACTTTGTCGGGCTTTCAGTCGGCTTTGATTCAACCGTGACCCCACAGCGACAATCAAAAGAAGGAACAATCGTGCGGCCCGCCGGATTCACACCGACTCTCTCGTCGATGGATGTGCCGCGTACGGGGGTTGCAGCAAAAAAGCGCAAGCGGCGCGCCATTATCATTGCTGCGTCCGCCATTGGATTGATTCTGGCGACGATTGCCATCTCACGCTTGAAACCAGCAGTGCCAAGTGTGGATCGCTCCACGGTTTGGATCGACACGGTTAAACGCGGACCGATGGTGCGCCAGGTGCGCGGGCTTGGGACGCTCGTTCCTGAAGACATTCGCTGGATTCCGGTAAACACCGAAGGTCGCGTGGAAAAAATAATTATTTGGCCCGGTACGCACGTGGAACCGGACTCGGTCATTTTGGAATTGAGCAGTCCTGAGCTGGAGCAAGCCGCTCACGACGCCGAGCTGAAAGCAACAGCCGCAGAGGCGGAATTAACTACCTTGAGGGCGACCCTGCAGCGCGAGCTGCTCGATCAGGAGGCAACTACCGCGAAAGCGAAGTCTGATTACCAACAGGCGAAAATGGAACGCGAAACCAACGATCAGTTAGCCAAGAACGGCTTGATCGCCGAGCTTCAATATAAGACCTCGAAAGTGAAGGAGGCGGAATTAGCAAACCGGAATGAGATCGAACAGAAACGTCTCAATTTTGCGCATGACTCCATTGATCCACAGCTGGCGGGCAAGCAGGCGGCAGTCGATCAAGCCAAGCAGCTTGCCAAGTTAAAAGCGGATCAAGTCGAAGCGCTGCACGTGCGCGCTGGAATGTCTGGCGTGCTGCAACAATTACCCGTTCAGATCGGACAGCGCGTGAAAGTCGGTGACAACTTGGCGCGCGTCGCAGACCCAACGAAGCTGAAAGCCCAAGTCAAAATTGCTGAGACGCAGGCAAAAGATATTCAGATTAAGCAACAAGCGGTGATCGATACACGGAACGGCACGGTGAATGGCCACGTCACACGCGTCGATCCGGCAGTCGAACAGGGAACTGTCACTGTCGATGTTGCGGTCGATCAGGGGCTGCCAAAAGGCGCGCGGCCAGACCTCAGTGTCGATGGAACAATCGAGCTCGAGCGTCTCGACAATGTGGTTTATGTCGGCCGTCCAGCGTTTGGCCAGGAGAACAATACCGTAGGAATGTTCAAACTTCTCAATGGCAGCTCGGAAGCTGTGCGGACGCCGGTGAAACTCGGCAAAAGCTCGGTCAACACCATCGAGATCTTAAACGGTCTGCAACCCGGGGACCAGGTGATTCTCTCCGATACCAGCGCATGGGATTCCCGTGATCGCATTCGGCTGAACTGAATTCAGAAACCAAAATATGAACAACGGATCAACTCCATTAATTCAACTCAACAGCGTGACCAAAGTGTTTCTTACCGACGAGGTGGAGACGCATGCGCTTTCTGGAATTCATCTCGATATTCGCCCGGGCGAGTATGTCTCAATCGCTGGGCCGTCCGGCTGTGGGAAGACGACTCTACTGTCGATTCTTGGGCTTCTCGATACTCCTTCGGATGGCAGCTACTCGCTAAAGGGAAACGAAGTTGCGAATCTGTCGTTTGCAGACCGTGCGCGCATCCGGAACCGCGAGATTGGATTTATCTTCCAAAGTTTCAATTTGATCGGTGATCTGACGGTGTTCGAGAACGTCGAATTACCGCTCACTTATCGAGGCATGGGTGCCAGCGAACGCAAATCGTTTGTCACGGAAGCACTGGAACGCGTGGGCATGGCTCATCGCGCAAAACATCTGCCCAGCCAACTCTCGGGTGGCCAGCAGCAACGCGTGGCAGTCGCGCGGGCTCTCGCGGGCAGGCCGGCGATTCTGCTGGCGGACGAACCAACGGGCAACCTTGATTCGCGCAATGGCGAAGCGGTGATGGAGCTGTTGAAGGAACTTCACGCCGGCGGCGCGACGATTTGCATGGTCACACACGATGAACGCTTCGCGCAACATGCCGATCGGACCGTGCATTTGTTTGATGGCCAAGTCGTCGAAGACAGGGTCGCTGCCTAACGAAGCGATAAATGGAAACGCTTTTGCAAGACCTTCGGTTTGGATTCCGAATGCTTCGACGCAGTCCCGGCTTTTCCATCCTGGCGATCCTTTGCCTGACTTTGGGGATCGGCACAAACGCCGCCGTATTTAGTTGGATCGAAGGAATTCTGATTCGCCCTTACCCTCTCGTGGCGCATCAGGACCGAATGTTCGCGCTCATCGGCACAACGCGCGGCGCGCAACAGGGCAACCCGCTTTCTTATCCAGACTTTCTCGATCTCGAAAAAAATTCGACGCTGTTTGAATCGTTCATTGTCGATAAGATCATGGGCACGACGCTCAGCGTCGGCGACCGGGCGGAGCGCGCGGCCGGCGGAATCGTTTCGGCGAACTATTTCGATGCCCTTGGCGTGCGTCCGATTATGGGACGCGGCTTCAAACCGGAAGAAGGCCAGGGGCGAAACGCGCATCCGGTCACAGTGATCAGTTACCAAACCTGGAAGGACCGTTACAAGGGTGACCCGGAAATCATCGGCAAAACACAATATCTTAACGGCGTTCAGCACACGATCATTGGCGTCGCGCCGGAGAAATTTCACGGCACGTTCATCGGATATTCCTTCAACTTTTGGGTGCCGACGTCGATGCAGGAGACGTTCGATTCGACTGGCTACAAACTCGAAGACCGTGGCGCACGTTGGATTGAATCTTATGCATTTCTCAAGCCGGGCGTGCCGCGCCAACAAGCGCAGGCCGAGCTCAATGCGATCGCCCAGCGATTGGAGAACGATTTTCCAGAAACAAACCGAGGACAGGGCTTTGAAATTCTGCCCCTTTGGAAAACACCGTTTAACGCCGTTGGTAATCTGTCGCCTACGCTGGCGATCACAACTGCGGTCGCGTTTTTCGTCCTTTTAATCGCCTGCGCGAACGTCAGCAATCTTCTGCTCGCGCGCTCACTCCTTCGACGTCATGAAATGACGATGCGTCTCGCGCTCGGCGCGGGGCGCGGGCGTTTGATTAAACAACTTTTCACCGAAGGCCTGCTTCTTTCTCTAATCGCAGTCGCCGGAGGAATCACGGTCGCGTATTGGTGTCGTAACGCTCTCGTGCTGGTGTCTCCAACCCGCAGTCCAGGCATCACCATTGATTATCCCGGACAGCTCGACTGGCGTGTTCTGGCTCTGAGCGTGGCGGTTTGCATCGGATCAACAATGTTGTTCGCATTGGTGCCCGCGATTCAAGCGAGCCATGTCGATCTTTCGGGCGCGCTAAAGAGCGAGGGCGGCGGCCTGGTTGGGGGAAGTGGCAGATCGCGAGTGCGCTCGGTGCTTGTGTTCGTTCAAGTGGCGCTGAGTTTTGTGCTCATTGCCGGAACTGGATTAGTGCTTCGAAGCCTGGTGCAAATGCAAAATTCCGATCCCGGATTTTCGACACGGAACGTCGTTGTGTCGGCGGCAGATCTTTTTTCTGCCGGCTACAAACCCGACCGGGCCAAAGTTTTTTACGAACAATTGCTCGAGCGCGTCCGGGTCCTGCCCCGCGTTCAATCGGCAACATTGGAGGGAGTTAGGCCTTTCAGCTACGCGGATTATTCGTCAGCACCGCTGGAGATCGAAGGTTATCAGCCGCCGCGCAATGAGCAGGTTGCGGCGGATTACAATCAGGTTGGCGAAGCGTACTTTGGCACAATTGGGATCCCTATAGTTGCGGGCCGGGAATTCACTCGCAACGATGACGAAAACGCGCCACCCGTCGCAATCGTTAATGAGACGATGGCGGCAAAATATTGGCCGAGGAAAGACCCAGTCGGTCAGCGCCTTAAGGTGAAAGACAAATGGATGGAGGTCGTCGGCATGGCAAAAAATGCGAAGTACCGGACCAAGCTTGAGCAGCCGGCACCATTCTTTTATGTGCCGGTGCGGCAGAACTTTCTCGTCCAAAACGGCTTCATTATTCGGACGGACCAAAACCCGGCCGCGATCAGGAACGCGCTCGCCCGCGAAATCCGCGCGCTCGATCCGAATCTCGCGCCGCTGGACACCATCAGTTTGCAGGAGCAAGTCGATCGCATGAGTTACACGCAACGACTGGCGGTAGCGTTGCTGGCGATTTTTGGTGGAATGGCGCTCTTCCTCGCCGCAATCGGGCTCTACGCCGTCATGTCCTACTCCGTTTCCCAAAGCACCCGCGAGTTTGGCGTCCGCATCGCACTCGGTGCCGACGCCGGAGATGTATTGCGCTTAATTTTTTCGCGAGGGCTCCGGCTGACGACAATCGGACTCATCATCGGCGCTGTCGCCGCACTTTTGCTTACCCGCCTGATGGAGAACTTGCTTTATAAAGTTAGCCCGCGCGACCCTCTCGCGTTCGCGTCTGCATTCGTGATTATGACTGTCGTCGCGCTGGCTGCATGTTTTTTACCCGCCTGGCGCGCCACGCGCATCGATCCAGCCCGGGCCTTACGAGACGAGTGATAAGTGTGCTGAACGAATTCGTATCAAGTCGCTGCCTAAAGACAGGATCGACATTTTATGTTTGAAGAACTGTGGCAAGATGTCCGCTACGGCGCACGGATTTTGCTGAAGTCTCCGGCTTACACCGCCATCGCGGTAATGGCACTCGCGCTGAGCATCGGTGCGAACACCGCCGTCTTTAGTGCAGTCAATACGCTGTTGCTGCGCCCCCTGCCCTTGGAAGACTTGGACCGGCTGGTTTTCAGCGTGGCGCTGCGCGAGGGTTTCGATCCGTTCGAGTCGTCCTTGCTGGAATTCGAAGCTTATCAGCAACGAAATCATTCTTTCGCGCGTATCGGAGCAGCGATGCAACGTTCGTTCAATTTAACCGAACGCGGCGAACCTGAGCGCATTCGCGGCGCGTCGATCATGGCAGATTATTTGACGACGCTCGGCGTCAAGCCATTCCTCGGTCGTAGCTTTTCCATCCAGGAAGACCACCCTGGCGGCGCGGCGGTCGCCCTGATTAGTTACAGTTTTTGGCAAAACCATTTTGGCGGGAACACGAGTATTATTGGCGAAACGCTCAATCTCGATGGTCGGACCCATACCATCATCGGAGTGATGCCGCCGGGTTTTGATCTCCCCGCAGCAGCTGACATCTGGCTGCCATTGCAAATGAAGACCGATAGTTTGCCGTTCATGGATCGCGCTGTGCCCAACTATGAAATCGTGGCCAGGCTTCTTCCGGGAATCAGCCTCGAACAGGCGGATGCGGAGTCCAAATCGATCGCGCGCCAATTGGAGCAGGAATTCCCGCAGGTCCGCCGCGGCTGGAGCGTCAAATTGATTTGGATGCGGCAAGAATTACTTGGTGATCTTGCGGGGCGTGTGAACAAAGCCCTTGTCGCGCTCATGAGCGGAGTCGGATTTCTTTTGCTCATTTGCTGCGCGAATGTCGCAAATCTTCAACTCGCTCGCGGCATCGCGCGCACACGCGAGCTGGCACTACGGCGTGCTTTGGGCGCGGGGCGGTCGCGTTTGATTCGACAACTTCTCACCGAGAGCATGCTGTTGGCGTTGCTCGGCGGTGCGGGCGGCCTGTTGCTCGCCCATTGGATCGTTCCGTTGCTCGCCGCTATAAATCCGATCCAGGGCATTTCGCTCGCCGGTTTCTTTCACAATTTTAGGATCGACGGTCGCGTTTTGACTTTCGCGCTGCTCGTCACCCTCGCCACCGGCGTGATCTTTGGATCGGTGCCGGCAGTGAAAGGCGCCGGTGAAAATGAAGTGATGCCGTCTCTCAAACAGAGCGATCAACGCAGTGCGAGCGCGCCCGGTCACCGTTGGCTCAACATCTTGATCATCGCGGAGATCGCGATGGCGATGATGTTGTTGGTGGGCGGCGGGCTAATCGTGCGGAGTTTCAATCGCCTCCAGCACGTCGATCTTGGATTCAGACCGGATCATCTTCTGACGATGAAGATGGTTTTGCCCGCGCCAAAGTATTCGCAGCATCCACAGCGCGTCACGTTTGTCGATCAAGTTCTCGAGCGCGTGAAAAATTTGCCGGGCGTCGTTTCTGCCGGGACGACGACTAACATTCCGCTTGAACGCGAAATCGCTTACGACTCCGTCTTCGACGTGGAAGGCCGACCGCGTTCGAATCCGAATGATGTCCCGATCACATCACACCGTCTCGTCAGTCCGGATTATTTGAAAACGCTGGGCGTAACGTTGATCGAGGGAAGGTTGATCGATGAGAACGACCGCGCTGGCAAATCGCCGGTCGTCGTGATTAGCGAAGAGTTGGCGCGCCAGGCATGGCCGGGAGAAGATCCGCTTGGCAAACGCATCAAGCGGGTCCGGGCGGATCAGGCTTTTCCCTGGATGATGGTAATTGGCGTCGTCAGAGACATGAAAGAAGATTTGTTCAATTATCGGGTCAACCGTCCGGTGTGGTACGTGCCCTACGCGCAGCTCGAAAACAATTTTCCCGTTGACCTTGTTGTGCGAACGAGTGGCAATCCTGCGAGTGTAACAACCGCGGTACGCGAAGCGATTCGGGTCATCGATCCCGATCAGCCGATTTCGAATGTGATGACAATGAACCAAAATCTCGCCCGCGTTCTGGTGACCGAACGTTTCAGTGCAATTTTGATGAGCGTGCTGGCTGCGTCTGGTCTGCTGCTCGCTGCGCTCGGACTCTACGGCGTCATGGCGTATTCCGTCTCACAACGAACTGCCGAGATCGGCTTGCGCGTCGCGCTTGGTGCGCAGCGTGCGGATGTGCTTCAACTGATCCTTGGGCAAGGCGTAAAGCTCACCTTGTTAGGCGTAGCCATCGGTTTGACTGCCGCGTGGGGCTTGACGCGGTTGTTGGTGGGTTTGCTCTTCGGAGTGAGCGCAACCGACCCGGCGACATTTGTTTCGATTTCGCTGCTGCTCGTGTCAATCGCGTTGCTTGCATGTTTTCTGCCCGCACGTCGGGCACTGGCTGTCGATCCAATGGTCGCGCTGCGTTACGAATGAAAGCCCGATATGATTAAGCTTCAACACATCGAACGCTGCTATCCTTTGGCGAAGGAAAAGTTCTTTTACGTTCTGCGCGAGATCAATCTGGAGGTTCAGGAAGGCGACTTCGTCTCGATTATGGGCCCTTCCGGCGCAGGCAAATCGACGTTGCTGCACATTCTGGGAATGCACGATCACGGCTGGACCGGTGAATACTTTCTCGACGGAACCGCAGCGCATCATTTGAAACCGAAAGAGCGAGCGACATTGCGCAACAAGCACATTGGTTTCGTTTTTCAGCAGTATCATTTGCTCGACGATCTCACGGTTTACGAGAATCTCGATATACCGTTGTCGTATCGCCGGTACAGCACAAGCGAGCGCGCCGCACTCGTAGCTGACATGCTCGACCGTTTCCAAATCGTCGGTAAAAAAGATTTGTATCCGCGCCAGCTTTCTGGTGGCCAACAACAACTTGTCGGCGTTGCCCGGGCGATCATCGCCGGACCGAAGCTTCTGCTCGCAGATGAACCGACCGGAAACCTGCACTCTAGTCAGGGCGAGGAGATCATGGAGTTGTTTCGCAAGTTAAATAACGAAGGCATGACCATCGTGCAGGTCACGCATTCGGAAAGAAACGCATCTTACGGCAAACGCGTTGTACAGCTGCGCGACGGCTGGATCGTGAAAGGAGAACAATGATCGCTGATCTAAAGTTCGCTCTACGCCAACTTCGCAAATCGCCGGGATTCACTTTTCTCGCCGTAATCACGCTCGCGCTCGGTATCGGCCTGAACACTGCCATCTTCAGTTTGATCAACGATTTGTTTCTGCGCGGTCTGCCATTCAAGGAGCCGGGACGTGTTTTGCACATGTATGCGAATGCCAAGCATCGCAATCAGGTGGAGACCGCGGTGTCGGCGCCGCGCTATCTGCATTACCGCGATGGCCAGACAATTTTCGACGGGTTGAGCGCCGAAAACATTTTTGCCTTCACTTTGACCGGACTGGGCGATCCAGTTCAACTTTTTGGCGGCAGAGTGACCGCAAACTATTTCGATGTGCTCGGCGTGCGTCCGATTCGCGGCCGCAATTTTTTGCCGCAGGAAGAAGACGGCGCCGATGTGGCGATGGTGACGGAGAATTTCTGGCAGAAGCGCATGGGCGGCGACGTCAATGTAATTGGTCGCAGCATCACGCTCGACGGTGTTTCGCACACGATCGTCGGCGTGTTGCCGAACCTGCCGTTCTCCTGGACTGGACCGAATGCCGAGATTTGGGCCACGAAACCGTTCATGATTCCAGGATTCTCGTACGAACGAGTGATGCGCGGCGGTGGTTTTCTGCGCGTGGTCGGGCGATTGAAACCGGGGATGACGCTGGAACAGGCGCGTGCCGCGTTGCCGTCGCTCGATCAAAGTTACCGCATTCAGTATCCGGGCAAGATCGACAGCTCATCGACCATGTCTCTCAAAACGCTGCCCGAGGATGTAACCGGAAATCTGCGGCCGGCGTTCGCCATTTTGCTTGCGGCAGTGGCGTTCGTATTGCTGATTGCGTGCAGCAACGTTGCAAATCTCTTGCTCGTGCGCTTCACCGGTCGGCGGCGGGAGATCGCGCTGCGCATGGCTCTGGGCGCGTCGCGCGCCAGCGTGTTGCGGCTTTTCATTTTCGAGAGTTTGCTGGTGAGCATTCTTGCTGGAGTATTCGGCGCAGCGTTGGCGTGGCAGTTGGTGCCGCTTGTGCCGAAAATGGCGGCGAATTTTCTACCGTTCGATCCCGCGACTCCCGTCAGCCTATCTGTTCCCGTGCTCGGGTTCACAATTGCATTGTCGATTTTGACGGGCGTGGCCATGGGGATCTATCCGGCACTGCAAAGTTCGCGCGCCGATCTGGTTGACGGATTGAAAGAAGGCGGCCGCGGAACAAGCGGCAGCGTGCAGCAACACCGGTTCCGCAAAATTTTAGTCGGCGCGCAAGTCGCACTGTCTGTCACGTTGCTTGCCGGTGCAGCGCTGCTTATCACCAGCTTTGTCCAGTTGAGTCGGCAGAACATCGGGTTCCGCGCCAAAAATCTCTGGATCGGCCTCGTTACGTTGCCGCAAGCGCAATATCCGGATCCGACTACGCGCCAACATTTCGTGGAACAAACTCTCGCCGCGTTGCGCGTGGTTCCAACTCTTCAAAGCGCGACGATCAGCGGTGACATCCCGCTGCTCGACAGCGCCGCCGGTCAAACGCTTTATTCGCGTAATGAGGGGGATATTTTGCCGCTGGATAAGCGCGCATCGGCGCCGCTCCACGATGTTGCGCCAGATTATTTCAAGACTTGGGGCATTCCAATTTTGGCTGGACGCGATATCGATCAGCACGATCTGGCCGATCATCAGAATGTGGTTCTGATCAGCCAGGCTGGCGCGAAGAAAGTTTTCGGCAACGAGAATCCGATCGGCAAAACACTTCTGGTATCAAGTGCGAACACCCGGGCAGAAATCATCGGTTTAGTCAGCGATGTGCGGACGCGGCGAGTAGCCGAACCGGACGATATGGAAATCTACCGCCCCTGGGCTCAGGAGAATTTTCCATTCGCAGTGGTGGCGGTGCGAAGCAATTTGAGAGTCGACGCGGTGACTAAATTGGTGCAATCGGCGCTAAGCACTGTCGATCCTGGATTGGCGATCGCAATTCCCCAATCGATGGAAAAAATTCTTGCGCAAGCGCTTGGCCAAGCGCGGCTGATGATGTGGTTGCTCGGCATTTTTGCCGGAGCGGCATTGTTGCTGGCAACGGTTGGCATTTACGGCGCAGTCGCCTACACGGTCGAGCAACGCACCGGTGAAATCGGCGTGCGCATGGCCCTTGGTGCCCAAACGATCGATGTCTTGCGATTGATCGTAAATCAGGGGATGCGTCCGGTAATTTTCGGACTGGTCGTCGGATTGGCCGCGGCGCTGGCGCTCGGCCGTTTGATCGCCTCCCAACTTTACGAAACATCCGCCC
>Ga0209474_10002380_pt1 | contig 17404 bp, 15 predicted proteins | sample GraSoiAngelo_145_FD_185902 | JGI IMG/M metagenome (GOLD analysis project Ga0209474, IMG submission 185902) | Grasslands soil microbial communities from the Angelo Coastal Reserve, California, USA - 14_1009_05_20cm (SPAdes) (version 2) | ecosystem: Environmental > Terrestrial > Soil > Grasslands... | reverse complement strand
TGCGATTGCGAAATCCTGTATAACGTAGCCGAATCGAGCCGGTTGAAAACTCAATATTGGAGCAGTCGGGCTCATGGCGCGGAAGCAAGCCGAAACACGACACGGCTCGATGAGTGATAGGCGATTTATCGCCAGCTACCAGCACTTTCATGCAGGACATTAAAAACGGGCTTAATGAATGTTTCGAATTGCCATCACGAGGAGCACAGCCGCCACGATAACTACCAACAAGAAGACCCAAGTTTTCGGGCTGATTCTCTTGTCGTTAGGTGACGCAGAGCCTAGAGCGAGGTTTTCCGTAACAAGCGTTCGGAAGGCAACCACTTGATCGAGTGTCATTACACGTTTTGGTACGATGTTGAAACACGCGGGCGAGGAATAGAGCAGAAAGTGATTCTTCGTCTCATGAAATCGAATGAAATTCTTCCATTCAATGTCCGCTGATCCACCGTTCCATCGCCAGTGAACACCGCCGCTGTCCAGCAGTACTGTTCTTGACCCATGTGCACCCGGCTGTTTGGAGAATTGGTTTCGTGCTGCCCACCACGGAGAAGCCCACATCAGGGCTCCCCACATCACAGCCAATGCGAAACCCGGAATCAAGTTTGACAGCAATTGAGAATTGGGACGCACTGTCAGGAAGATGAGCCCAGCGCCTGCGAAAATGAAGACCGTGGCTACTATCAATCGATAAGCCCACTTAACAAGAGCGGAGCGATTACGATGGGCGATAAACGAATCGAAGAAATCCCGCTGCGTTAGCTCGTAGGTCACTTCCACGCGATGGATTGTGTCAAATCAGGAAACTTGGTGCAACGAAAATTTGCTGCGGTGACGGGACTGCGGCCTCGATCAGATTCTGCCACCAGTCGTTCGGTCAGTTGAGTGGCTCACTGCCCTGCGGAGCGAGTTGCAGCGCGGTGTCTTTTCAGCTCGCTCCTTCGGGCAAATAGACTCTGTCCCCAAAAGTGATGAGGGCATCAAAATTCGGTGTTGAGCCGCATGATTTTCTGACTCCGATAATTTGCGACATTGGCCTGGACTTGGGACGTCGTAAGCAACGTATCTTTGGCGTGATACACCCAGTCGATCTGTTCCACCCAGGTCCGGGGTGTCGACGAGTTGACGAGGCTGCCAGTGGGGAACCACTGATTGAAATCAATGGCCATGAGGGCAGTCGGGTAGTAGGTTGAGAACGACGCCACCAGCACGCCGTCCACGTAAAAGTGCGTGTTAACGCCATCGGCGTCGTCCACCACCAGTGTGTGCCAGCCGGCGTAAGAAGCCGCAATGTTGGTAGAAACGTTTTTGTGGGTCGTCTGCCAAAGCGTGAAGAAGAAGTGGGGCGTCAATGTCGACCCGAAGCCATTGGGCAGATATTCGAAGTCAATCTCGCTGTAGGGGCGGCTTCTGTAGGGGCTGATAGTGAAGAATGTCTGATACAGCTGATCGCCGTCAGGCCCCGAGTCCGGTGCATCTTCGAACTTCACCCGGGCGGCGAGGGTCCCGTGCAGGAACTTGAATGGGGTCAAAACCTCTGTTTGGATGCTCGTGCTTGCGGTTCCACTGGTTGTCGCCGCCATCTGCATCAATTCATTGCTTGAATCAGCGGGATCAGGGATAAACGTGATGTGCGTGGGATCCCAGGTTCCAATTCCAGGCCCGCCTCCGCCCGACCTGGGTGACCAGCCAAAGTTGAGCAGGTTGGAATCAGTCGAGCTTGTGTAATTGAAGTCGTCGAAGAACACGCTAGTCTGAGCGTTCGCTCTGCCAGCGAGCAGAACCGTCAGCGTCAGAAGCGCCAAGAAGAAGGTGAAAAAGCTGTTGCCGATTTTCCGTCTCATATCCCGCTCCTTTTAGCCCTTGCAAAGTATGCCACGTCAACACGTGCATGACTACTGAGACAATTACATAATCCCTTAGTGATGATGCGCACCCACTTCATTTCGCTACTCCGGACGTATTACAGCTGAATCAACCGTGCCCAGGAATTTTGTGGCGATTCCAAGGAGTTCGTTAGAAAATTTTGACGCTGTAAATAGCCACTGTCCAACCTGCTCGGCGAGACAGGGTGGAAAACTATCCAAATACTCAAAACAAATGAAGAAGAAGATAAAACATTAATGACTGACAATGTTAAGAATCGAGAGCTGCGGTCTCAGCAACTGGCGATATGCGAGAAATACGGCCAGCCATGCATAATTCCTCCTCCGGACTCAAAAATTGGCTTTGCGCTTAAGACGGCTGGCAAAGTGCCGATTAACGGGCTCCGACACCCGGAAAAAGCTGATACGAATGGCTGGTACATCTGGTGTGGAGAAGAGCTATCGAAAGCTCCTGATTTCTTTTCGCCGTTGCACACCGCTCACTTGCAAAAAAGATGCCCTGAGGCGCTTCAATTTCTTGGGTTACCGCCGGGATACAGATTTCTCATTGCTGGAGACTACGTGGATGTTTGGTACGACCCAAGTCTCTTAAATGTCTGATAAGAAAAAGCCACCCGGTGGTAACCTCTGGCACAGAATTCTGATTCCGGAGATTTACCAGCAGAGGTGTAGCATTTTCCCCTCAGCCCCATATACCCCCTCTCCTGTTTGACCCAAATTTTCTGCGACCTGTAAGATCAAAGCAGCACTCAGCATTCAGCACTCAGCATTCATCCGCGGCAGGTCTGACGATCGACGCTGCAGGCTTGCCGAACGCTGATGGCTGAGTGCTGAACCTTTTCATGCCTGAGAACGTGACCAAAACCGAATTGCCAAAAGCATACGAGCCCTCGGCCATCGAGACGCGGTGGGCGGAATTTTGGGTCAAGGAGAAGCTCTTTTCCGTTGCCACGCCGCGCGAAGGGGACACGCGTCCGGTGTTTACTTTGCTGCTGCCGCCGCCGAACGTGACCGGCCGCCTGCACATGGGGCACATGCTCAACCAGACGCAGATGGACATCATTGTGCGCTGGCACCGGATGCGCGGCTTTGTCACGCTGTGGCTACCAGGAACGGACCACGCAGGTATCGCAACCCAGATGATGGTTGAGCGCCAACTGGCGAGCGAGGGCAAAAAGCGGACCGATCTTGGGCGTGAAAAGTTTATTGAGCGAGTGTGGGAGTGGAAACAGCTGTATGGCGGCGCGATCCAGGAGCAGATGCGGCGGCTGGGCGCGTCGGTCGATTGGGACCGCGAATATTTCACCATGGACGAAAATCTTTCGCGCGCAGTACGCGAAGTGTTCGTCAGGCTGTATGAACAAGGACTGATCTATCGCGGCAAGTACATCGTGAACTGGTGCCCGCGCTGCGTGACCGCGATCTCCGATCTTGAGGTGAAGCACGAGGACGTTGCGGGCAAGTTGTGGGAGATTCGCTATCCGGTGGTGGGCACGAATGAATTCATCACCGTGGCAACGACGCGTCCCGAGACCATGCTGGGCGATACAGCAGTTGCGGTGAATGAACGCGACGAGCGATACAAGCATTTGCATGGCAAGAAAGTTCTGCTGCCGCTGATGGACCGCGAGATTCCGATCATCACCGACGAACTTGCGCAGCCTGAGTTTGGTACGGGCGCGGTGAAAGTGACGCCGGCGCACGATGCGAACGACTTTCAAGCGGGGCTTCGACATAACCTGCCACAGATCGAGGTGATGGACGAGCACGCGCGGATGAATGAGAATGCCGGGGTTTATGCGGGGCTGGACCGGTACGAGGCGCGAAAACGCGTGCTGGAAGATTTGCGCTCGCAGGGATTTCTAGTGGGCGAGAAGGACTACACGGTCGCACTGGGAAAATGCGATCGCTGCGGGACGGTGGTTGAGCCCAGACTTTCAACCCAGTGGTTTATAAAAATCCAGCCGCTGGCGGAGCGCGCGATTCAAGTGGTCGAAAAGGATTTTGTGCGCTTTACGCCGACGAACTACCGGCAAATCTATTTGAACTGGATGCGCAACATTCACGACTGGACCATCTCGCGGCAGTTGTGGTGGGGGCACAGGATTCCGGCGTGGCATTGTTCATGTGGAGACATTGTCGTCGCGCGTGAAACGCCGAGTTCGTGTCCGAAGTGTGGGGGATCCGAATTAAAGCAGGATCCGGATGTTCTGGACACATGGTTTTCGTCCGGTCTATTGCCGTTTACATCGTTAGGGTGGCCGGAGGCGACGCGGGATTTGGAAGTGTTTTATCCGACGTCGCTGTTGATTACGGGCTTCGACATTTTGTTTTTCTGGGTCGCGCGCATGATCATGCTGGGCTGCTGGTTCATGGCGCCTCCGGAAAAACCCACAGGCCATGTGGGGACGGGCGCCCTCGCTCGTCCAGCTGAGCGAAGCCCGGGAGAGAATGGCGAGCGAAGCTTGACCGCCCGTATGTGGGCGTCCGGGGACACACGTGCATCTTTGACCGATGGCGACCTGCGCGCTTCCGTGCCGTTCCGCGAAGTTTATATTCACGCTCTGGTGCGGGATGCCGAACGACAAAAGATGTCGAAGACAAAGGGCAACGTGCTTGATCCGATTCAAGTGATCGAAAAGTACGGCACGGATGCGACCCGCTTCACGCTAGCGGCCATGTCATCGCCGGGAACCGACATTGCTTTTAACGAGAGCCGTACCGAGGGCTACCGAGCATTCGCCAATAAAATTTGGAATGCCGCGCGTTTCATGTTCATGAATGTGGAGCGGATCGATCCAAACTTGCGACCGGGGCTGAAGGGCGAAGGCGCCCGTTCCCACATGGGCATTGCAGGATTTCGGCAAGTAACCCTGGAAGACCGGTGGATCCTCTCACGCTTCAACAGCGTCACAAAAAATGTGAACGATTCTCTTGCGGCTTATCGGTTCGATGAGGCCGCCAATGCAATTTACGATTTTTTCTGGGGCGAGTTTTGCGACTGGTATCTTGAATTAATCAAGCCGCGGCTTTCGCCTGAGTCGAAGGATGCGCGAAACACCTGCGCTAACCTGGTTGCATTGTTCGAGTCATCATTGCGGCTGCTGCATCCGGTGATGCCGTTCATCACCGAGGAGATTTGGCACGCGATTTATGACGGGAAGCCGCCGCTCAAGTCGCTTTCGCTGGCCGCTTATCCGCAAACCGACGAAGAGCAGATCGCTCGAACTGCAGAAACCGAAATGGCGATTCTGCAGGACCTGATCGCCAGTGTGCGGAATTTACGGGCAGAGCTCAAAGTTGAGATGAAGCAGCGCGTGCCGGCCGAGATTTTTTCGGAAGAGCCGGCAATCCGCGAGCTGATTCAGAAAAATGCCGGCGCATTGGAGCGGCTGGCGAACGTCGAGCAAGTTCGTTTTGTTGATGAGTCGCTGGCGAAATTGCCGAGTGCCCGACATACGAGCCGCTTCGATGTCCGCTTGATTTACGAAAAAAAGGTTGACGTGGGCGCGGAACGTGAGAAAGCAACGAAAGAACTCGACCGTCTGGAAAGAGAAAAGAGTAACGGTGAGCGGCAATTGGCGGATGAGGGCTTCATCAGCAAGGCTCCGGCGAACGTGGTGGAGCAGCGAAGAGTCCGAGTTGAAGAGTTGAAAGGACTAATTGATAAACTCAGAAACAAGCTGGGTGAGTTGGACCAAAATCGCCTCAGCGGCTAAAGCCAGAAGTCATTGGCAGGCTGGCGGCACGGCTGAAGCCGTGCCCGTCCCGGTAAACAGGTACTAATTATTTGGCGGGCTAGGGCGCCCGTCTGCCCACAGAAATATATATGGACTTCAATAGCCGGCGCATTACCGCGATCCTTGAAAATGCATTGCTCGAAGACCGAGCTACGCGCGACTCGACCAGTTACGCGTGCATCGATCCCAATCAGCGCGCTGCAGGCACCATTCTGGCGAAACAGGATTGCATCCTGTCGGGACTGGGCGCGGTGGCGCGCATCCTCGATGTGTACGCGATGCTGGACGGCGCGGTCGTGTCGCACTATGAGGTCACCAGCCATCCGGAAATTTTTGACGGTGTGCGACTGCACAAGGGGCAGACCATCGCCGCCATTCGTCACAATGCGCGCGTGCTGCTCTCTTGCGAGCGAGTCATTCTCAATCTGCTGCAGCGGCTTAGCGGTATAGCCACGCTGACGAGAAAATTCGTCGATGCGGTAGGGGGCACGAAGGCCAAAATTCTTGACACGCGAAAAACTGCGCCGGGCCTGCGTCCGCTAGACAAATATGCAGTGCGTTGCGGGGGCGGGCAAAATCACCGATTGGATTTATCGGATGGCGTGTTGATTAAGAATAATCACATCGCGCTCGCGGGGGGAATCAAGACGGCTCTGGAACGCGCGCACCGGAACCGGCGCGGCACGCAAATCATCGAAGTCGAGGTGCGTAATCTCGCCGAACTAGACGAAGCGCTTTTGAATGGCGCCGAGGCGATCCTGCTCGACAATATGCCGGTCGCGGAAACTCGCGCAGCGGTCGAGCGCTGTGCGAAATCCGAGCGCCGCATTCCGCTAGAAAGCTCCGGCGGAATCAATCTGGAAAATGTGCGCGCTTATGCTGAAACTGGCGTCAACTTCATCTCGGTAGGTGCGCTGACGCATTCAGCTCCCGCGGTGGATATGAGCCTGCGTATGGTCTCTGCTTCTTAGAAGCCAGCCAGATTTGCGGTCACGGCTTCCCTACCGCATAATTCCAGCATCGCCAAAGCAGCCTCAATTCGAAACGCGCGGACGAAAATATCCGCGACACAGGTTACGGAGCATCAGACGGATATTCGTCTTGGACGAATCATTCGCGTGCTGATGAATTACTCCACTACCGTGGTTAGCGGAACCAAGCTGGCGCAGGAGATCGGCACAACGCGTTCTGAAGTATGGCGCCTGGTGCAACAATTGCGGACCTTTGGAGTTGAAATCGCTGGACATCCGTCGAGCGGATATCAACTGACCGCTGTCCCGGACCTGCTTTTGCCAGAGATGATCCAGCCCCTGGTACGGGGCACAGTATTCAGTGACAACATTCATCATTATTACCGGGCGGGTTCGACGAACACTATTGCCATGGAATCCGCCAACGCAGGCGCTGCTCACGGAAGCGTTTTTCTCGCAGAGCAGCAAACTGCAGGCCGCGGTCGAGGCAATAATCAATGGCACTCGGCGGAATCGGCGGGAATTTATTGCTCGGTGATTGTGCGGCCTGCACTGCCGCCGTCAGAAGTTCTTGTGTTATCACTCGCTGCGGGATTGGCTGTGCGATTTGCTGTCCAGGAAATCGATTCGCGAGTCGTGCCTGACTTGAAGTGGCCGAATGATGTTCTAGTTGAGGGAAAGAAATTCTGCGGAATCCTGACGGAAATGAATGCAGAGGCGACCCGGGTGCGACACATCGTGGTGGGGATCGGCATCAATGTGAACCAGGCAGAGTTCCCGGGAGATTTGCAGCAGAGTGCGACTTCTCTGCGAATAACGACGGGATCGCAATGGTCCCGCGTGGACTTGTGCGCCGCTTTGCTAAAATCGCTCGACCGCGAATACCAGAGCTTGATTGCGAAGCCCGAAGCCCACAACGATATTTTGCGCCGCTTCGAGGAGCAATCTTCCATGGTGCGTGGCAAGAGAGTGCGGGTTGAAGAAAATGGCGGATTTGAAGGGATAACGGAAGGGCTTGATTCGCGCGGGTTTCTGCGGGTCCGTACGGAAGGTGGAGTACGAATTGTGTACAGTGGAACGGTAAGAAAAGCAGTGGCTAGTGACTAGTGGCTAGTGGGTAGTGCTAGGGATTAGTGACTAGTGATGAGTGGCTAGTGGCTGGATGTCACTGGCGAGGCGCTGCAACAAAATCATGCAATCAGTGGCTGGTAACTGCAAACTGATCACTGCCCACTAATCACTGATCACATCTTTTATGCTTCTTGTTCTCGATGTCGGCAACACAAACACGGTTCTCGGTGTATTCACTCGAGCTGCGTCGCAAACGGGCACGAAGTACGAGAAGCTGGCCGCGAACTGGCGCGTGACCACCCGAGCCGCGCAAACCATCGATGAATACGGCGTGCTGTTCCGGAATCTATTCTCGATGGGAGGCCTGGAACCCAAGGATATTGGCGGCATCGTGATTTCGTCGGTTGTCCCGCCGCTCGATTCCACTCTGCGCCGCGTGTGCGAGCGCTATTTCGAACGCAAGCCCCTGTTCATTGAGCCGGGGGTGAAGACCGGCATGCCAGTGCTCTACGACAATCCGGCCGAGGTCGGGGCTGACCGGATTGTGAATTCGGTTGCGGCATTTGAGAAATATGGCGGGCCGTGCATCATCGTGGATTTCGGGACGGCGACAACCTTTGATTGCGTTACCGGTAAAGGGGAATATCAAGGTGGCGTGATAAGTCCGGGAATCGGAATTTCGGCCGACGCACTGTTCAGCCGAACCGCGAGGCTGCAGCGTGTTGATATCCGTAAGCCAACTCGGATTATCGGCACCACGACGGTGGGTAGCCTGCAGTCTGGTCTTTACTACGGCTATCTTGGCCTGGTGGATGGAATTTTGGAGAGGCTGATTGGCGAACTGGGAAAATCCACGAAAGTGATTGCAACGGGTGGGCTGGCGCCGCTAATCGGCTCGGGATCGAAATACATTCAGAACGTCGACGAATTTCTGACGCTTGAGGGATTGCGGATTCTGTGGGAGAGAAACGCTCCAGCAGAAAAGAGTGAAAATCGCACCGCTAAAACCCGCGCCGGGAGCGCAAACCGATGAATCACTCGCAGCTCGCGGCTCTCGGCGGTTAATTCTCGGCTGACAGCCCGCAGCTTTGGTTTTTCGGTCTAACCATAGAACTCTCTCTTAAGCTAAGAGCTAAAGGCCAAGAGCTTCCTTTGCAAAATTATTTCAACTACTTCACTGAAATCGAAGAACATTTTCAACGCCAGCGCGGCACCATCCTGATGCTCTCGACCCTCGATTGGGCGCTGATTGAAACCTGGAAAGATGCGGGTATTCCGCTTGAAGCCGTGCTTCGCGGAATTGACGCGACGTTTGAAAAATATAATGCGCGGCCGTTGAAGAGCAGAAAAATCAACGGCCTGGCGTATTGCTCACAAGAGGTGCTTGCTGCGGCGGAAGACATGAAAGAAGCGGCCGTGGGCATTTCGAAAGAGACGAGTGCAACGAAAGGTTTTGATTCCGCCGAAATTGCGAGCTTCTTGCGTCGTACTGCAGATGAGTTGGAATCGGCCAAACTGCCTTCTCGGCCTGCGATCTCCCCGGGAGCGGTCGCGCAAGAAATTTCAGAAACACTGCGAAAGCAAGCGTCAGAGATTGAAACGCAATCTTCGCCGCCGCGACTTGAAGACCTAGAACGAAGACTCACGGTCCTCGAAGAAAAGCTATTCGCAGTTCTTCTGGCCGCTGTGCCCGACGATGAAGTCGTAACTGTCCGCGCCCAAGCGGACCGCGACCTCGCGCCGTACCGAAGCAAAATGCCTGCCGCACAAATCGAGCAACTGCAAAAACAGTATGCGCATAAAAAGCTGCTGGAGAAGTACGGCCTGCCCCGGCTAAGTTTGTTTTATATGTGAGCCCAAGCTTCCAGGACGGCCAAGCTGACGGTATTTCATGTTAGGCTTCCGCAAAAGAAAGATTGCCTTCTTAGAGGCGGAGGTTTCCTGAAGTTTACAAATTTAGCGGGGCTGAATTGGAGCGCCGGCCGGCTGCAATTGAGACTCGAACTGTTTCAGAGCTCGAATGCCGTTCATGCCGCGGTAAATCCGATAAAGCGCGTAGCCGTGAAACGCCACCGCCAGAATATCGTGGGACATGAGCATGACTAGTGCATCCATTGCATACAGCCCAATGCCGACGAGAAATGCCCAGTGTTCGCCTTTGCGCGCGAAATTCCAGAAGAGCACGAACACTCCGGCGGCGCAGCCATTAATAATCAGGCTCAGCGCGAAACCGCTCTGACCTGCTTGACGAGCGAGTGCGTCCACGAACTGGGCAATGCCAAGGCCAAAAATAAACCGGATTCCAGCGCCGCTCATCGAAAGAACAGAGTTGACCAGCGACAAAACGCCGACCATCAAGAACCAGCTCGCGCCAGCTTTGACCGCACGTTCCGCGCGCAGCTTTTGTTCCACGAGGTTAGTAATTGATGACTGTGTGTTGTTGCTGAGCCCGACTCCTGGACTGGCCATATTGGCGCTCCGATAAAAGCAGAATTTGTCGGGGAAGTTCGTAAATCCTACCATCGTGGCTGGCGCGATCAACCGGAAACGGGGGTTTGGAAAACCTAGGTAACTATCGATATCAGGCGTTCAGTCTTAGGCAGAACTTCGCCGATTTGTACTGCATTTACCCCGGCTGAGTTGAGCGTTTTTTGCAGTTCGGCCGAGCGTGCTTCGCCGATAGCGATGAGCAGGCCTCCGGAAGTTTGCGGATCAAAGAGCAGATTTTTAATGTCATCAGGAATATTGGCTTTGTAATCCACAACGCACTCTGCGAACTTGCGGTTGGCATTCAGCCCGCCTGGAATGTGACCGGCGCGAACGCATTCAATTGCGCCTTCGAGTATGGGGATTCGGTCCACGTGAAGCGTGGCAGAGACATTTTCGGAAGCGAGCAGCATTTCTCGGACATGCCCGACCAGACCGAAGCCGGTGATGTCGGTAAGGGCGTGAACGGGTCGTGAGCCGGGCGTCCTGCCCGTCTCCCCATTTACTTCTTTATTAAATCCTTCTTGATTAAATCCTTCCTGATTAAACCGAGCGATCACTTCGGCGGCGGCTTTATTCAGCGCCGTCATTGATGTCACTGCGCTATCAATCCACGCTTGCTTTGCGACTCCTTTTTTGATTGCAGTCGAAATCACTCCGGTTCCTAAAGCTTTTGTGAACAGCAGGCGGTCTCCAGGTCGGGCACCGCCATTTTTCAGCACCTGCTTCGGATTGATGCTGCCCGTGACCGAATATCCGAATTTCGTCTCTTCATCGCGAATGCTGTGGCCGCCGATAATGGTGCAGCCCGCTTCGACCATTTTCGATAGCCCGCCCGCGAGAATTCGCTCGAGGATTTCGAGGTCACCCTTTTCCGGAAAGCAGACCAATGCGAGAGCGGTCAACGGGCGCGCGCCCATGGCGTAAATGTCACTGAGAGAATTTGCTGCCGCGATCTGTCCGAAGGTGTAGGGATCGTCAACGATGGGCGTAAAAAAATCCACGGTCTGTACCAGCGCCGCGTCAGGCGCGATTTGATACACTCCGGCGTCGTCGGCGTGATCAAAGCCGACAAGAACATTCGGATCATGTTGCCGGGCTAATTTCCCAAGCACCTTGTCCAGCGCCGCCGGACTCAGCTTGGAAGCTCAACCCGCGGCTTTTACCGTCTCCGTAAGGCGGACGGTTTTAATTTGCGACATGGCGACATTGTAGAAGAACGCGGCTCAGGATCGCGGCTAAGTAAAGACCAAATCGGCCACGGATTACACGGATTTTGAATTGTTTCGAATTCGGGTTTCGCTTTAGCCGAGATTTATCGTTGATGCGTGAAATCCGCGGCCTACTTTGCAGTTACATCCGTGATCTGCAGCTCGGGATAGGTCTGGTTCCACTGCTCACTCACGTGCTCAAAAATCAGCCGAAAAGGTTTGGTCTGGCCGGAGGCTAAGGGTACCGCCGCAAGGTCCACTGTGTCAGGGTAAGGTCCGCTGGTTCGCAGGACTTTGATTGGGACCTGTTCAACCTGCGCAACCTGGCGATACGAATCTCTAAAGATCACGCGCACGATGGCGTGGGTGACATCTTTCTTGCCGGTGTTGGCAATGTTGCCGTCAATATAGGTGACGCTGGCGCCCACAAAATTCTGTGACTGACTCATTTTCAGATCGGAGAATTTGATCTCGGCTGCGTACGGCGGAATTTGTGGCGCGCTCTTCGGGCTCTGCCGAAGAAGAAGAGCTACCAGCAGCGCTATCGACCCTACGACGAAGATCGCAACAATGATGAACCGCCGGCTGTGGTCGGGCTCTTGGGTGCCCGGGGATGGCTGAATAAGATCGAGACCGCCCATGTCTGGATTGTATTGATTATGGAAATTTCGGGCTATTTCCTGATCAGAGTGGTATGGCTGGCCACGCATCGCCAGAGATTGTTATCGAATACCCAGGTATCAGTGAAGCGACCTCGGTGCTCGAAGGGGCGGCCCTTATATTTTCCTTTTGTGTGGTAAGTCCCCACAACCACGGCGGCACCGTGATAAGTAAACACTCTCACGTTTTCGTTGGCTATTAAACTGGCCTGATAAGCAGGGTCTTTCAAGTCGGCCAGAAACTGCGCCTTGGTCGTGACCGTACCGTCGTAGTCGGTATAGATGAACGTGTCGGGAAGCAGATTACCGACGGCCGCGGAGTCGTGTTGCAATTGGGCTTGGTTCCAGGCATTTTCCAGAGCCATGATTTTGCTTTCGTCAGCCTGGTCTGCGGCTCGCACCAACGGAGACATGAACAATGCAATTACTGCAGCCTTGAACAGGAAGCGCATGCTTCATGTTAATCAGGAAGCTCGACTCAAGACAGTTATCTGGAAAGATGCCTGGTTCGGGCTGCGTCTATTCGCCGCCAACGGTGAGACCGTCAATGCGGAGCGTTGGGGATGCGACTGAGCCGCGGAATTCCAGATCGTTGGCAATCTCTGAAATGTTCAGGAACATGTCTTTGAGATTACCAGCCACAGTGATTTCTTCGACTGGATAGGTAAGCTCGCCTCCGGAAATCCAAATTCCAGATGCGCCGCGAGAGTAATCTCCGGTGACGAGATTCACGCCCATGCCAAGAAATTCCGTGACGTAAAGGCCTTCTTTCACATCACCGATAAGTTGCTGGGGAGTTCGGGCTCCGGGATGCAAAAAATAATTGCCCGGACCAATCCCGGGAGTTCCAGCGAGCCCGCGCGATGCGTTGCCCGTAGTTTGCAGGCCCAGCTTCTTCGCCGTGTAGATATTCAGCACATACGACTTCAGCACGCCATTTTCGACCACCACCGTGCGGCGCGTAGGAATGCCTTCGCCATCGAATGGGCTGGTTCCGAAGCCGCCAACGATGGTTCCGTCATCAATCACCGTAACTTGCGGCGCCGCGATCTTCTGACCGAGCTTGCCTGCCAGGAACGACGCACCGCGGTACACAGAGTCTCCATTTACGCCTTCGAAGATGTGGCCGAGAATCGAATTAGCGACTAGCGGATCGAAAATGAGCGGCACTTGCTGCGTCTTTACCTTGCGTGCGCCCAAGCGGCGGACCGTGCGCTGGGCGGCGACTTTGCCGACATGCTCAGGAGATTCAAGCCGGTCCAAACTGCGCGCTACCGAAAACCAGTAGTCACGCTGCATGCCGCCGTTTGAGTCTTGAGCGATCGGAATCGCAGCTACCGAGCAGTAAGAACGCCTGAATTCGCCGACAAAACCATGCGAGTTGGCGAGAATCCTGTGGCCGGTGGCGGCATCGAATGATCCGCCTTCTGAGTTCTTGATTCGTGGGTCGGCTTCAAGGGCGGCTTTTTCGGCCCGGCGCGCGTAGCTGATGCGCTCTTCGCCGGGAAGCGAATATACGTCTGATGAATAGAGATCGAGATCGCCGGAAAGCGAACCGAGTTGCGATGGCTCTGGGATTCCGGCAAACGGATCTTCCGAAGTGATTTTTGCCAGTTCAAGGGCTGAACTCAACATGCGATCGAGGCCTGCAGGTGAGAAGTCGCTGGAATGCGTGCTGGCGGCGCGCTTTCCGTTGAACACGCGCACACCAATGGACTTTGAACCCGATTCTTTCAGCGTTTCAACCTCGCCGAGGCGTACGAGCGTAGAGAACTCGTCACCTTCACGAATCGCGCACTCGGCGGCAGTGGCTCCGCCTCGCATGGCGCGTTGGACGATGTCCTGAGCAAGTTGTTTCAGGTCAGTTTCAGTTTGGGTCTCAAGAATTGTTTCGGGCATAAGAAAATTCGGAAATCAGAACCGATTGCAGATTTGAGATTTTAGATTTTAGATTTTAGATTTGTCCGGAGCTTCAGGTTTGAAACCGAGGCCGCGGGGATCCCGTAATCTGAAATCTACAATCTGAAAATATTGAATTTGAAATCTACAATCTGAAATCTTCAATCTGAAATCTTCAATGTTTAATATCGAAATCCGACTTCTACATTCTCACTTCTGCATTCCGCTTTACTGCATAAATCCGCCGCTCTCGCGCTTGGCGGTTCCGCCAACGGTCAGCCGATCGAGCTTCGTGGTCGGCATGCCAACACCTACAGGGACCGCCTGACCATCCTTGCCGCAGGTTCCGACGCCTTCATCGAGCTTCAGGTCGTTCCCAACCATCGAAACCCGCGTCAGGGCGTCCGGGCCATTGCCGATCAAGGTTGCACCGCGAATCGGCGCGGTCACGTGACCATCTTCGATCATGTAGGCCTCGGAGGCGGAGAAGACAAATTTACCGTTTGTGATGTCCACCTGGCCTCCGCCGAAATTCACCGCATAAATCCCACGCTTCACGGAGCGAATAATGTCCTCGGGTTCATCCTCGCCTGCCAGCAAATAAGTATTGGTCATGCGCGGCATCGGGATGTGCTCGTAACTTTCGCGGCGCCCGTTGCCCGTGTCGGCCATTCCCATCAGTCGTGCAGAAAGCTTGTCACTGAGGTATCCCTTTAGAATTCCTTTTTCGATCAGGACGGTTTCCTGCGTGGCGTGACCTTCGTCGTCCACATTGATAGAGCCGCGGCGCCAGGGCATGACGCCGTTGTCCACAACCGTGCATTTTTCGCTGGCGACCTTCTTGCCGATTAAACCCGCGAATGCGGATGTCTGCTTGCGATTGAAATCAGCTTCGAGCCCGTGACCGACTGCTTCATGAATTAGAACTCCAGGCCACCCAGGACCGAGCACGACTTCCATTTCGCCCGCAGGAGCTTCGCGGGCATCGAGTTGCAGAATTGACTGTCGCGCCGCTTCTTTCGCAAAATACTCCGGCGTTTTCTCGCCAAAGAAGAAATCCAGGGCTACACGTCCTCCGCCGCCCGAGCTGCCACGAGCGGAGTTGGCTTCCGTCTTTGCTATGCAGGAGACGTTAAGACGGGCCAGCGGTTGCGAATCTTCGGCAAACGTCCCATCAGATCCAACCACGAGAATGCTGCGCAACTCATCGGCGTAGCTGGCGCGGACCTCTTTAATCCGCGGATCGTAAGCCCGAGCCGCAGTATCCGCGCGCATCACCAGTTCCACTTTGGCGGTGATCTCGGCATCGACCGAGGGCAAGGTCACGGGATATAGACTTCGTGCGGCTTTCTGTTGGAAGCCCGCACTGGGCGTCTTTGCCGGACCTTTGGCAATCAGAGCCGCGGTTCGCGCAGCATGCAGAATTCGCGCCGATGAGAGATCGTCAGTGTAGGCGTATCCGGTGCGCTCGCCGGAGATAACCCGAATGCCGCATCCTGCCGAAATGCCCTGCGAGGCCGACTTGACCATGGATTCGTCCACGCCCAGCGAAGTCGAGGAAAGATACTCAAAATAAAGGTCAGCATAGTCGCCGCCCGCCGAAAGCGCCGCTGCCAGGTAGTGCTCTAGGTCGCGGTCGCTCAAGCCGTAATGCTGAAAAAAGAAATGATTGTTGTCCACGGTTATTGGATGACCTCACGCCAGGAAGGGACTCGGTGAGCTTTATTATCCCACATATGTTTGCGTGAGCCAGCACCTGTATCCGGCAGTAGCTATCCCGCAATGTTCACTTGTCACAGACAGCCACCTCGCCGTTCTGCAAAACTGCCGGCATGACCTCGCAAACTCTGGCCAGCACCCTGGAAGGCTTTCTCTCTGGTAGCAACAATGCGGTTGTAATTGAGGACGGCTCAGTCGTCTTTGACCTCGGACATGCGAAGTACTCCATCTCCGGAGAGAGCAACAAATGCCTGCTGCACTTGTGGTCGCCCGAACGGAATGTAGTGCGCCGGGTTTTGGATATCGAAACCAAGGGCGACACGTTGCGTGTGACCGTTCAGCGCATGGGACAGGCGCGCCCTACCAAGCTTGATATCTGTCGCGAACGCGATGCACGCACGGCTTCCACCAAGCGTGCTGCGCGAGTCTCTTACCAGCGCACGCTCGAACGAGTGTTGCGAAAACAATTTCCTGAGCTCACGATTGCGCAGCTCAGCACTGCAATGGATCTCGAGAAATCATTCGGGCCGGTGTATGCGCGTGGTCTGGTGAAACGTGGGCAATCTGCATTCGCTGTGTTGGGTGTCAACCGTCAGGAATTGCAGTCATCCATTGATGCCGCTTTGACGTTCGGAATCCTGTGGCTGGACCTCTGCCGCGAAGTGCAGGCAGGCGAGCTGGTCGTCGAGGGGCTTAAATTGTTTATTCCAGGAGGATGCTCGGTACTGGTGCGGGAACGAATGTCACACCTGAATGCCAGCATGGCCAAGTGGCAGCTTTATGAACTGGAGGAGCGCGGCGAAGACCTCAAGCGCATCGAAATTTCCGACGGGGGAAATATTTCTACGCGTCTGATTCGATGTACGGATCAAGCCGACATCCACGAACGCCTCTCCGCGGCTATTGCGCTGGTGAAAACCTTAATGCCGGAAGTGGAAGTTGGAATTTTGTCGACGGCAGAAGCTTCGTTTCGTTGTCATGGCCTGGAGTTTGCCCGAGCCCGATTGTCGGCAAAGCCGGGGGATTTCCGCAGCACTCCGGAAATTGTGTTTGGAACCGGACCCAGTGAGCGGGTTCTCGACGGCAACAACTTTGCGCATCTCGAGCGGCTCATTCGGAGCATCGGCGAAGTTCGTCACGCTGAAGGACCGGGCGAGAGCCGTTGGTGGCGACTGCATCCCGAGCGCTGGCTGGAGTCGCTCGTGATCAAAAATGTTTGCGCCCTGGATGATCAACTCGATGCGCGCTGGTGCTATTCGCAGGTACCCGCGTTCTCTGCCTCGGACCGCGCGATGATTGACGTTTTGGCGGTGACTCGCGAAGGCAGATTGGCGGTTGTTGAACTGAAAGCGGATGAGGACATTCACCTGCCGCTGCAGGGACTTGATTACTGGTCGCGGGTCGCATGGCATCATGCTCGCGGAGAGTTTCAGAAGTTCGGATACTTTGCTGGACGCGAACTTTCGCCGCAAAAGCCGCTGCTCATGATGGTAGCTCCCGCGCTGCGCGTCCATCCCGCGACCGACACGCTCTTGCGCTATGTCTCGACGGAGATCGATTGGCTGGTGCTGGGAATCGACGAACGGTGGAGGAAAGACTTGCGAGTCGTATTCAGAAAAAGACCGGAACGCGCACTGCTCAAGATGGCTGTCTGAGTCCTGGTCCTGCCGCAATCATTTCCAGATTCCCAACACTCTTCGCACGTCAATCAATTGCCCGAGATGGTGGGAATTATGGTCGGCCATAAGCATTGCCTCGCGG
>Ga0209474_10002379_pt1 | contig 17408 bp, 14 predicted proteins | sample GraSoiAngelo_145_FD_185902 | JGI IMG/M metagenome (GOLD analysis project Ga0209474, IMG submission 185902) | Grasslands soil microbial communities from the Angelo Coastal Reserve, California, USA - 14_1009_05_20cm (SPAdes) (version 2) | ecosystem: Environmental > Terrestrial > Soil > Grasslands... | reverse complement strand
GTCGCCGACGGCATTTTCAGAGAGGATCTCGATCCGGTCGAGCTTCACATGTCCATCAGTGCCTTGTGCTTCTACAATGTGTCGAACCGCTACACGTTTTCACACATATTCGAGAAGGACATGTCTTCGCCCAAAGCGCTGGCTGCGCGTCGGGAAATCGTGGTCGACACGATCGAGCGCTGGTGCGCCGCGAAATGAGCTCCGCTCAAGCCACTCGCGCGGGCGCCTCGAGCTTGTAGCGCGACTGAGCGGCGAGACGGATCGCGGCATTCGCCGCCCCATACGCGTTGTAGTTGCGACGTTCCACGATCTCGAAAAAGAAACGCTTGGCGAAGGCCCGTGAATACAGCTGAAAGTACTCTCCGTTCGCCTCCCGGTCGTAGAGGATATTGCGCTCCGAGAGCTCGCCGACCGTTCCTGCATCGAGACCGAAGCGCGCCTCGAGGTCGTCATAATAGTTGCGCGGTATCGGAAGCATTGGAAGCCCCAGGTCCCGCAAGCGCCTCGCCGTGGCCAGGATGTCTCGTGTCGCGAGCGCAATGTACTGAACGCCGGCGCCCAGGTAGCCCTGTAGAAATCTCGATGACAAGGTCTGGGCGCTCGCCGATCCGTTCAGCGTGATTCGCAGCGCTCCATCCGCCGACTGAATGGCCTGGCTGTACACCAGTCCGAGCGGGTCCGCGATCTCGAACTGCGCAGTCTTCGTTACCTCGAACAAAGAGACGTAGTACAGAAGCCACGAGAGCATTTCCTCGTACTGCATGGTCTGGGCGATGTGATCGACGCTCAGCAGCCCGGCATCGCGGCAAGGGCCCTGCTCAGAGAGAGGTATGAACTCGTCATCCCATACTTCGCGCTCGTGGCCCGACTCCATGAAGTAGACGAGGCTCCCGCCTACTCCCAGAACCGCGGGCATCCGCAATTCTGCGAGCCCCAGTGGGTCCGAGAATTTGCCGATCTGTAGACCTCTTGCCCGGAGCATCGCTTCCTGCACCCCCTCAACGCGGAGTCCGACAGCGCACACGGATGCACCGTGAACGTTGTCGTAGGAGCGCGCGAAGCTTTCAGGCTCGCTGTTGATGACAAAGTTGATGTCTTGCTGCCGCCAACGTGTCACGTCCTTGCTGCGGTGTTTTCCGACCTGGGAGAAACCCAATGCCGTGAACATGCGACCGAGGTCGACAGCCTCGGATTCGTTGGCGGCAAACTCGATAAACTCGACACCTCGGCATACGACCCGGGGCGGAAGCTCTGAGCCGCCGCCTGGACCTATCCGGTCCGTGTCCGCTTGGGCGCGCGCCAGACTGCGCATGACCTCATCCCACAGGAAGCTGAGTGAGCGCCTGCCATCGACGGCCACGGTAGAGGCGGAGGCAGCGCGGAAGCGGTCGTTGAAGATCTCCAGCGAGAGTGGGCAGTCGCATCCCCGTGCAACGAGCGTCGACACGTAATCCACGAGCGGAAAGTCTCCCTGACCGGGCATATTGCGGAAATGCCGGCTCCATTGCAGCAAGTCCATCTGCAGCACGGGCGCATCCGCGAGCTGCACGAGGAAGACTTTTGCCGGATCGATTTCGCGCAAGCTATCGATGGGGATGTTGCGCGCGAAGGAATGGAAGCTATCCAGAATGAGGCCAATCGCAGGGTGATCCACTTCACGGACGATGGACCACGCCTCCCGGTGGTCGGCAACGTGGCGCCCCCAAGCAAGAGCCTCGAATCCAATCCGCAGGCCTCGCGCACCAGCCCGCTCCCCGAGCTCGCGAAAGTCGTCCACAATTCGACCGCGATCGTTGCTCGAGGCAGGCGACACACTGGAACACACGAGCAACAAAGACGCTCCAAGCTCGTGCATCAAATCGAACTTTCGTTCGGCGCGTTCGAAGACTCTGCGGCGCTGCGGTTCGGGCATCCCCTCGAAGTCGCGGAATGGCTGAAAGCACGTACACGTGAGCCCCAGATCGCGGATCAACGCTCCTACTTCAGGGGCGGAGCCCCCGAACGACAGGAGATCGTTCTCGAAGATCTCGACGCCCTGGAAGCGCGCGTCATGGATCGCACGCAGCTTGGCATCGAGGCTGCCACTGATCGAGACCGTTGCAATCGACATCAGCATTGATGCAATGCTCCCCTCACCCCCAGGCCGCATGTTCCGGATCTGCGCTATGTTCCCACTAACTAGTTAGGTACATTACGCCTGGATCTTGCTTTCCACCACGCATTGAGGTGCAACTCGCTTTAGAAGCTTTAGACGGTCACAGCTGTGCTGGATGCAGGTTTGGCGGGCTGAGCAGCTTGCTGCGTGCTCGCGAAGTATCAAGCCGTACCGTCGAAGCCCACGTTTCGAAGGGTATGTTTGGCGGTACGTTGCGAGAGGGCGACCAGAAAACGCTGTTCAAATCAGCCGCTTAAGGCGCAATTCAATTCCAACCCGGGGAGCCACTACAGTAACCGTCTGGTCACGGCCGCATAGCTCGCGGCATACGTAGTGTCGATGATGGTCTAAGTGGGCACGTAGTTACGTGTCCCCGTAGAACCTAAGTGGACACCTCCACCCAAAAGAGTATCTCGACGGACTCGCTGGGCCGCCGTAGCCGGTGAAGGGCAAGCCGGTCCGCAAGCCCTTGCCCAGCAGTCTCCCGCGCGAGACGGTGTCACATCCCCAGGTGCCGGCCGAGAGTCCCTGCCCAAGTTGCGGCGGCAAACTCCGGTATCTGGGCGAAGATGTGAGTGAGATCCTCGAGCGTGTGCCCGAGCAGTTCAAGGTCATTCGATACGTTCGACCGAAGTTCTCCTGCTCGGGCTGCTCGCAGATCCTGCAGGCACCAGCACCGAGCCGTCCGATCGAACGCAGCATCGCAGGTGCAGGACTCCTCGCGCACATCCTGACCGCCAAGCTGATGCGATCGGCAAGCACGTCAAGGCCGCCCTCAAGATCCACACCGACGACATTCCGATCCCGGTGCTCTCGCCGGGGAACGGCAAGACCAAGACGGGCCGGCTGTGGGTCTACGTTCGCGACGATCGGCCGTGGGCCGATCCCGCTCCGCCGGCGGTGTGGTTCATGTACTCGCCCGATCGCAAGGGCGAGCGGCCGCTTGGGCATCTGAAGGACTACCACGGGATTCTGCACGCGGATGGCTATGCCGGCTTCGACCGCTTGTACGAGACTGGACGCGTGGTCGGCGAATCACGTGGTTGGGTCCGCCGGGATTGTGTTTCTGGCGACTGTGCTGATGCTGCTGTTTCGCCAGAAGTACCCACGATGGTGGTTCGACTGGAACCTGGCCCTGACGAGGTTCAGTACCCGCGTCGCGGTGTATCTGGCACTGCTACGCGACGAGTATCCCTCGGCGGACGACGAGCGGCGCGCACCACTGGGCCGTAAGGCGCCGATCTAGGGAGAGCCCGCGAGGAATTGATGTGACTGAACTCTCGCTGCGTCGTGTGCGGGTAATCTATCGTAAGACCGCGATCGCCCAGGGCACCGGCGCCGGCAAGCGTGACAGATCCGAGCGATCCAAGGCCGGCATCCTCGCGGGCGGCGCCAATGATCGCCTCGAGCGCGCCCGCTGGAGCCTGCGTGCAGAGCCGCAGGTTAATGAGGCACGCATGTTGAACTGGTATCGGCGTATGCGGACGTGGGCGCGAGCAGCAGCGGGTCACGTCCTCGAGTCTTGAGACACGATCGGATCGCGCGAGCGCGAATCGGGCTCTAGTGGTGTCAGCGCCGGCGTCTGCCCGGAGGACGCGGGGGCGGGTTTTGATCGCCTGCGACAGGGCTCGGCTCGGATCGCGCCGCAGCCGCCGCAGCCGCCTCCACGTCCTTCAGTTGCGCCTCGACCTGCTCGAGGACGGCGGTGGGGTCGGCTTGCGGTGCATTCGCCCCGCCGACGGCATCGTCACCCGTTTGCTGGCCGACCTGAGCGGCCTCGGCGCGTGCTGCCGCGAGAAGGTCCCTCATCTGGCTCACCACAGAGGGCACATCGGGCGCATCGTCAGGCGTGGGTTTTGTATCGGCGTCGGCGTCAGTCTTGACATCGGCGTTTATTTTGGCGTCCGTGGCCCTCAGGAAGATCGCCAGGAAGGCGAGCGAGTTCGGATCGTCGGCTGATCCGGCCAGCGCGTAATCGAACCGCGAATGACTGAGCAAGGCTGCCAGAACTTGCCGCGGCGGGCCTGGGCCCCACACGGCGAGGACCGGGTCATCGGCATCCGAGGGAGCGTCGAGTTCGGTGCCGAGTAGGCTGCAGACCTCCCGCAGCACGTCGATAAACGGGGCGTTCCGGGCTTTGATGGTCAACTTGCTATCGACGTAGCTCACGACGACCCGCCCGGCGGGCAGCTCCTGCAGGGCGGCGGGAAGTTCGCCGCGCGTCCCCGTAGCGGCCGGCTCGTGCGCCAGCCGGTCCTGTGCCCAGCTTCGCGCTGGGAGCCCAAGGACACACGCCACTGCGAGGGCGATCGCAAATCCGGAGCGCGCGGACAACATGGCCAAAACTCCTATCGCTGACTCACGGTCTGAGGCTTGTCCTTGATCGAAAGCAAGTCGAGCTCGAAAATCAACATGGCGTTCGGCCCGATGCCGGCCACGATCTTGTTCCCATAGGCGAGCGCAGGCGGAACGAAGACCTGCCACTTCGAACCCACCGGCATGAGATGCAGGGCCTCGGAGAGGCCGGCGATGACCCCTTTGACCGGTACGGTCGACGGTTCTTTGCGTTTGTAGGAGCTGTCGATTTCTGTGCCGTCGAGCAGCGTGCCGCGGTAATTGCAGACCACCTGGTCGTCGATCGCCGGCGTCTTCCCGCTGCCCTTCTTCAGGACCTTGTACTGCAGTCCGCTCGGCAGAGTCACGACGCCCTCCTTCTTGACGTTTTGTGCGACGAATGCTTCCGCCGCCTTTCGGTTCTTTTCCCCAATCATCGCTGTGGCGTGCTGGTAGTCCTGCTTCTGCTCCGCCGCGAATTGATTCAACGTGGCGGTCACCTCGTCATCCGTCATGAGGAGCTTTTTGCCCGCCAGTGAATCGCTCAGTGCTCTGAGCACGAGGTCAGGGTTGAGCGCCGCGTCTTTGCGCTTCAGGTCCCGGGCCAAGTCGGCGCCGAAGGCGTAGCTCACTTTGTCCCGATGGCTCTGGATGGTCGGCCCGGCAGACTCGACCTTGTTGCTCGCCGCAGGCGCAGCCGCTTGAGCTTTGGGAGCCGGCGCCGCCGCTGCGGCTGGGTTCGCTCCAGCCGCCTGCACCGCCCCCGCGGCGCCGACGATCAGCGCAATCGCCACTGCCAGGGCGCCCCGAATCATTGTTTTAGTGGTCATTGACATACCTCGGTATCGAAGCGGTTCCACCGCACTACTACGCGTAAGGCTACTAATTTGACTTACTCTGGGCGGTTTCGGCCGCCTTGAGCGCCTTCTTCAACGTCGCGAGGGCCTCGGGCGTGAGCCCCTTAGCCGCGGCGGTCGACTTCGAAACCGGCGCGGGGGCGTTTGGCGCGTTGACAGCCAGCAACTCCACTTCGAAGATCAGCGTGGCATTCGGCCCCACGATCTGCGGCCGGGGCCCTCCCGCCCTTCGACCACCGTGGCCACCCCCCGCTCCGCGCTCACCATAGGCGAGATCGGAGGGCATGAAGAGCTGCCACCGGGAGCCCTCCGGCATGAGTTGCAGCGCTTCCGTCCAGCCTTTGAGGGGTGCCGTGACCGGGAAGCTCACCGGCGCTTTCCGCTCGAAGGTGTTGTCGAACTCCTTCCCATCGATGAATGTCCCCCGGTACCGGACGCTCACCACATCGCTCGCGGCAGGCGTTTTCCCATGTCCCGCTTTGATGATCTTGTACTGAAGGCCGCTGGGCAGCGTCACGACGCCTTCCTTCGCCTTGTTCGCCGCTAAAAACGCCTCGCCCTCGCGCTTGTTTTTCTCGGCGGCAGCCTTCCTATTCAAACCCGCTTCTACGTCCCTCTGGTCGATGTCCAGTCCTTTCAGGACGGCCAAGGCCTCCGCCGAGGTCATCCGCGTCTTGCCCCCGGAAAGCGTGTCCTTGACCCCCTGCATCAGAACATCGATATCCACCGGCACCGATTGCTCCTCGAGAGCTTTGGCCAGATTCATGCCGACCGCATAACTGACGTCATTCTTGGTCTTGGGAGGTGGAGGCGGCGGCGCGGTGGCGACGGGTGCCGCCGGTTTCACCGCCTTCACCTCTGCGATCCCCAACACCATGAACTTGTTGACGTATTCCGCCCGGATCTCCAACTCCTTCGACACGCCTTGATAAGTGATTTTCAGCTTGCTCTCGCCCGCCTTGTGCACGGTGATCTTTACGTCATCGCCCTCGCGGGCTGAGACCGTCACCATCTCGGGGTCTGACGGAACCCATTGCGGGCTGATTTTCGCTGACCTTCCTGCCGCATCCACCCCTTCGGCTCGAACCTCGACCGTCTCCTGGCCGGTGGCTCCTCCGTAGCCAGAACCACTGACCCACGGCCCCAAGCCGCGCGTCGGGTCGACAAGCCGGGGATCCCGCTTGAAGGAAAGCTGGATCTCTTTGACAACGCCCGCCGGCGCTGCCGCTTGTGCCGCGGATGCAACGCCCGGTCCGAGGGCTAAAAAAAGGCTCGCCACGGACGCTAACCCGACACCACTCTTGCAGCGCACTTGTCGATTCACCTGAGACTCCTGTGGAGCGTCTTTTTGTTTTGGTCTTTAGACTCAAAACCCCCCTCTCCCCGGGTTGGGGAGAGGGGGTGACTATCACACACCGGACTTAGTGGCAGTACTGCGAGTCCACGCCGCCGTAATTTTCGCAGAACGCCCGGGCACCCGAGTACCGCTTACGGCCACCTGTATTCGCCGCATCCGGGAGCGCGCCCGCGATACCGAGGAAGTTCGGTATGCGGCCGCCGGGGTTCCCCGCAGCGCCCGTCGCCGGAACGTTCAGGAACAGCTCGCCTGTGTGGGTAGGAGCGGCGGCCAGAGCCGCTGCATTACCCGTGCAGAACTGCTGTCCCGGACCGAACTGCGCAGGAGCTAGAACGCAGCCCGTCAACATGGCATCCCGGTTGATCACGCCGTCACTCTCCGGAGCCGTGCCGTCCAGAGGCAGGATCAGCTGCGGATGATCGAACGGCGCCTGCTCGAGTGCCACTCGGTCATCCGTGAACTCGAGCATGTAGTCCACCAGGGCGACCTTGTCGTTCTCGTCGAGATCGGACTGCAGCTCGGCATTCAGGTTGAGGATGTTGAAATCGCGGTGCGTGGAGTTGGTGACCGGGAAGTCGCCGCCGCGCACGTAGAAGTCAACCACCTGCCGCAGCGTCAGCTTGCCGCCATTGTGGAAGTAGGGGCCGGTGAGCTCCACTTCTCGCAGCTGCGGGGCTTTGAAGCTGCCGAACCGGTTAACCTTGTTAACGAACGGCCAGGTACCCATCTCTGCATGGCCGAGCTTTGTCAGGGGGGCAGTCACCCCGGCAGTACATGGGAACACTCCCGTTCCGACGGTACAGCCTGAGCCGGTGAGACCGGAGTCTGCATCGCCTGGCGCGTACGCATTGTTGGGCACCTCACCCGCACTGCCCCGAGGATCGTTGGGCACCTCGGGGAAGCCTTCCTCATTGGCCACGTCCATGAGTGTATTGGGACATCCGCCGACCGGCCCGCAGGCCTCATCAGCTTGCGGGGCCTCATCGCCGACGGGGATTTTGTTGAGGAAAGGCGCAAGGTACCCAGGTACTTGAGGATTAGCCGCCTCATCGGTCCAGCCCGGGTTGATGTGCTGGTCTTGTTTGCTCAGCTCAAACAACCCACCCGTAGCACAGTACGGCGCGCACGCGTCAGCGTCAGCACGTCCAGGGGCAGCACTTGGATTGAATTGAGCGATCGACTTGCCCGGGTCCTGACCTGGACCGCCGTAGTTCTTCAGCATCAGGGCAGCCAGCGAAAGCGGCCACCCAAAGGGGTCCGTGTTTCCGCGGCCGGTGTCCTCGCAAGCCCCGGTCACGTGCGTTTGATCGGCCACACACGGCCGAACCCCGATGTTGTACACCCCGTTGTCGAGGAATGCGCCTCCGAACCCTGTGAACGGGACTCCAACCCCATTCGCGCCAACACCGCCCGCAACCGGTCCACTCCCCAAGTCAGAGTGAACATCGTAGCCGGTCATGGTGGCGTTCGCCGTGATGGCATCGGGGAACGCATAACCCCAGCAAGTGTCGACGATGCAGTTGCCGTTGTTCTGCATCGGAGCCGGAGCAAGACCCAGGTTGGGCGCCTTGCGCTCAATGGCGTCCTGTCCGGGCTCGTTGATTTCCGATTCCAGCAGGAAGCCGGTAATGAAGCGTTCCTTGATCAGCGGCTCGGTGAGCGGTTCAACCCGCGGGTCCTCCCTTTGGAATTCCGCAAAATTGTCCAGCTCCTGCGCCTTCACGGTGAAGGGCGCGGTGTTGTCGGTCAGGGCTGGCGCATTGTGACAGGCGCCGCACCGTGCCGACCGGAAGTTCGGGTTCTTCAGCGACACGTTGGCTCCGAAGAAGATGTCAAACCCGAGCAACGGATCCGGGGCGTTTGCCGCACGCGTGCCCCCGGCTGGAACCCGGTTGGTGCATGTCCGGATACCGCCGGCGGTCAACAGCTCGTTCGTGCAAGCGGTCATTCTCGGATGGCCCACGGTGTCGTTCTGGGAGAAAACGATATCGGTGGCAACGTAGGGGTCGCGCTTGAAGTTACCCACCTCGGTGAAGCAACTCCCACGATACTGGGCGAAACCGTCAGACCCTATGAACCAACCGCGGTGATAACCCGCCGGGACATTGGTGCAACTCGGCAGGTCGAGAACCAGCAGCGGTTCCCCGGTCTCTCCAGTGGTCGCTCCCGTGTCCGGATTGGCGTCCAGGAACTTGTCGTCCGGCGTATTGTCCGGCACCAGGATCGTCGCCCAGAGGTGGATCGACTGCCCCCAGAAGAGGCTGAAGTTCCCTTCCATCTGGCTGAACTGGTTGGTGTCGGTTGTGGAGGCCGCGCCCCCGACGGGGCCCTGGAGAACAAAGTTGTCGAACGGGTCGGCTGCGCTATCAACCACATGACCTCCCGTACCGTCAGGGTTGCTCGCCAGGACCGGAATCACGACGCTGCCGGCTGCGCACTGATTCGGGTGAATGTCGGCACGACCATCCGTGTAGCAGCCGTTCAGGTGCACGGCTGTGTTGCCGTGCAGTGCCGGGTAGAAAGCGTGCCGGATCAGGGCCGCATACGTGATGCACAGGCCCGGCACACCCGCCCCAAGCGCCGTAGCAGGACCGCCCTGTGGCGAACGGTCCGCAGCCGGAAGAGCCGCACAAGCCGACCCATTCTGGTTGGAATAGCGGCCGAGGATGCTGTCGGTCGAATCCACCAGCTGGTTGGCCAGCGGTGTCACGCCCGCCTGCACCAGCTTCTTGCCGATCTTGGCCCAGTTGCGGCCATCGAACGACATCTCGAACTTGCTCAGCGCCGGCCCCTTGGTCAAGGCACCCAGGCTGGAGAACTTGATGAGCTGCCGGGTTGCCGTCAACCCGCTGCCCTGATCCACCCACACGTGGGCTTGCGGGTCGGACGCGCCGAACACGCTCCCGCCATTGTCGTCGTGGCGGGCGCGACCGTCCCAGAAGTTATCGAAGTTCATGTCCGCCAGGATGATGGTAGGCGTGTTGCGAGGCTCGACTCTGCGGAACTGAGCAACAGTGCCGAGCGCACTTGCACCTTGGAAGCCTGGAATCGGGTCGACGTTGTCCGCCGCGAGAGGACTGCGCTGATCGCGGATCAGGGCTCTCACGCCGTTCGAGGCCGGGCCGAATGAGCCGCCTGCTAGGCCTGCGCCGGTTCCAAGCGGTATGTCACCGAACAGGCCGAAATGCACGCCCATCGAGGAGGCTACTTCCTCGGTGTCGCTGATCTGGTTCGTGGCGTCGCAGACTACGTTGTCTGGGACCCCGCCGTTGTTTCGACCGAAATTCAACATGTTGTTCTTGGCGTGGTCGGGTCCGATTTCATCAGGGAAAGCGATCCCGGTGACGTCCGCCCTGATCGCCGGGGTGCACAGCGGGTCGCCGGCAATGTCCGGATCCCTCAGCTTCTTCAAAGGAAAGTCGGCCGCGGTCAAGTCATAGTTCGGCGGATTGGGATAAAACACGCTGTTGGGACCACCGGTGAAGCCGGGGTTCCCAACAGTCGGGGCGCCCCTGATCCCATCCTGCCCGTTGGGGTTGAGTTGGTTCTTGGTGCGGTTGTCGGCGGCGGCGTGGGCGTGGCAGGAGCCGCAGGCTTGCACGCCATCGCTCCCCACCTGCTGGTCCCAGAACAGCGACTTGCCCAGCACCATCGCCTCCAGCCGGGCCAGCTGCTTCCGCTGCTGGAGAGTTCCAATGCCGTAGAGCCCAACGAAGTCGTTCTCATTGGAAGGCTGCAGGTCCGCGCCCGTGGGATCGGGGCGCGCGGTGGATATCGCACCCGCCGAGTTCCAGAGGTAATTCGGGTTCGTCCCATTTCCGCCGAATTCGGCTTTACGCAGCGAAGGCTTGTGAAGGCCGCCCACGCCAGTGGCGATATTGAGCGGCTGAATCACCCCTCCGCGCGCGGGGTCGTTGAGTCGGAACCCGAGTGCCGGGTTCAGAACGACGCCGGTTCCGAAAGGCGCGACGCCTGCCGGATCCGTGGTTGTGAGACCTCCGTTCGGTATTTGCATGAGTGCCGCGCTAAGAAGGTTCGGTGCGGGAACGGCCGAGATGGAGTACCAGGACGTGGTTGACTGTCCGCTCATCGGCAGCCCCTGGTTGTCCTCACAGAGGTAACCGGCCAACGAAGAACCGCCCAGCAGCTCACTTACGCACAGAAGGGGAATTCTGTTGTTGTGGGCTAAGCTCGCAGCGCCAGGCTCCCCGGGATCGGCTCCGCAGTTCATGAGGTTCTCGGAGTCGAATGCCGTACTCTGCGACATGCCTGACGTGCTATAGCCGCCCGTTATGGGAACTGGCTCCGGGTTGACCTGGCAGAAGCCGGGTTTCCGCCCGACGGTCACGTTCATGTCAATTTCCGTGTCTCCCGGTGCCGCTACCGTCCCGGGGTGGAGATCGCGGCTCGCGCCATTCGATATGGTGATGGTCTGCGTGACGGGCGTACACGAAGCGACGCCGATGCCGTAACAAATGCCAGTGGCAACCTGGCCGCCAGGAGAGTAGGGGTCAGGCATAGTGCCACTGACTTTGAGGCTCCCGCCCGCATAGTTCGGGTTGAGGAGCCGCATTTGGGCGCCAAAACCGGTTTGCGGATTGTAGTTCAGTGGGTGCAGCACCATCGGGGGCAGCGTGACAGCGCTGAAGGTGGGACGGCGGATAAACCCCAACGCGCTGCTGCTGCAGTACGTGGGGTAGCCCTGCCCGTTTCCCGGAATCAGGCCCTTAGCATCGTTGCAAGCCGCGCCCCAGGTGTAAGCGTAGGGATTATCCAAGAGCTGCTCGATCTCGTTCCAAGTCGTCGCACCTTCTTTCAAGGATTGCGCCGGAGTTTCCGGCTCGAAGAAGAGTTCGGTCGTCAGGAAGTTGATCGAGCCGTTGCAAATGACATTGCCGCCAGGGCACCTCACCCCGGAAGCACTTCCGAAGTTCGTCGCCTGCTGGCCCATCACGGCTGAAGGCCCGATGATCACAGCCAGGACGAGGGCCAGTACACCGAGACCCCAGCCTTTCTCGGCCAGTGAACGAAGCGTAGTACGCATGGTCTTTACTCCCACCTAAAGCGTCGAGCGTCCGCGGCAGTGGCCATGTTCTTCTGCGCACATCTGCAGATTTCGGCGGCTGCCGCTCTTCGGCGTTTCCTGGCGGCAAACACCGATGGTTTTTTGATTCCGCCGAAAATCTAGTGCCGTAGACGCTCGGCCACAATTGGGCGGATTGCTTACCGGCACGGCCACACGGACGGTGTCGGGTAGGGTAGGGTAGTGACACATGCCCAACGCCAAGTCGCCGACTTCGCGCGCCAGTTCAAGGCGATGAGGAAGTTTCGCGCCGGATCCGCCAGTCAAAGCGCCAGACCGTTGTTGAACGCGAACACAGTCACGGCGGCGGCGGAGTGCAGGTCCAGTTTGTGCATCATGTTACTGCGATGCTTCTCGATCGTCTTGACCGAGCGCTCCAATAAGCGCGCTATGTCCTTGTTCGTGTAGCCGTGTGCGATGCACGTCAGCACTTCGCGCTCGCGGTCGGTAATGCTCAGCCGCCGTTCCTGCGCTGACCGGAGCAAAATTCCCGCCTTGATGGATTCATCAGAGCCACGAACGCAGAGAAACATCTGGCCGGCGATCACTGCGTGCAGCCCCTTGACCAGCTCGGCATAGCTGACATCCTTGAGCGCATACCCGAGCACACCGGCATCCAGCGCGGCCTTGACATGCTCTGGCATGGCGTGCGCCGAGAGTATGAAAATACGAGTGAGCGAGCCGCGCGCGCGCAACTCGGATGCGAGGTTGATTCCCGTTCCGTCCGGCAGGCCGAGATCCGTGAGCGCCAACCCGGGCTTGAGCCTGTCCACTGCCTTCAGCGCCTCAGTGACGGTCCGCGCTTCGCCGACGACCTCAAGCGCAGGATCGGTGTCGAGCAGGGCCCTCAGGGACTGCCGCAATAAGAGGTGTTCGTCCACAAGCAGAATGCGCAGACGGTTCTCCCCAGCCTCTCGCATTCGCGCATCGACTCCCTCGACAGAAGTCGTGCTGTCTGGGGATGTCATGGAACTCGCGCCGCACGAGCCTGCTGCGCGAGCCTCTCCGTCTGAGTCATTCCGAGAGTCGGACGGACTGAGAACGAGTGCCGATGCCATCGGATGGATGTTCCCCCGTCTGCGCCAGTGGCCCCATTTTTAATGGTCGATGACTGTGATCGGGCATCAAACGCAGCGACAGGTTACACCGCGATAGATTAGAGGGAGATTAGAGCTTGCTTAAGACCAGATTGGAAATGCGAACACCCGTGTGGCGTCGACTGGCGGGCGGGCGAGCGGCTTTCGGGGCGAATACCGCTTCGCACGGGAACGCTGATCAGTCAGCGGGGAAGGCCGGAAAGACGACCCGAAATTCCGCACCGCGGCCAGCGGACGACAGAAGCTCGACGCGCCCCCCGTGTGTGCGCGCGATTGCTCGCACGATGGCAAGGCCAAGCCCGGAGCCCGCGGACGTATGCGTCACGGCGGTTTCGCCCATTCGGTAGAAGGGCTGAAAAATGCGTTCGCGCTCTGCTTCCGGAATGCCCGGCCCGCTGTCCGCAACCGACAGGACCGCCTCCCGTCCGTTGGAGTCCACCGAGACGCGAATCGTCCCGCCGCTCGGCGTCCACCGGACGGCGTTGTCGATGAGATTTAGGAGTGCTTCGACCAGCAAGACTCGGTTCCCGCGCACGTGAGCGGGCACCGGCGCCCCGATCTTGAGGGCAAGCCCGCGCTCGTGTGCCATAGGCGAACACTGCTCGACCAGCTCCTCGGCAACCTCCTTGAGATCGATCCGTTCGCCTAGCAGGTGAGCTTCACCGCCACGCAATTCGAGGCGGCCAAGCAGCAAGAGGTGGCCGCACAGACGGCTTAAACGAACGACCTCCTCGCCAAGCGCCTCGATTTCTCCTCGCAGCGAGGCTGGAATCTCTCCGCGCAACAACAGATCGAGTCTTGCGCGGACTCTCGTCAGTGGCGGGCGTAGCTGGTGTGCAACATCCGCCGAGAACTCCGCGGTCCGCCGCATAGAGTCGGCCAGCCGATCGAGCATGGCGTTCAGCACCTTCGCAAGCTCGTCCAATTCGTCCGCTGCGCCTGCGATCGGGATGCGATCATCGAGGTTTCTGGCGCCGATATGCGCGGCTTGTCTCGTGATCGCCGCAACCGGGCGCAGGGACATCGCCGTCACGAACCAGATCAGGAGGAACATAGCGGCCAGAATCGCAGCGCTGGTGAGCGCGTCCGTAATGAACTGCTTCCGCACTTCCGTCCTCCACGAGCCCAGAGAAACGGCTATTTGAATAATGAGGGTCTCTCGCTCACCGTCACGCACCTTCACTTCGACCCGTTCCGAGCGGACTAGCAGCGGCTCGTCAACCCCGGCGTTCGAAACGGTCTCAAGGCTGACGACTTGTCCGCGCGTCGAGTGGTTCCATCGCGTTGGAAGAGGCAGCGTGACACTTTGAGCGCCTGCACTTTGCGCATGCGTGCGGCCGTCGATTCCCCGAATCTTGTAGAAGTAAAGGCGCGGCTTGAATCGATGACTGGTCTCGATGCGCAGAAAATCGTCGACAGCTGGCGCCAGATCTGGATCTTCGAGGAACGCAACGACTTCATCGCCCTCCTCTTCGAGGGTCTCGGCAATCTCAGCGAGAGATTGTTCGCTGACGCGCCGTTCCAACATCGCGACCACCGCAAGGGCAGCGATGAGCGCGAGTGAGCCCGAGACACCAATGAGCCTCCAACGAAGTGAGCCTAGCTTCACTGATCCTCTGTTGAGAGAACGTACCCGACGCCTCGGACAGTCTGAATGAGCTTCGGCTCGCTTGCGTCCTCGAGCTTTTCGCGCAAATACCGGATGTAGACGTCGATAGTGTTACTGAAGCTCTCGAAATGCTGATCCCAGACGTGCTCGGCGATCATGGCCCTCGTCAGCACAATTCCGCGGTTGCGCACGAGATACTCAAGCAACGCGAACTCCTTGCGCGTTAGACTGATCACCCTTCCATGGCGCGTCACCTTGCGAGCGGCGAAATCTATGTCGAGCTGGCCGATATGCAGCGAGGATTGCGCGATCTCCGCGGGGCGTCGCAGCAACGCCCGGACGCGCGCCAGGAGTTCGGTTAAACCAAACGGCTTGACGAGGTAGTCATCGGCCCCGCAGTTGAGCCCTCGAACGCGGTCCTGGAGGCTGTCCTTTGCCGAAAGAATGAGCACCGGAACCGCACTCCCCTCCTTTCGGAGCCTGCCCAGCAACTCGAGGCCATCGATATGCGGAATGACTATATCGAGAATGATCAGGTCATAGGATTCATCGAGCGCGCGATGGAATGCGTCCCGCCCCTCAACGGCTCTATCGATGCAGAAGCCCTCTCGAGCCAACCCTGCAACGACTAAGCCTGCAACGGCATCGTCGTCTTCTACTAGGAGGATCCGCATAGCACCCCCCGCCGCCAGGTGCCTGCAGCTGGGGTCGTGATACCCACCGTATGTGTGGACCGTGCAACACGTCGCCTTCTGGTTCAACGGAGGCGGCCTCTGTGTGCCGATCCTCTTGTCCTTTCAGTGACTTGAAGCAGCTTTCGTGCCGACTCCCGCACGCTCCCAGAAATCAAGCGACTGCGGCATTCGAGCTCGCACGCAAGCGGGCTTTTTGTAAAGATTTCCGACGCTTCATCCCCCTGCGGCCGTACGGTTCGCAAGCCATACCGCCGCTGACGCGAAAATGAGTCTGAGAGAACGATTCGGGAGATCATGGTCGTGACACGCGCAAGCTGCGGCCGACCGTCGGTGGGCTCAGGCAGGTTGACCCGATCGATCAAGGGACCGCGGATTCAAGGATTCAAGAGCGGCGTCTTGAACTCCTCGAAGGAGCGGGGAGCGAGCGCCGACCCAAGCCATGATCGCGAACCTGCGCAAAGTCGTCGTCGTCGTGGCGCTCCTGGCGCGCTCGCCTGGGAATGGCGCTCGCTGGGATCCTGCTGGTCCCCGGTCTCGCGACACTGTGGACAGCGTGGGAAAAGCTTATGGCACCGATGCCACCGGCACCGCTCCCCCTGTCGCTGACCGGTCTGGGTGCCCTGGCGATCAATTTATCGCGCGCGTTCATGCTGGCGCGGTCCCGGGCCCACAGCGGCCGTCTCACACGAGCAGCTTTCCTCTCGGCTCGCAACGATACGGTAGCGAACCTCGCGATCATCGCGACTGGGTTCGTTACGGCCTATACTTGTTCAGCTTGCCCCGAACTGTTCGTCGGACTCGGCATCGCAGCGATGAACTTCGACACCGCGCGGGAAGTTTGGCGAGCGGCGCGTACCGAACACAGGGCTGCCGCTGATCAGCCGTGAGCGCGTGGCGGCGCCAGCGCGATGCTTAAATTGCGATCGGCTCACCGGAGCGCAGCGTGTCTCACGTTGAATCGCCACAGCGCATGTTTCGCCGCGTAAGCACACATCCGGTAACTCTCATGTGCTCAATCACCTACGAGGCTGTTCGGCCTCAACCCGGGGAGACAATTCCTTATTCATCAGCTTCTTCACGCGTTTATCTCATGTGGCTTATTGCCTAGTATCGCCGGCCGCTGGGATCATCCCGCCGTCTGCCCCCCCCTCATACCAAATGCTGTCACTCACCTAATCAGCAAGGTGTTGGCTTTATGGCGCTTCCCAGCCCGTGCGAACTCGCGATCCGCGGTCACCAGCGTAAGCCCCTCTACTAACGCCGCCGCAAGGTGCAATGCGTCCAAGGTGCGCAGCGAACTGTCCATCGAAGCGGCCAACAGGCGCGCCTTGATAAAGTGTTCCGTGTTCAGGGAAATTCGTCGATAAAAGCCTTCAGCAACATGATTCGAGAACAAATCGAGAATCTCCTTGGCCTGACGTTCCCGTAGCTCATCCAGCCGGTACTTCTTCGAGATCAGGGAGCAAAACTCGACTTCGCTCAGAACGCTGATGACCGGAGTCTTGAATTGTCGCAGCGCCTTTTCCGCGGCTGCGCTGAGCGGCTCGGGACAGTAATAGGCGCCCAGGATGCTGGTATCGACATAGGCGCTTTCATCGGCCATCTCTTTCCTCACGCAGCAATCGCACGGCGGGTGTTCCGGCGCGGCCTATCCTCTGTCGAAACTCTGTGAGCGACGGTAGCGACTTCACGGGCTTCGGTGCAGGAATGAGCTTAGCCACCGCCTTGCCCTGGCGAGTGATAACAATCTCCTCGCCGGCCTCCGCACGATCTATTAGATCTGGCAGCTCCTGGCGCGCCTGCTTGATTCCTACCTGCTTCACGATAGTCTCCGAGGATGTGTACACCAAGAGTGTACACATCTATGCTAACCAGTCAACCATTGGTTGATGCAACCGGGGGCGGCTTCACCCGGGGGAAGTCGCATCCGGTTTCCGAAGGACCTGTGCTCACTCGCGCAGATAGCGCGCCAGAAACTCAGATATTCTGTGCAATCTGAAAACCCGCATCTTGGGCGCCTGGAAGCCGGTATTCCCGCGTACCGGCCGGTGGCAAATAATTTATGGCACTCGGCGACACTGTCTACGTATTCGACATCGAGCTTGCGAACTCCGACAGCAGCGTCTACGAGTCGTTGAGGGTTCGCGTGGCCCGTCATCCGTCAGAGACGCCGGAGCACATGTTGACGCGGGTGCTCGCCTATTGTCTCGAGTACACCGAA
>Ga0209474_10002378_pt1 | contig 17411 bp, 13 predicted proteins | sample GraSoiAngelo_145_FD_185902 | JGI IMG/M metagenome (GOLD analysis project Ga0209474, IMG submission 185902) | Grasslands soil microbial communities from the Angelo Coastal Reserve, California, USA - 14_1009_05_20cm (SPAdes) (version 2) | ecosystem: Environmental > Terrestrial > Soil > Grasslands... | reverse complement strand
CCCAAGCACCGTCGAGTTCGGATAAATGGTCACGTCATCTTCCACCGTTGGATGACGTTTGCCGCCTTTTTTGATTTTGCCGTCTTCATCCTTCTGAAAGCTGCGCGCCCCGAGCGTCACACCATGGTATAACTTCACCCGCGTCCCGATTTCGCAGGTCTCGCCGATCACCACACCGGTTCCGTGATCGATAAAGAAGTGCGATCCGATTTTCGCGCCAGGATGAATATCGATGCCGGTACGGCTGTGGGCCCACTCGGTCATAATGCGAGGGATGAGAGGCAATTCCTGTAGGTAAAGTTCGTGCGCCATGCGTTGGATGGTGATGGCCTCGAGCGCGGGATAGGCCAGGATGATTTCTTCGTAGCTTTTCGCCGCCGGATCGCCCTCGTATGCCGCATCGATATCGGTCCAAAGCATCTTGCGCAATGCCGGCAATTGAGAAAAAAATCTCGCCAGCAATTCATCGGCGTGTCTTTCTACGGTAGTGTCCGGAGGATATTTACCGAGGCTTTTGCAGAACTCCGGTTTCAACCGCGACTGCAAATTCCGCAGTCGGCTTTTGGTCACTTGCGGCAGATCGCTCGAATCCACCAGCGGTTCGCCGCGAAAACCGGGGAACATCAGGCTCATCAACTCGGCGCAGGCGTCGTCGATGAAAGAGCGCGAGGGCAGCATGGCGGCGGCGGCGAGATAATTAATGCCGCCATCTTCGGTGTAGGTCTGAAGCAACTCCTCGGCTCGATCTCCGATGGTTGGTTCCATTGGTCAATATGCCGCCAGCAAGTCGCGATGGAAAACGGAAAGTCGCGAGGACGGAAGTGATCGCAATTTTATTCAGCGAAATATGATTTTTCGTTTTCCGTGAGACACAGCCGCCAATCGGGAGCGTCGCGATACTCTTATGATAATTAGAGCGGCCAGCTATCTCCGTTTCCGCGGGGCGTAGTGCGCCTGCTCGCAAACCAAAAGAGAAAGCCAAAAGAATGAAGAAACTACTACTGAGCATTGCGGTGGCCGCGGCTGCTCCGTTTGCGTGGGCCCAGGTCTCGGAAACAACGACCTCAACAACCACAACGACGGAAGGCGGCGGAACAGTCACCGAGTTTACACCCGGCAGCGCCATTGTTTTGAAAGAAACCAGTGGCCCGCGCCGTTATCGCTTCGGCAAGACCGTTACCTATGTGACCAAGAGCGGTAAAACGCTCGACGAAGATACGGTCAGGACACGCATCAAAGTCGGCGTGCCCGTTCATGTCCACTATGTGGGCTCGGGCGACGACATGATGGTTGATCGCGTTATCCTCGACGAAGATTAAGATTGGCTAGCGTAGGGAGTATCCGCCTTTCGCGGGGCGTGCCTAGCACGCAGACGCGGAAGGCGGAATTCTGTTTTCGGGAAAAGAGTCTGCTCAGCGGCTCAGCTCCAGCATTCGCCGGATTGGCAATTCCGCGCGGCCACGCAACGGCTCGGGCAAAATAATTTCGGGCTGGAGATCGCGCAGTGCGTTAAATGCTTTCTCCAACGTATTCATTTTCATGAACCGGCATTCGGCGCAGGCGCAATGTTCCGTCGGGCCGGGGATAAAATTCTTGCGTGGAATTTCCCGTCGCAAGCGGTGAAGCATGCCGGCTTCGGTCACGATGATGATGTCTCGCGCCGGTGATTCCTTGCAAAACGTGACCATCTTTTCAGTCGAGCAAACTTCGTCGGCCAGCATACGCACCGCGGCGGTGCACTCCGGATGAGCCACGAGCGGAGCGCCGGGATATTGCTCCCGAATTTTCCGAATGCTGCGGGCAGTAAATTCGACGTGCACATAACAAGTGCCCCGCCATAGATCCATCTTGCGTCCCGTTCTTTCCATTACCCAGGCACCAAGATTTTGGTCAGGCACAAAAAGAATGTTCCGATCGGGCGGGGCGGCCCTGACGATTTTCTCGGCGTTACCGCTAGTGCAGATAACGTCGCTGAGCGCTTTCACCCCCGCGCTGCAATTGATGTAAGCGATGACGTAATAATTTTTGTCCGCATTCTTTTTCAAAAACGCGGCCAGCGCAGGTGGCGGACAGGATTCCGAAAGGGAGCAACCGGCGTCGAGATCGGGCAGAATGACGCGCTTGGTAGGGTTGATAATCTTGGCCGTCTCCGCCATGAAATGAACCCCGCAAAAAAGAATCACCTCGGCATCGGTCTTGGCCGCCTGATAACTGAGCCCGAGAGAATCGCCGACGAAATCGGCCACTTCCTGAATCTCCCGGACCTGATAATTGTGCGCGAGGATGACGGCGTTGCGTTCGCGCTTCAATTCCGCAATGTCCGCCGCCAAATCCAGCCCGTAGTTTACACCTGCCGTAACCACTGATTAATATCGCCCTTCGGATTCGATGCACAAATGAGCGCCCCCCTTTATCGACTTGGTTTTATTGGTGCGGGGAAACTCGCGGGCTCGGTCATTCATGGACTCCTCTTAAAGAATTTTTGTACGCCGGACGCGATCCTGGCGAGCGAACCAAATCTCGAGACGCGCGCGCAATTAGAAAATGAGCTCGGCATTTCGTTAGCGACAGAGAACAATGAAATCGCTGCGAAAGCGGAAATTGTTTTCCTCGGTGTGAAACCGCAAATGGTGCTGCCGGTTTTGCGCGAACTCGGCGACGCGATCGCGAACAAACTCGTCGTATCGTTCGCGGCCAGCATTCGCATCGCGCAGATGGAGGAGGTGACGCCCGCGCGAATCATGCGTGTGCTCACAAACACACCTAGCGCGATCGGACGGGCGGCGAGCGCGTTTGCCAGCGGCCCGCGCGCGACAGATCAAGATCGGGAGAAAATTCGAATGATGTTCGGGGCCATTGGCCTCGTGCTGGAAGTCGATGACGAACAAATCGACGCGGTGACGGGGCTGGCCGGCAGCGGACCGGCCTTTGTCTATGCCATGATCGAAGCGCTGGCACGCGGTGGCGAAAAAATGGGATTGAGCAGACGGGCGGCGCTGCAACTTGCCGCCCAAACTGCGCTCGGCGCGGCCGAAATGATGATAACGAGCGGAAAATCTCCGGATGCGTTGATTAAGATGGTGGTGACGCCAGGCGGGACGACTGCCGCTGGACTGCGCGTGATGGAAGAACGCTCCCTCGCCGCCGCGCTGGCGGAGGCGGTAGAAGCCGCGACAAAACGCGGCCAGGAAATGGCACGCGAGTTTACGTCATCCTGAGCGACGTCGAAGGATCCCGGTGCGAAACCTTTAAGGTAACTTCATCGGAGTCCCTCGACTTACGCTCGGGATGACAAAGTCGCTTTACAAGGCTTCCCGCATCGCCTCGATCGGCGCTTCGCGTTCAAACCAAATCTCAAATGCGAGCGCGCCTTGATACAGCAGCATCGCCAATCCATCGGCGGCGCGGGCGCCAGCTTCGATCGCGGCTGAGACAAAGGACGCGCGACTTTCGCGATAAACTGTGTCGTAAACCATTAGGTGCGGCGCAAGTAATCGCGCCGGAATTGGTGATGGATCGCTCCGGTTCAATCCAAGCGGCGTGGTGTTCACAATCAGATCGAGATGTGCGATTTGGAATCGGATGGCTGCTTCTTCCCACGGAATCGCCTGCAATCTTGGGACGGGACCCAAGACCCTGGGACCGGTAAAATATTCTCGCAGTTCATCCGCCAGCTTCTGGGCGGTAGCGAACGTGCGGTTGGTAATTACGAGCCGCTCGCAATTTTCGCGAGCACACTGCAAGGCGATTGCCCGTGCTGCGCCACCACCGCCCAGAATCATCACCCGCAAATCGCGAAGATCGACCGCGAATTCCTGTCGAATGGCGCGGACGAATCCTTTGCCATCGGTATTGTAGCCACGAAGTTTTCCATTATCGACCTTTATAGTATTGATCGCGCCGACGCGCCTCGCGTTGTCATCAATTTCGTGCATCAATTTGGAGGCGGCGATTTTATGCGGCGTTGTTAAATTCAACCCGATGAACTTCAGTTCGCGGATGAGGTCGAGCCCGCTTTGCAATTCTTCGGGCGAAATTTGAAAGCGCGCATACTGCATGTCGATCTTGCATGTCTTTAAGGCGGCGTTCTGCATTTGCGGGGAAAGCGAATGCGCCACTGGATCACCAAAGACCCCGAGGCGAATCGGGGGATCGGTACTCTCCCACTTTCGCAAATCAGCCAGCGTATAAACTTCTCTCGCGCGCTTCTTCTTCATGTCATCCCGAACGGAGTGAGGGACCTCGCCACCGCTGATTCGTCACACAATCCAACTAGCGTGATCAATGAGCTAAGCGGGGATCCTTCGCTTCACTCAGGATGACACGCATTAGCATTTAAGCTATCAGCGCAAAAGTTGTCGATCTGCGCTTTCGTCTGCTACTGTCGTACAATTACAATGACCGAACTGGCTGTTGCTCCAGCTCCAACCGATTTCATCCGCGAGGTTGTGGCGGAGGATTTGCGGACCGGGAAACAGACCAGAATCGTGACTCGCTTTCCGCCGGAACCAAACGGTTATCTTCATATTGGTCACGCTAAATCGATCTGCCTGAATTTCGGAATCGCGCATGAGTTCGTTGGCGTCTGCAACGTCCGAATGGACGACACTAACCCAACGAAAGAAGAAACGGAGTACGTCGATTCTATCATGGATGACGTGCATTGGTTGATCGACGGCTGGGCGGACAAGAATCTTGGTGGCGCGCCGCTTTATACCTCGGACTATTTTGATCGCCTTTACCAATTCGCGGTGGAGCTCGTTGATAAAGGCAAGGCCTACGTGGATGACATGACGCCGGAGGAGACGGACGAGTTTCGCCGTCTCGGAAAGGAAAGCCGCTTTCGCAACCGTTCCATCGAAGAAAATCGCGATCTGTTTGAGCGAATGAAAGCGGGCGAGTTCCCTGACGGCACGCGCACGTTGCGAGCAAAGATCGACGTCAACGCGCCAAATCTCTGGCTGCGCGACCCGGTGCTTTATCGCATTCGGCACGCCTCTCATCACCATACCGGGGATAAATGGTCCATTTATCCGATGTACGACTGGGCCCATACCCTGAGTGATTACATCGAAGGCATCACTCATTCGGTTTGCACGCTCGAGTTCGAAGTGCATCGGCCGCTTTACGACTGGATTTTGCAAGCGCTGGAATTGCCGCCGCCAGTTCCGCATCAATACGAATTCGCCCGGCTCAATCTTACTTATACGCTGATGAGCAAGCGAAAGTTGATCCAGCTGGTTAACGAGAAGTTGGTCAACGGCTGGGATGATCCACGCATGATAACGATCGCCGGACTGCGGCGACGCGGTGTTACTGCCAGCGCACTGCGATCGTTCGCCTACAATATCGGGATCACGAAGTATCCGAGCATGACTGATATGGCAGTCCTCGATCATACCATTCGCGATGAGTTCAATCGAACCGCCGAGCGGCGCCTCGTCGTTCTTCGCCCGCTCAAGGTAGTGCTAACGAATTATCCTGACGGAAAAGTGGAAGGGCTGGAAGCGGTGAACAACCCTGAAGATCAGACTGCCGGAAAACGCAAGGTCCCCTTCAGCCGTGAGCTATTCATTGATGCGGCTGATTTCATGGAAACACCACCGCCGAAATACTTCCGCTTGAAACCGGGCGGCGAAGTGCGGCTGAAGTATGCCTACATCATCAAGTGTGACGAGGTAGTAAACGATAGCTCAGGCAATGTGACCGAACTTCTGTGTACGGTCGATCTGGAGAGTAAGTCAGGGGGGGCAACCGCCAATCGTAAAGTAAAGGGTACCATCCATTGGGTGAGCGCGGCCCACGCCCGCGACGCAGAAGTTCGACTTTACGATCGGCTTTTTACCGCCCCCGAGCCGGACGCAACGGGTGATTTCAAATCTTTCATCAATCCCCATTCGCTTGAAGTAGTTACCGCGAAATGCGAACCAGCGCTGGCCGAGGCGACGCCGGAGAAGCGTTATCAATTCGAGCGCCTTGGCTACTTCACGCTCGATTCTGATTCCACCGCGGCGAAACAAGTGTGGAACCGGACGGTGACGCTGAAAGATACCTGGGCGAAAATGGAGGGACGTGCGCCGTCCCGTCCCTAATTATTTGGGACGACACAGAGGTCGTCCCTCCCTCAAAAGGCGGTCAGCGCGCGATCAATTCGCGCGAGCACCTTTTCTTGCCCGAGAACTTCGAGCAAATGATAGAGGCTTGGGCCAGCGTTGCTCCCAGTAACCGCGAAACGGGTTGGATGGACAATCGCGCCAACCTTTACCCCAAGCTCTTTCGCGGTCGATTTCATTGCAGCTTCAATTTCGCTGGCTGAAAAATTGTCGATTCTAACGAAAGCTTCACGCACGGTTTGCAGTCGCTGCTTGTTCTCCAGCGTGAAATTTTTGGCGACCCCTTCCTGGTTGTATTCAAAATTATCGTCAAAGTAGAAACCGCAGTAAGCCGACAGTTCATCAAAAGTATTGATCTTGCCTTCGCAGGTCTCGAGCGCGGCCCGAATATAATCGTCCGGAAAATTCTCCAGCTTTACCCCATTTGCCCGCAAAGCATCCCGGGCCAGCTGTTGAAACTTGTCATCGGGTAACTCACGGGCGTATTCGCCATTGAGCCAGTGCAATTTGTCCGGGTCGAATGTGGCGTGACCGCGCACGACCTTGTTCAGATCGAAAAGCGGAATTATTTCTTCGATTGGAATTTTCTCGCGGTTGTCTTTCGGCGACCAACCGAGCAGGCAAAGGTAATTGCGAACCGCCTCCGGCAAAAAGCCCCTCTTAATATAATAGTCTACGCTCGCACCCTGATCGCGCTTGCTCATTTTCGAGCCGTCCCGGTTAAGGATAAGGGGGATGTGCGCATAATGCGGCGGTTCGACGCCAAGAGCGCGAAAAAGTTCGATGTGTTTCGGTGTGTTCGAAAGATGATCTTCGCCGCGAATGACATGCGAAATCTTCATCTCGAGGTCGTCGATCACGTTGACGAAATGAAAAATCCATGAGCCGTCCGGACGGCGAATGGTCATGTCGGGATGGGTTTGTTCGTTCGAAAGATCGAAATCGATTTTGCCGGCAACCAAGTCGTCGACAATCACGTGTTCCCGCGGTGAACGAAAACGCAGCGCACCCTGGTCTTCAAAGATGTGTCCGCCATCCCGTAATTTTTTGAGATAGCGTTCATAGATTTCGTTGCGCTGGCTTTGAAAATAGGGCCCAAAATCTCCCCCAACATGCGGTCCTTCATCCCAATTCAATCCCAGCCATTGCAGACCTACGTAGATTGCGGCGGCGGCTTCTTCGGTGTTACGCGCACGGTCGGTATCCTCGACCCGCAAAACGAATTTGCCGCCGTGATGTCGGGCAAAGAGCCAGTTAAACAGCGCCGTGCGGGCGCCGCCGATGTGGAGATAACCGGTAGGCGACGGGGCAAAGCGGACACGAACTTGGGGTGCCATTAGACAATGGAGTAATGCATCTGTTTCGTTGCTCCGCTACTCATTACTCCACTACTCCACCAACTGCGCCGGAACACAGGCCTGTCGCCTGTGCGCCCAGCGGAGTGCCACTCCGCTGATGTTTCCCTACGCTGAAGAGCAGACAGAATGTCCGCTGGGCGCACAGACTTAAAAGTCTGTGTTCCATTTGCGCGGGTTAAGACAGCTTCTCGCAAACGTCAACCCGAGCGCAGTCGAGGGATCCCGCGGTATTACCTTAAAGCTTTCGCAACCGGACCCCTCGACGTCGCTCGGGATGACGATCGTTCGATGAAAATCTTTCCCGCCCGCCGGCGCACATGCTGATCGCGCGGGAGATTTATTTTCGCGATTTTCGTTCCGGGGTCGATGAGCGACCGGACATTTTCCACAACGTCAAAACCAACATTGGAAATTCCGTGTGCGCGCAGCCAGCGAAGGATAGTTCGCCGTTGCAACGCGATCGGCATTTTCCGCAGCGCCGCGACCGCGAGATGCGCGCCCGAAATGATTGGGGTTGGGACGAGCGAATCGAGCACGGCTTCTTCTTCGCTCCAGATTTGCGCTGCCCGCCAGATCGTCTTGCGCACATCGCGGCCGAATTGTTTTTCGATGTCGGGAAGAATGCGATGACGAATCTTGTTTCGCGATGAATGCAGCACGGCGTTCGTCACGTCGTCGCGAAATTCCAGATGGCGCTGGCTGACGTATGAGTCAATCTCGCTCCGCCTTACTCCCAGCAACGGTCTAAGGATCGTTAACTTGATTTTGCCGATGCGATGAACTGAGATTTTGCGCATCGCGGCCATGCCCCCAGGACTGGCTCCGCGAAAAAGATTCAGCAACGCGGTTTCGACCAGATCATCGGCATGATGGGCCAGCAATATTCTGGAACAACGGCGGCGGCGGGCGGCCTCGACAAAAAAAGCAAAGCGCGCAAAACGGGCCGCGGTTTCAATCGATAATTTCGATCGCTTGGCCAACGCGCTGACATCAGTCGACCCAATCTCGCAGTCGAGCTGGAGGTCTCGCGCGATCTTCTCCACGAAACGCGCGTCCCCCCGAGATTCTGGGCCGCGCAGTTGATGATTCAGATGGCAGACGACCAATTTCTTGTAGCCTAAGTCGACCAGGAAATGCAGTAGTGCGATTGAATCGCGGCCGCCGGAGACGCCGATCAGGTAGCGGTTGGACTGCGGGAAGTCGCGAAGGAGCTTTGTTCCGTCCAGCAGGGGCGGAACTTGGCGCGTTTTCACGAAGCAAACGTCCAACGCTCGACGTTCGACGTCCAACGCTCAAATGCGGAGTTGCTGCCGGGTAGCGCACGCAGCCCGCGTGTCGGCGATCGCGTCCTCGCGATCGCGGACTTCCCCGCAAAAGATTGTTTCGGCGAAACGCCGAAACCAGCACGCGAGACGCGCGGCTACCCGGAAAATCCTGCGAGCGGTTTCGCCAGGCTAGGTCTGTCCGTGGCCACTTTCCCGGAATCAGGAGTCGGATTTGACAATGAATGAACGTTCATTCATCTTTCGGTCCCATGTCCCAACCCCAGCTCGAACCTACCCTCGATCGCCGAGCCCAAATCCTCGACGCAGCCTTGGTTTGTTTCGCCCAACGTGGCTTTCACCAGACCAGTATGCACGATATCAGCGCAGAGGCGGGCATTAGCGTCGGCCTGATTTATCGCTATTTCGCCAACAAGGAGGCAGTCATTTCCGCCATGGCCGACCGGCACAAAAACGAAATCCAGGACGTCCTGGAACGCGCCCGGCAAGCGCCCAGCTTACTAGAATCGCTCGAAATTTTGTTCACCGCGCATTGCTGTGAAAATTCGCCGAAGGTGCTCTCGGCCTTCGTCGTCGATCTTTACGCCGAAGCCTCTCGTAATCCACAGGTGGCGAATCTGGTGCGCGACGTTTTGCAAACCTCGATGGACGGCGTGACCGATTTAATTGCACGTTCGCCGGAAGGGAAAAATGCCGCGGGCGGCCTCAGCCCCAACGAATTGTCGGAACTAATATTTGCAGTCGCTCGCGGAATGCTGATGCGAGACGTTTTGCAACCGCAGGAGATGACCGAAGCGGAAAGACGCACGCGTCAGTTGGAAGTGACGCGGAGACTTTGGCGGTTGTTGTTTAAACTAGAAACCGAACCAGTTTATGCATGACGTAGCCCGACCCATTTCGACCAAAGCAAAGATGAAATCGAACCGCGGAGTTCTGGGAATTGCTATCGCCAGCGTGATCGCCCTGATCGTCGTGGTCGTTGGAATCAAGGTGCTGCAAATAGTCAAAATGGCAAAGACTTCGCAGCCGATGCCGGTAACGGCGGTAACGAGCGCATTGGTCAAGGAAGAAGATTGGGCGCCGGTATTTTCGTCAGTCGGGAGTATTTCGCCGGTCCAAGGAGCGGTGGTGGCGACCGAGCTTGGCGGGGTCGTAAGTGAAATTAAGTTTGAGAACGGGAGCGCGGCAAAGAAAGGTGATGTTTTGATGAGGCTGGATGCTTCAGCGGAAGAAGCCCAGTTACACTCGGCCGAGGCAGACTTAGAGTTAGCGAAAGCCGATCTGGAGCGTTCCAACGGACTCGCGGCAAATCACGTAATTTCAAAAGCCGAGGCCGATGCAGCGGAAGCAAAATACAAACAGAAAGCGGCCAGCGTTGACCAAATGCGGTCGATGATCGCAAAGAAGGAAGTGCGCGCGCCATTCGACGGACAGGTCGGCATCCGGGGAGTGAATGTGGGACAAATGATTAATCCGGGTCAGCAAGTGGTGCCGCTGCAAATGCTCGATCAAGTGTTTGTAGATTTTGCCTTGCCGCAGCAAGACCTCTCGCAACTGAAGCAGGGATTGGAAGTGCGGGTGCGAACAGATGCCCTGCCGGGCCGCGAATTCACCGGCAAACTAAGTGCGATTAATTCCATGGTAGACGTGTCGACGCGGAATGTCTCGTTGCAAGCGACGCTGCAAAATCCTGATCACTCGTTACGGCCGGGCATGTTCGCAAAGGTGGATGTGATCCTTCCCCAAAAACACAAGACCCTGGTAATTCCGGGAAGTGCGGTTTCGTACGCGCCATTCGGCGATTCGGTTTATGTGATCGATAAAAAGAAGGACGAAAAGACCGGCCAGGAATCCCAGGTCATCCGTCAGCAATTCATTCGCGTCGGTGACGCCCGCGGGGATTTTGTTTCGATCGCTGCTGGATTAAAAGCGGGCGAGACGGTGGTGGGCACGGGTGTTTTCAAACTGCGCAACGGCATGGCCGTAACGATTAATAACGATCTCGCGCCCAAACCGGAGATGAACCCGACGCCGGCGGATTCGTAAGGAGAATGAAGTCGTTTACCGATCTTTTTATCAAACGCCCGGTGTTGGCGTTGGTGGTGAGCTTCGTCATTCTCATCGCCGGTTTGCAGGCGATGAAGACGATCAATGTCCGCCAATACCCCCGCAGCGACATCGCCGCGATCACGGTGACAACGGTTTACGTGGGCGCGGACGCGGACCTCGTCAGGGGATTTATCACGACCCCGCTGGAGCGCGCGATCGCCGCGGCGGACGGGATCGATTACATCCAATCGCAAAGTGAGCAAGGCGTATCGATCATCACTGTGCGTCTGAAGCTGAACTACGATGCAAACAAAGCTCTGTCCGACATTAGCTCAAAAGTCGACGCCATCCGGCGCGATCTGCCGCCCGAGTCCGAGATTCCAGTAATCGCAATTCAAGCGGCCGACTCCCAATTTGCTTCCGCTTATCTGAGTTTCACTTCCAATATTCTGGAGCCTAACGAGGTGACCGATTACATGGTTCGTCTCGTTCAACCTAGACTGACAGCGGTCGGCGGTGTACAAAAGGCAGACATTCTTGGCGGCCGCACTTTCGCCATGCGCATCTGGATGAAGCCTGAACGGATGGCGGCATTGAACATCAGCCCGGCCGATGTCCGGGACGCCCTTTCTCGAAACAATTATTTGGCCGCGGTTGGCAGCACCAAAGGTTCATTGCTGCAAGTGAACCTGACTGCGAACACGGATTTGCACACGGTGGAGCAGTTCAAGCAACTCGTGGTCCGCCAGGACAAAGGCACACTCGTCAGGCTCGGAGATATCGCCGACGTTGTTCTTGGCGCCGAAGATTACAACACCGAAGTGCGGTTCTCTGGCCAAAAGGCCGTCTTCATGGGCATTTGGGTTCTGCCGAATGCAAACTCGGTCGACGTAATCAAACGCGTGCGCGTCGAACTGGACCAGATCAAGAAGGAACTCCCCACCGGCATGACCGCCGAGATGGCCTACGACGCCACCGCCTATATCAACGATGCCATCCACGAAGTTGTTAAGACGTTGATCGACACATTACTCATCGTGATGCTGGTGATCTTCCTCTTCCTCGGATCATTCCGATCGGTTCTTGTCCCGATTGTCGCGATTCCGATCTCACTTATCGGCGCGTTGTTTTTGATGCAGTTGTTCGGCTTCACCCTCAACCTGCTTACACTGCTCGCGATTGTACTTTCGGTTGGGTTGGTCGTAGACGACGCGATTGTCGTTGTTGAGAATGTCGAGCGCCACATGCGCGAAGGCTTGTCACGCATGAACGCGGCGCTGGTAGGAGCGCGCGAACTCATTGCCCCCATCATTGCGATGACAATTACGCTGGCCGCTGTTTATACGCCGATTGCATTGCAAGGCGGATTGACCGGCGCGCTTTTTCGCGAATTCGCGCTCACCCTGGCCGGCGCCGTTTTTATTTCCGGCGTCGTCGCCTTGGTCTTGTCGCCCATGATGTCGGCGCATTTATTACGCGCCGAGCACGTCGATACCGGATTCAGCGGCTTGGTTAATCGCACCTTCGACCGCTTCCGCAATTGGTACGGCAGTCATCTGGATCGAACGTTGCAGGCGCGTCCGGCAGTTTATGTGATCTGGGCCGGCATCTCGCTCCTCACCATTTTGATGTTCATGGCAATCCCGAAAGTGGCGACGAAAGAATTGGCGCCGAAGGAAGATCAGGGAGTCATTTTTGGCATCATCACTGCCCCGGCGAATGCCACGATCGACGATACGATTCGTTACGCCGATGCCGCCGGCAAAGTTTTCCAGGATATACCCGATACCCGTTTTACTTTTCAGATTACGAACCCCAGCAGCGGATTTGGTGGGATGGTGTTGAAGCCTTGGGGCACGCGCAAAACTCCAACAAAAGATTATTTGCCGGTCGTGCAGCAAAAATTAGCCGCCATTCCGGGAATCCAAATGTTTCCGATCATGCCGGAAGCGCTTCCTGGCAGCGATAATTTTCCGGTCAGCTTCGTTATCGCTTCCACCGCCAGCCAGGAACGCATTCTGGAGTTAGCGAAACAGATCTTTCTGAAAGCGATGCAGGCCCATGTCTTTCAATTTGGCGACATCGACACCAAGATCGATCAACCGCAAGCGCAGATCGCTTTCGATCACGACAAGGTGGCCTCCCTCGGTCTCGATATGCAACAAGTCGGGGCCGACCTTTCCGCCAGCATCGGCGGTAATTTTGTGAATCGATTCAATATGGAGGGCCTGAGTTACAAAGTGATCCCGCAGATCAAACGGGTCGACCGATTGAATCCGGAGCAGTTGAAGAACATTTACGTAACGGGTCCGAACAGTCAGCTTATACCACTTAGTACCGTTGCATCGCTTAAACACGCCACAGTGGCGCGTTCGCTCAACCGTATGCAGCAACTCAACGCCGTGACGATTAGCGGCGTGCCCGCAGGTTCGGTCGACACCGCTTTAAAGTTTCTGGAAGACGAGGCCCACAAAGTTCTCCCTGCGGGTTACGTCATCGATTATACGGGTGGATCGCGCCAGCTCAGACTTGAAGGCAGCAAGTTCGGCATGGTTTTTGGGCTCGCAATTGTGCTGATTGTTCTTGTGCTCGCAGCCCAGTTCAACAGTTTCCGTGATCCATTTATCATCCTACTGGGATCCGTTCCCCTCGCACTTTTCGGTGCCGGGCTCTTCATGTTTCTAAAGATGCCGTTCGGAAAGTTTTTTACCGATGGCTGGACGACGTCATTCAACATCTACTCTCAAGTTGGGCTCGTCACCCTCGTCGGTCTTGTTTCGAAAAATGGAATCCTTATTGTCCAGTTCGCGAACGAGCTACAACGACAAGGACTGGAGAAACTCGCAGCCGTTGCTCAAGCCGCGCGCATTCGTTTGCGCCCGATCATGATGACGAGCGTCGCGACGGTGGCCGGCCATTTTCCGTTGACGCTGGTCACGGGCGCAGGCGCGGCCGCGCGAAATTCCATCGGTCTGGTGCTGGTCGGCGGCATGACTATTGGAACGATCTTTACTCTTTTCATTGTTCCATCCCTCTACATGCTCATCGCCAAAGAGCATAAAGAGAAATCGTTGGCCGAAACTGAGAAAGAACCGCTGGAAAGCGAGCTCACGCCGGAGTACGCGATGGCACCGGACGGGAACGGCAACGGCTGGAAGCAAGCCTGAAATGGTTTCCTACCACAGAGGGCGCCGAGCACACAGAGCACAGGTTTAAGAACATTCCGCCTTACCATCTCCCACTGATTCATCAAATCTCAGTGTCCTCTGTGTTTTCGGTGGAGTAATCCAAATCCGGTTGAAGCGCGCGCGCTCCGAACCTATCGTGGCCAACTTCTGAGGAGCCTTAGCTCAATTGGTTAGAGCGCTGCCCTGTCACGGCAGAGGTTGCGGGTTCGAGCCCCGTAGGCTCCGGGAGCACGGAATCATGCTCATGCTCGTAATCATAATCGATCTCTGATTACCTCGGCTCCGGGAGTTCTTCTGCTATTGGATGTTGGACGCTGAGCGTTGGACGTTACGCGTTTGCTAACCGACTTGGAGGCGATCTCAGAACAGCTCGGCTTCGGGCAAGCATACATCTAAAGATAAGGCTCGATGCAAAGTTTGAATGTAGCAACCGTCACGCTGACTGCCGGTGCTGGACTCGCGGCCGGGCTCGTCAACGCAATCGCAGGTGGCGGCAGCTTGATTTCATTTCCAGCGCTCGTTGCGGCGGGGCTGCCAGCGGTGACCGCTAATATCACGAACACCGTCGCATTGTGCCCGGGATACTTCGGCGGAGTGTTCGCTCAACGCCGCGACCTCGTCGGCCAGCGCAGCCGCGTGATGGTGTTATTTCCGACAAGCTTGCTCGGAGGTGTGGTTGGGGCGCTCCTGCTGCTTTGGACAGGCGAGAAGGCGTTCGATATCCTTGTGCCGTTCTTGTTGCTTTTCGCGGTCGCGCTGCTCGCGTTTCAAAATCAACTTCAGGCGTTCATGATGGCGCGCAAACACGGCGCGCATAGCGAAGCCTGGTCGATTGTGCCGGTGGGAATCGCTGCGATCTACGGCGGTTACTTCGGCGCGGCGCTCGGCGTGATTCTGCTCGCGGTCCTCGTCGTGGTCGTCGACGACTCGCTCATCCGACTCAATGCACTCAAGCAATTGATCTCGTTCGCGGTCAACGTGAGTGCCGCGGTCATATTTTTGTTTTCGGGGCGGATCGATTGGACGATTACGCTGGTCATGGCAATCACCGCGCTGGTTGGCGGTGCGATCGGCGGCGCGATCGCCTCTCGCGTTCCTGCGAAACTGCTCCGCTGGGGCGTGATTGTGGCCGGCCTCGGCATGTCGGCCGTCTACTTCGCGCGGCTATAACTCATCAGCCGCGAGTCCGATTCACTTCGACCTGGGAATCGTACTCGTGCTCGTGCTCATAATCGTAGTCATGTGCTTCTAACAATCCCGTCCGCTGCAGCCAGGCTCTGGGTTGCAATAGAAACATCGAACGCCGAACGTAGAACGCTGAATATTGAACCCGGAATCCACTTCGGCGTTCAGCGTTGGGCGTTAAATCCCAGGGCCCTTCGATCACGAGCATGATTAGAACGGCCGCGTAACGCGCAGCGTTTTACGCGGACCCTTCAATTCTCTTCCAATCGTCCGGAGTGAGCTGAAGTTTCGCCGCGGCCATATTCTCCTCCAGATGCGTGAGCGATGATGTTCCCGGAATTGGCAACATGACCGGCGATTTCTGGAGCAACCAGGCGAGCGCCAGTTGCACGGCGCTGACGTTATGACGTTTCGCTTCGTCTTCGAGCGGATTCCCACCCTTGGTTAACGAACTTCTTCCACTGCCGCCGACTGGAGCCCATGGCAAGAATCCCATCTTTTCTTTCTCGCAATAATTGAGCACGTCCTCCGATTCGTGGTCGGTGATGTTGTATCGGTTCTGAATGCTGATAATAGGCAAAATCTTTTTCGCCCGATCGATTTCCTGCGTTGTGACGTTCGATAATCCAACGTGCCGAATCTTGCCGGCATCCTGCGCGGCTTTCAGTGCACCGAGCGATTCCTCGATCGGCAGCTTGCGATCGACGGTGTGCAACTGATAAACATCGATCCGCTCGAGTTTCAATCGCTTGAGACTTTTATCGACGCATTGCGATAAATAGTCGGGGCGCCCGTTCGGCACCCACTGTCCAGGACCAGGCCGAGTAATGCCGCCCTTGGTCGCGATGACCAACCCCTTCGGATAAGGATGAAGCGCTTCCGCAATCAAGAGCTCGTCCGTTTCTGGACCATAAGCGTCGGCTGTATCAATCAGGTTGACGCCAAGCTCGATCGCACGCCGCAGAACTTTTTTCGCGTTCTCCCGATCGGGCGGCCAACCCCAGATCCCCTCGCCCGTCAGGCGCATCGCGCCAAAGCCGAGCCGATTTACCGAAAGATCGCCGCCCAGTTGAAACGTGGAATTGACAGCCGAAGTAGTCACCGCTGAAGCAAGTTTTTGAAAAACCGTTCCTGCCAGCACGGTAGCGCTGCCAGCGATTGTGGTACCAAGAAATTTTCGCCGCGTCATCACATGCACGATACGGTCCGCGGCACCGAGTTCAATGGTGCCAGTCGTTATCTGACCTCTGACCATGCCTGGCCTGTTTGTCCGCTTGCGATTCGAGATCTGATGTTTGCTAATTGGGTGTTCGTGTTGCCAATGTATCTGTAAGCAAACATCGAACACCGAACATCGAACTGCGGAATCGACGCTCTGAATTGGGCCTGCTCGCTAACTTTCGGAGTTGGATGTTCCTCCTGCGCTTTCGCTCCGGCGCGACATGTGGGCGCCTGCCACGCGGAAGCCTTCGGCGTAGGCGGGTTGAGCGCTTTCCCACAGAAGTACCGCGGGCGTAGTTAAGAAAAATAAGCTCGGTTGCGCGCGACAATTTTCACAGAATCGATCTTGTTCGAAATATTCGCCCGGGATCGCGGAGTACCGGACCGTGTAGGCTCTGCGGATGTTTTATTACATTTAATGTTTCCTCGCGAGTGGTCGATTTCATAAGTAAAATCTGAGCTGTGGCAGCGTGGTTTTGGTATGCGGTCGTCGCAGCCGTTCTCTACGGCGCCCATCAAATTTTCACGCGACTTGCATCCGAACGGATCGGCGACGGCCTGGGCGGTTTTGTGGTCGAGGCGAGCGCGGCAACGTTTATCCTGCTGTATCTTGCAGTTCTCCGGTTCAGTGGGCGGTGGAACCAAAAATTTAGTGCGGCCGGATTCAATTATTCCCTTCTCACTGGGATTTGCGTCGGAGCGGGCACGATCGCGTTCTTTCTTCTTTTCCAGAAGGGGGGCCCCCTTTCCGCTGTGCCGGCGATTTTAGCCGGCGGCGCGGCAATCATGGCCATCGCCGGAATTTTGTTTTTTCACGAAGCGTCGTCCTGGCAGCGGCTCCTTGGCGTCACGCTCGCGATTACAGGGCTATTTTTGCTGCGCAAGTAACCCTTTGAGAAGGAACGGGCGGCGGTCGAAGTACGGAGTTCACTTGGTAACAGAGGCGCGTCCATCTCTGTTTTGCCCGGCGTGCACTCGATAATGAACGGGACCTTGATTTCCACCCGCCCGGCG
>Ga0209474_10002372_pt1 | contig 17435 bp, 16 predicted proteins | sample GraSoiAngelo_145_FD_185902 | JGI IMG/M metagenome (GOLD analysis project Ga0209474, IMG submission 185902) | Grasslands soil microbial communities from the Angelo Coastal Reserve, California, USA - 14_1009_05_20cm (SPAdes) (version 2) | ecosystem: Environmental > Terrestrial > Soil > Grasslands... | reverse complement strand
CGCCGAGGCCGCGGCCAAGCCCTTCGTCGCCGCGCTCGGCGAGCACAGCGAGGCGGTGCTGGCCGAACTCGGCTACACCCCGGCCGAGATCACCGCATTCGCCGAGGCAGGGGTGACCACGTCACCGTCTCGCTAAATCCGGATGGGGATTGCTTCGTCGCTGCGCTCCTCGCAATGACAACTCTCGGCTGTCATTGCGAGCGAAGCGAAGCAATCCCCTTCCGCGTATCGGCCCGGCTCCCCCTCACCTCGGCCCTCTCCCCGCAAGCGGGGAGAGGGAGAGCTGCATGACGGCCGGAGCTTCGTTGCTGAAGTATCGCCGCGGAGCTGGTGTTTTTCTCCGGCACCGCCGCTGCGTTCCCTCTCCCCGCGAGCGGGGAGAGGGACAGGGTGAGGGGCAAACTTAGACGGGCATTGTGCGGTTCTGGTGGGCGCGGCCGATGCGAGCCGTCTCCTCGCGGTGGCCGGCGATCACGCGCACGCCCTCATCGAGCTTCTTTGCGATGTTCTCGGGCGTACCGGTTTCGAGGAACGCGACGCCGTGTTTGCGGCAGGCGGCGAATACCCGCTCGCGCGCCTCCTGCATCTCGGGCGGATAGGCGTCCCGCGGCATCTCGCGGTAGCCGAGCGCGAGGCTCAGATCGCCGGGGCCGAGCTCGGCGAAGGCGATCCCGGGCACCGACAGGATCTCCTCGCAATGGGCGATGCCCTCCGGGCTTTCGAGCTTGACCCCGAGCAGCAATTCGCCCTCCGGATTGAGCGGCCACGGATCGCAGCGCTCACGGTATTCCGCCTCCGAAATCCCCCAGATCGGCGCAGCACTCGATTCCGAGCCGCGGCCGCGCGTGCCGAGGCCCAACGGGCGCGCCTCGCCACCATCCGAGCCGGACCGCCGCGCCCCGGTCTCGCCGCGCATCCGCTGGACCGGGGTCGGCAGATACGGATCGACACCTTCGAGATGATGCGGATAGCGGCAGCTCTCGACAAAGGCGCGCACCGCGCCGGCAGTCTCGGCCTGGCACAGCAGCACGCCATGCGCGCCGCGCCCGAGGATCTGGCGGAACTGCCATGCATTGAACCGGACATTGGCGATATCGGTGCCGTTGACCGGCGCCTCGACGATGATTGTCGGGGTGCGGTGGCCCGAGCGGGTCGGGCCGCCCTCGACAAGGCCCTGCAGATATTCGCCGAGCCCGGCCATGTCGAAGGCGCCGTGCTCCATGCCGACATTGATGTAGTCGGCCCAGGTGCCGGCATCATCGCGGCCTTGCGCGCGGGTCAGCACATGGCCGGAATGGGCGCCAACGTAATAGATCGCCTGGTCCTGCGCCAACAATTCGATGGCGCGGTTGATGCGGCTCGCCACCACGACAGAAGCCTCCTTAATTTGCAGCACACGGTGCTAGCATGCCCACACCCTACCCTTCCCCCGCAGGCGGGGGAGGGGAATTGTGGGACGAGATGGAGGCGAGCATGAGCGAGGCGCAAGGGTTTGCCCACCCCGAATTCCTGGCCGAGACCGATTGGCTCGCTGCTCATCTCGGCGACCCGAACCTGATCGTGCTCGACGGCACGGTCCATCTGATCCCCGATCCGAAGATCACCTACACCGTCAAATCCGGGCGCGAGGATTTCGAGAAGGGCCACATCCCCGGCGCGCAGTTCGTCGATCTTCAGGCAGACCTGTCGGCGCCGCACCCGAAATTGCGCTTCATGCTGCCGAGCGCCGAGGCATTCGCCGCCGCGATGGGGCGCTTCGGGGTCGGCGAGAAGAGCCGCGTCATTCTCTACAGCACGACGACGCCGCAATGGGCGACCCGCATCTGGTGGATGCTGCGCAACTACGGCTTCGACAACGCCGCGGTGCTGAATGGCGGCTTCCAGAAATGGGCGCGCGAAGGGCGGCCGGTCGAGACAGGCCCGGCGCCACGGCACGTGCCGGCGCGGTTTGTCGTACGCGAGGACCGCCGGCTGATGGTCGGCAAGGAGGCGGTGCAGGGGGCGATCGGCGACAGCGCGACCTGCACGATCAACGCGCTCTCCGCCGAACAGCATGCCGGCAGCGGCGGAAACGTGTACGGCCGGCCCGGCCGCATCGCCAAGAGCGCCAACGTGCCGGCCGCCTCGCTGCTCGATCCGCAGACGGGCGCGTTTCTGCCGCCGTCGGCGTTGCGCGCCAAATTCGACGCGGTCGGCGCGTTTGATAAAAAGCGGGTCATCACCTACTGCGGCGGCGGCATCGCGGCGAGCGCCGACGCGCTGGCGCTGGTCTTGCTCGGCCACCCCGATGTGCGGCTCTACGACGCCTCGATGTCGGAATGGGCCAACGACCCGGCCCTGCCGATGGAGCGCGGCTAAAGAATTCGTTCACAATGAGACAGTGAGGCAGTGAGGAAAAAAGAAGCTCCGGCGTCCCGGCGAAAGCCGGGACCCACTTATCCGCTTCCGAATTGCTGAGGGATGGGTCCCGGCGTTCGCCGGGACGCCGGGTTTAGGTTAAGAGGGGTGCGGGAGAAAGAAACCGATCTCACCGCCTCACAGCCTCTGTGGTGAATCCTACTCACACGTCGCGGTCGAGGATCTCGATCAAGACGTTCTGCGGGCCGCGCACGAAGGCGATGCGCACGCCGGGCCGGATCGTCTTCGGCTCGACCGTGAATTCGGCGCCTTTCGCCTTCAGCTCCTCACACACGCGATCGATACCGCGGACCCGCAATCCGAGATGGTCGAGCCCGACAAAACTGCCCTCCGGCTTTTCGGCGAGATCGGCATCGGCCGGAACCTGGGCAATAAAGACCATGACCCCGCCGAGGTTCATATCGGTGCGCTCGATGCCGTTCGACATCACCGATTTGATGATCTCGGCGCCGAACATGCGCTCATAATAGGCTGCGGTCTCATCCGGGTTCGGGCTGCGCAGATGGACGTGGTCATAGGTGAATTCGGTCATCACGAGTCTCCTCGGGGTTCTGTCGGGACCATACTGGATCGACGGGCTACATTCACCATTCAAAACCCCCGTGCCCGGGCGTGTCCCGGGCATCCACGTCTTGACGATAGTGTCGTTGGTGACAGCAAAGACGTGGGTGGCCGGAACAAGTCCGGCTACGGGGAGCGTAAGTTCAAAGAGCTGGTGAAGGGGCAATTCCATGCGTTTCGGGCTGATCCTGCCGAGCTTCTCGTTTCCTGATCTCGACTACGCGAAGGCCGCGCGGCTGCGCGAGTTCGCGGTGCGCGCCGAGCAGCTCGGCTACGAGGCGCTATGGGTCGTCGAGCACCTGCTGACCGCCCGCGGGCTTTACGGCACGGCCTGGCTGTCGCCGCTCGAAACGGTATCCTTTGCCGCCGGCTGCACCAATCGGATCAAGCTCGCCACCGGTATTCTGATCGCGGCGTTGCGCAACCCGGTCTTTGTCGCCAAGGATATCGCCAGCCTGCAATATTTGTCGGGCGGCCGGTTCGAGCTCGGTATCGGGGTCGGCTGGGACGCGCATGAATACGAGGTCGCGGGCGTGCCGCTCCGGCAGCGCGGCGGCCGCACCGACGAGATCCTCGAGATCTACGAACGGCTGTGGACCGGCGAGCCGGTGACCCATTACGGCCGCTACTACCATTTCGACGATGTCGTGATCGATCCGCCGCTGCCGAAGAAGCCGTTTCTGTGGGTCGCGGGCGGCTCGAAGATCAAGACCGATTTGTCGCCCGACCCGGAGGTGATGGCGCCGACCGTCCTCGAACGGATTTGCCGCCGCGCCGATGGCTGGCTGGCGCGCGCCGCCGGCTCGATGGAGAGCGTCATCGCGGATTGGGCGCAGATCCAGCGGCGGCTCGACGAAATCGGGCGCCCGCGCAACAGCATCACCTTCGGCCATGTCAATTTCATGCATATCGTGCCGACCGATGACGAAGCCGCGGCGCTACGGGTGCAGCGGCCGCTGATCGAGCGGATCATGGGCACGCACCGCTCATTCGAGACGCTGCGGACCTGCTACCTGCTCGGCACGCCGGCGCAGATCCGCGCCCGGCTCAAAGAGATGGCCGATGCCGGGCTCGAATACGCGGCTTTGTCGCCTTTGGATTATGACCTCGAACAGCTCGATCTCTGGGAGGGGGAGATCGTGCGGCATTTCCGTCCGGCGTGATCCCCATGCCGGCGATCGGGCGGCGTCAACTGATCGCGGCAATCGCGCTGCTCGTGCCTTCGTTCGCACGGGCGCAAGTGCCCGGCATGAGTGGCGCAGCCGGGCCAATGCCCTGGCGCAAGATACCCTCGGTCACCGTCGTTTGGTTCGACGATGAGGAGCGCGTGCGGATCGTCCGAGAAGCCGTCGCGTATTGGAACCGACTGTTCGCCGAGATCGGCACGCCGTTCCGCCTCGGACCGGTCGGCTACGCCGCCGGCCTGATCCCGGCCGACCAGCTCACGGCGATCAGCCAGCAGGTGCTCGGCGGCACCCGGCCCGATCTGCCGGCGAACATCGAGCAGGTAGCCGGCGATATCGTCGTCGCGCTGTCGGACGGGGATTTCATCTCCTTCGGGATGCGCTGGCCGCCGCGTCAGAAGGCGCTCGTCGCGATCAAGAGCAACGTGCGATATCCGCTCGGCCTGGGCAATGTCGAGCGCAATGTCGTCGCGCATGAGCTGGGACACGCGATCGGCCTGCGTCACAACAGCGATCCGGCGATGCTGATGTGCGGCCGACCGGCGCCCTGCCGACCGGATGTCTTTGCCGGTGGGACCGAGCGCTTTTTCCCGCTGACCGAGCAGGAGAAGGCGGCGCTGCGCGCGATGTATCCGAGCGGCTGGCCGGCCCGGTGACAGATTTGCCAACGACAACGGCGTATGAGTGAACGGAGGGGCCGATGCTGTACAGCAACGATCGCATCCTGACGACGCATGCCGGCTCGTTGCCGCGCCCGTTGGACCTACGCGATATGGTGATCGCCCGGACGGGCGGTCAGCCCTACGACCAGGCAGCCCTCGATATACGCCTCACGTCAGCGGTGGCGGAAGTCGTGAAGCAGCAGATCGAGTGCGGGCTCGACATCGTCAATGATGGCGAGTTGTCGAAGTTCAACTTCACCGATTATGTGCGCGAGCGCATCGCCGGTTACGAGCTGCGGCCGAGCTCGGGCCGCCGGCGGCTGTCGATCACCGCCCGCGACGAGAAGAAATTCGCCGGCTATTTCGCGGCCAATGCCCGCGCGCAATCGCTGGGACCGCCGACGATGCCGGTCTGCGTCGCGCCGCTGCGTTATGTCGGACACGCCGATCTGAAGAAGGACATCGACAATTTCACCGCGGCGCTCACCGGCGCGTCACCGGCCGGCGCCTTCCTGCCGGCCAACTCGCCCGGCACGATCGAGCATTGGATGACGAACGAGCACTATAAGACCGACGAGGAATTCGTTTTCGCGATCGCCGACACCATGAACGAGGAATATCGCGCGATCGTCGAGGCCGGCTTTCTGCTGCAGATCGACGACCCCGATTTGCCGGACGGCTGGAACTGCCTGCCCGACATCACGCTCCCGGAGTATCGCAAATATGCGACGATGCGGGTCGATGCGCTGAACCATGCGCTGCGCGGCATCCCGCGCAAGAAGGTGCGATTGCATGTCTGCTGGGGCAGCTTTCACGGGCCGCATCACGACGACATCCCGCTCCGGGACATCATCGATCTGATCTTCCGCGTCGATGCGGGAAGCTATTCGATCGAGGCCTCGAACCCGTGCCATGAGCACGAATGGCGGGTTTTCGAGACGGTGAAATTTCCGGACGGCGCGACATTGGTCCCTGGCGTCGTCGGGCATTGCAGCGACTTCATCGAGCACCCCGATCTCGTCGCCGAGCGGCTGGTGCGCTACGCCGGCCTGGTCGGCCGCGAGAACGTGCTGGCCGGCACCGATTGCGGGCTCGGCACGCGGGTCGGCCATCCCTCGATCTGCTGGGCCAAGTTCGAAGCAATGGCCGAGGGCGCCCGCCGCGCGACCAAGATCCTGTGGGGCCGCGCGTGATCGAGCTTACCCGGTCGGGCGCAACGAATACGGACCCGGCCAGTCACCGATCACGGCGGTGTGGGTGACGAGGGCGCCGTCCTGCCACAGATGCAGCTGGTAACCGGGCGGCTCGAACATGAAGCGCAATGGGGCGCCCGGCGTCAGGCTCAAGCGCATTTGATGCGCCGTGCTGGGCGCGGTGCCGGCGACCGTGCCGGCGAAGCGGCGATCGATCGCGCGGTGCAAATGGCCGCACAGCACGCGCTCGATCTGCGGGTGGCGGGCGACGACCTCCGCGAATGCGCCGGCGTTATCGAGCCCGCTCTTGTCCATGCGCTCGATGCCGGTCAGGAACGGCGGATGATGCATCATCAAGAGCGTCGGCCGGTCCGGCGCTGCCGCCAACGTGCGGTCGAGCCAGGCGAGCCGGTCAGCGCACAATAGGCCGCCGTTTTCGCCCGGGATATGCGTGTCAAGCGCGATCAGGCGCAGCGGATAATCCTCGACGACATACTGAATAAATCCCTCGTCCGGCAGATAGCCGTCGTCGCGGAACGCAGCGCGCAATGGCTCGCGCGCATCGTGGTTGCCCGGGATCACGAAAAACGGCATCGGCAGCGGCGCCAGGATCTGCCGCAGATATTCGTATTCGGGCGGCTCGCCGATGGCGACGAGGTCGCCGGTCAGCACGATAATGTCCGGGCGCGGCTCGAGCTGGCTGACCTCGGCAACGGCGCGCGTCAGGAAATCGGCGGTATCGACGCGGCCGTACAGCAATGTCCCCGGCACGCCGATATGCGGGTCCGAGAGTTGAGCGATAAGCATCGCGCTATGCCTTGCCGGACAGCACGAACATGCCTTGTTCGGCCAAGAGGTTGGCGAGACCGCCGCGCGGATCGAGCGAGAACGGACGGCCGTGTCGATCCAAGGTGACGCTGCGCTCGATCTCGGTGCCGATCTCGTCGCACAGCCGGACAAAATCGCGGATCGTGCAGAGGTGGATGTTCGGCGTGTCGTACCACGGATTGTTCAGCAGCTCCGAGACCGGCATCCGGCCGCGCCACAAGAGGCTCAGGCGGATGCGCCAGAAGCCGAAATTCGGGAACGAGACGATCGCCCGCTTGCCGATGCGCACCAGTGTCTCGACGACATGCCGCGGCCGGCGCGTCGCCTGCAGGGTCTGGCTCAACACGACGACGTCGAAGGCGCCGACCGGAAAGGCGTCCAGATCGCGGTCGGCGTCGCCCTGGATCACCGACAGACCATGCCGCACGCAGGCATTGACGCCGGACTGGCTCAATTCCATGCCGCGCGCGTCGACGTCCTTCTCGCGCGCCAGGTAGGCGAGCAGCGCGCCATCGCCGCAGCCGATATCGAGGACGCGCGAGCCCGGCTCGATCATCTCGGCGATCAGCCGTAGATCGCGCCGCAGCTCGTCGGGCGCTGCGGATGCAATGCGTGGCCCGCCCGCATCGATCCCGAGCGGCAATGCAGCGCTGCGGTCCGCCATGTCAGCCCCAGAAACGGGTCAGGCCGCGATGCTCGGCGCAGCCGGCCAGAAAGCCGCGCAGGGTCGCGAACAGCTCCGGTTCGTGCAGCAGAAACGCGTCGTGACCCTTGTCGGTCTCGATCTCGACAAAGCTGACATTGGCCGCGACCGCGTTCAGCGCATGCACCAAGGCTCGGCTTTCCGATGTTGGGAACAGCCAATCGCTGGTGAAGGAGATGATGCAGAACCGCGGCTGCGTGCCGGGAAAGGCGGCCGGCAACGACCCGCCATGCTCGGCAGCGAGATCGAAATAGTCCATCGCCCGGGTGATGTAGAGATAGGAATTGGCGTCGAACCGGTCGACAAAGGTGCTGCCCTGGTGGCGCAAATAGCTCTCGACCTGAAAGTCGGCGTCGAAACCGTAAGTGACGGCGTTGCGGTCCTGCAGGTTGCGGCCGAATTTGCGGTGCAGCGCCGCTTCCGACAGATAGGTGATGTGCGCTGCCATCCGCGCCACCGCGAGGCCGCGCGCCGGGTTATGGCCGAGGCTCAGATAACGTCCGCCGCACCAATCCGGATCGGCGATAATCGCCTGGCGGCCGACTTCATGAAAGGCAATGTTCTGCGCCGAATGACGCGCCGAGCCGGCGATCGGCACCGCCGCCACGACCGACTCGGGGTAGCTCGAGGCCCATTGCAGGACCTGCATCGCCCCCATCGAGCCGCCCATGACACAGAATAGCTTCTCGATCCCGAGATGCTCGATCAGGAGCTTCTGGGCCCGCACCATGTCGCGGATCGTTATCACCGGGAAGTTGAGCGCCCAGGGCTCGCCGGTGGCCGGGTTCACCTCTTTCGGGCCGGTCGTCCCCATGCAGCCGCCGAGCACATTGGCGCAGATCAGGAAGTAGCGGTCGGTATCGAGCACGCCGCCCGGCCCGACCAGCGTCGTCCACCACCCGGCGGCGCCGGTGATCGGGTGCGGCTCGGCGACATATTGATCGCCGCTCAACGCATGGCAGATCAGCACGGCGTTGCTGCGCTCGGCATTGAGCCGACCATAGGTCTGGTAGGCGATCGTGAACGGGCCGAAATCGATCCCGCAATCGAGCCGCAAGGGCTCGGACACGATAAAACTGTGGCCAGGCCACTCCTTCCCGGGGCGTTTCAACAGGGGTGCGGTTACGGTCGACACGATCGTCTCTAAGCCCGGATATCGGCGGCGCTTGCGGCGGCTCGCAGAGCTGCCTTTCCCTGCCGAAAGGGACGCTTAGCTAGGGAATGCGGGTGTGGCATGTCAATGTTTTCTTTGATTTTGCGGAGGCACAACTCTACTACTATCGCGGTCCCGGCAGCGAACTGAAACCATGTCAGAAATCCCCTCTGATCTCGATGGATTGCGGCGGCGCATCGACGAGATCGATGACCAGCTGCAGGACCTCTTGATCGAGCGCCTAGAGATTGTAGCGAGCGTCGCCGCACACAAGCGGGGCACGGGCGCGATCGCCGCGCATCAACCGGCGCGCGAGGCCGAGATCATTCGACGGCTGGTGCGGCGCAACAAAGACGCATTTCCGGCGGCGACGCTGATCCGGATGTGGCGCGAGCTTCTCGCCGCCACCGTGCGGCTGCAAAGCTCCTTTGCCGTCGCGGTTTACGCCCCGCCGCAGGCGTTGGGTTATTGGGACCTCGCGCGCGACCATTACGGCAGCCAGACGCCGATGGTGCCGTATCGCTCGACCAGCCATGTGATCGGGGCGGTCATGGATGGCCAGGCGGCGGTCGGCGTGTTGCCGATGCCGGCTGAGGATGATCTGGATCCGTGGTGGCGTCACCTCCTGTCAACCGACGGCAATGCGCCGCGCGTCATCGCTCGATTGCCATTTGGCGCGCGCGGCAACGCCCGCCCCGATGGAGCCGATGCGCTGGCGATCGGCTGTGACATCGAGCAGCCGACCGGGCAGGACCGCACGTTTATTGCCACCGAGAACGCGCCCGATATCAGCCGCGCCCGCCTTGTTTCGGCCCTGTCGGACCTCGGTTTTACCTGTACCTTCATTGCCCTGTGCGAGCACGCCGACAGCGTGAACACCTTGATCGAGATCGACGGCTTTGTTCCGACCGGCGATCCCCGGCTCGACAGTTTTCAGGCGCAACTCGGCAAATCTCTCTATCGCCTGCTGCGTTTTGGCAGCTATGCCGTGCCGCTGGCCCCGACGACGTTCTCAACTGCAAAGACGGCCGGCCGCGCCGCGGTCATGGTCGGGGCGACCGCGGGCGCGAAGGGCTGATCGTATGGTGGATGCTGGCGTCCCGGTGCCCGGTCCGGGCATCCTCGACATCTCGCCTTATGTCGGCGGCGAGTCGCAGGCCGAAGGCGTCGAGCGGCCGATCCGCCTGGCATCGAACGAGAGCGCGCTCGGGCCGAGCCCGAAAGCAATCGCCGCATACAAAACCCTCGCCGAAGAGATCCACCGTTACCCCGATGGCGGCGCCGACAAGCTGCGCGAGGTGCTCGGCCGCCATCATGGGCTCGATCCGGCGCGCATCGTCTGCGGCGCCGGCTCGGACGAGCTGATCGCGCTGTTGCAACGCGCCTATGCGGGGCCGGGCGCGGAAGTGCTCTACAGCCGGCACGGCTTTCTGATGTATTCGATCGGAGCCATGGCGGTCGGCGCCACGCCGGTCGCTGTGCCGGAGCGCAATTTGACCGCCGATGTCGATGCGATCCTGGCGCGCATCACCGAACGCACCCGCATCGTGTTCATTGCCAACCCGAACAATCCGACCGGCACCTATCTGTCGATCAACGACATGAACCGGCTGCATGCCGGCCTCCCGCCCAATGTCGTGCTGGCGATCGACGCAGCCTACGCCGAATTCGTCAACCGCAACGACTACGAGCCCGGGGTCGCGCTGGTGAACCGCGCCTCCAATGTTGTGATGCTGCGCACCTTTTCGAAAATCTACGCGCTCGCCGGGCTGCGCCTCGGCTGGGCCTACTGCCCGCCCGAGATCGCCGATGTGCTGAATCGCATCCGTGGCCCGTTCAATGTCAGCGCACCAGCCCTGGCGGCCGGGGTTGCCGCGGTCGAGGACGTCGCCGCCCTGAAACGCGCCCGTGCGCATAACGACAAGTGGCTGCCCTGGCTGTCGGAGCGGCTGCAGGCGATCGGCCTCGAGTTGACGCCGAGCGTCGGCAATTTCGTGCTGGCGCGCTTTCCCGATGAACCGCGGCACAACGCCGATGCCGCGTTCGCTTTTCTGCAGTCGCGCGGCATCCTGACCCGCCAGATGGGCGGCTACGGATTACCGAAATGCCTGCGCATCACGATCGGCACCGGCGACGAGATGCAAGCGGTCGCGGCGGCATTGACCGAGTTCATGGCCGCTTCATGAGCGATAAACTGTTCGACCGAGTCGCGCTGATCGGCATCGGGTTGATCGGGTCTTCACTGGCGCGGGTATTGCGGCGGGATTGCCCCGAGACGCGGATCGTTGCCTGCGCCCGCCGCGCCGAGACGCTCGATGCGGTCCGCCGTCTCGATCTCGCCGACGAGACAACCGACGATCCCGCGGCCGCATCGGACGGCGCGGATCTTGTCGTGCTTGCAACCCCGCTGTCGGCGTATCGCGAGATCGGCATGCGTATCGCGCCCAGCCTGCGGAAAGGCGCGATCGTCACCGATGTCGGCTCCGTCAAGGAAGCCGTAATCCGCGATCTGCAGCCGCTGATGCCCGAGGGCGTGCATTTCGTGCCCGGTCATCCGGTCGCCGGCACCGAGCACTCCGGCCCGGAATCCGGTTTTGCCGAATTGTTTCGCGACCGCTGGTGCGTCCTGACGCCACTGCCCGAAACCGCGCCCGAAGCGGTCGCCAAGGTCACCGCGCTCTGGGAATTGGCCGGCATGCGCGTTACGCAGATGGCGGCAGACCATCACGACAAGGTGCTGGCGGTGACCTCGCACCTGCCGCATCTGATCGCCTATACGATCGTCGGCACCGCGACCGATCTCGCCGACGATCTCAAATCCGAGGTGGTCACCTTTTCCGCCGGCGGGTTTCGCGATTTCACCCGCATCGCAGCCTCCGACCCAGTCATGTGGCGCGACATCTTTCTTGCCAATCGCGAGGCGGTGCTCGAAATCGTGCAGCGCTTCACCGAGGATCTGACGGCCTTGCAGCGGGCGATCCGCTGGGGCGAAGCGGAAACGCTCGAAGCCCGCTTCCGCGAGACCCGCGCGATCCGCCGCTCGGTCATCGACGCGAAGCAGGCCTGAACAGCCCCGGCGAAGGACGGGCCATCAATCCGGATTGTTCCAGGATGCGCCTTCGTACCACAATTGATCCGGATTGTCAAGTTAAAAATGCGGGTTCGAGTCGTTTTCACCCACGCAGACACCTAAATTCCCCTAGATGGGTTGAGCTTTGTTTCGGTAAAGTGCTCTGGTCGCAACGAGAGTTGATTTCTCATAACCGCAACGATCTGCTCACAGGAAGCATCCTGCTGCGGCGTTGATTTCGGTGGGCTGCGGCGCATAGTGGCGGGCGGATTTCAAGGGGAGGAAGATCGCGATGCTCGCTACCCCCGGCTTTCACCATCTGCATCTGAATTCGGTCGATCCCGAGGCGGCGATCGAGTTCTACACACGGCAATTCCCGAGCACCCGCAAAGGGAACTGGGGTGGCCATCCGGCGCTGTTTTCGCCGAACGATGTGATGGTGCTGTTCGACAAGGTCGACCGGCCACCCACCAGCGAGCCGCAAAGCGCGATCTGGCATTTCGGCTGGCATGTCACCGACGCGCAGGCCACCGTGCGAAGCTTCAAGGAGCGCCCAGAGGTCACGATGCGGCTGCTTTACACGACCGAGGCGGGCGGCTCAGTGCTGATCAGCAGCGACACCTGGCCGAGCATCGGCAATGCGCTCGGGCTGACCAAGGCGCAGATCGCCGAATCGAAGGCGAAAGGCGTTCACCCGACCCGCAAGGGCGGCTTCGCCTATATGTCGGGCGGCCCTGAGGACGCGCTGTTCGAGATCGCCGGCGACTACCCGCAGGAGCGCTTCAACCATGTGCATATGTGGCACGAGCAACCATTTTGCGCGCTCCTTTGGTACAAGAAGCACCTGAACGCGCCGGTGCGCCAGGGCTTTCCCGACACCGAGCTGAGCGAAACGAATTGCCGCGTCGAGCGCGGCGCCGACCGCACCTGGCCGGCGCTTAACCGCGAAGGCATGTTCCGCACGCCACGCGCGGGCGTCGAATTCGGCGATGTCGTGCTGACCTGGTACATGAACCAGGGTGAGAAGCCGCTCGCCGGCAGCCGCGGCCAGATGCAGGATCATATCGGCCTCAGCGTGACGGATCTCGATGCCTGGGTCGGGAAATTGCGCGACGAGGGGGTCACCTTTCTCGAACCACTCTACAGGCTCGGCGATACCCGCGCGGTCATGATCGAGGGTCCGAGTCGTGAGGCGATCGAGCTCGTCGAAGTGAAATAACCACTTTCACCACAGAGAGACAGAGAGGACACGGAGTTTCGACCTGTCATTGCGAGGAGCGCAGCGACGAGCAATCCCCATCAGGGTAGGCAAGGTGCGCGAGGCGGTTGCTTCGTTTCGCTCGCAATGACAGCTCTTCGCTGCTTCTCGGTGTCCTCTGTGCCTCTGTGGTTACTTCCTGAGGTGACATCATGCCGATAACGGACCGGTTCGGGCTTCTCCTCACGACGCAATCAGCGCAGTCCGCGGAGAGCTACAACCTCGCCGTCGATCTGCTGCTGTCGGCCAATACCGGTGCCGAAACGCTGTTCGATGCAGCGCTCGCCGCCGATCCGGAATTCGCGCTCGCGCACATCGCGCGGGCGCGGCTCTGCCAGATGCAGGCCCGCATCCCGGAAGCCAAAGAGGCCGCGGGAAAGGCGCGTCGTTTGCGCGACCACGCCAGCACTCGCGAGCAAGGGACGATCGACGTAATCGCGCTGACAATCGATGGCGCCGGGCCGCAGGCGATGGCGCGGCTCGAAGCGCATATCGCCGAATACCCGCGCGATGCGCTGGCCTTGTCACCAGCGCTCGGTGTGTTCGGATTACTGGGGTTCAGCGGCCGGATCGATCACCACGAAGCGCAGTTGGCTCTGTTGCAGCGCCTTGCGCCGCAATGGGGCCAGGCTGTGTGAAAACGCGCACGAAGCAACAATGCGCAGAATTGTTTTCTCTATTGCCTCCTCCCGATAGCGTTGGCCAGCGTTATTGGTTCTCAGATTGACGAAATCGAAAAGGACTTTCTACGCGCAAATTGAACTCCAGAGTTTTCCCACAGCCTCGGGCAAAACCGGAAGCAACCGATCTCCAGCATGAGCTTCCGCTCAGCGCCGCAAGCGGACCACGGCGACGTGGGCGACCAGAGCGTGATCTCAGGCTGAGAGTAATATTCGCAGCATCGCCGCGAAACCGGTAGAAACAGACCAGATTTCATCGATTTCGCAGCGGGAATGGGGACGCTACGATACGACCGGCTGGAAAACGCTTCGGGATGTGAGCTCTATTGGCCATTGAGGGGCTGCGCCGCCGCACCAAACGACAGATGCCGGGCGGCCTAGGCAACGTCGCCCGCGCCTTCGCGCACCGCAACTACCGCATTTACGTCATCGGCAACAGTATCTCACTGATCGGCTGGTGGCTCGAGCGGGTCGCGGTCGGCTGGCTGACCTGGACCTTAACTCATTCCGGCGCCTGGCTCGGATTGATTTCGCTCGCAGATTTTCTGCCGGTCTTGTTTTTAGCACCTTTCGCCGGCGTAATGGCTGACCGCCGCGACCGGGTCTGGACAATCCGCATCACTCAGTGGATCGGCTGCGCACAGGCAAGCCTGTTGGCGATCCTGGTCATCAGTGACACGATGACGATCGAGATCCTGTTCGTCCTCGTACTGATGCTGGGTATCGCCAGCGGGGTGGCGCAGCCCTCGCGCCTGGCTTTGATCTCGACCCTGGTTGACCGCGAGTCGCTAGCCTCCGCGCTGGCGATCAATTCGGTCGTGTTCAATCTCGCGCGGTTTATCGGTCCGGCCTTGGCGGGGATCGTGATTGCGGAAATCGGGATTGCCGCTGCTTTCGCTGCCAACGCGGTCAGCTACATTGCTTTTCAAATCTCGCTGCTGAACCTGCGCGGGCTGCCGCCGCAGCCAGCAATTGGCCGCCAGAACGTGCTGCGCGCCTCGGTGGATGCATTCTCTTACGCCTGGCGGCATCCTGGGATCGGGCCCATGCTGTTGCTCTTTGTCGTGACGACGATCGGCACACGCGGTTTTATCGAGCTGTTTCCTGGTTTTGTCGACCGAGTCTTCGGCCGTGGGCCGCAGGGCCTGGCGATGCTGACCTCGACGGTCGGGCTCGGCGCGATCTGCGGCGCCAGCTGGATGGTGTTGCGCTCGGCTATGAACGGCCTCGCCAACATCGTGCTGGTCTGCACGCTGATTATGTCGCTCGCGATCCTCGCCTTCACCGCAACCGACGCGTTTTACCTCGCCCTACCTTGCGTGTTTGTGGCGGGCGCGATGATGACGATCACTGGCACCGGCGCCCAGACGCTGATCCAAGCGGCGGTCGATGCTCGCATGAGCGGCCGGGTCATGGCGCTTTACGGCATGATCTTCCGCGCCGGCCCGGCGGTCGGCGCGGTGCTGATGGGGACCCTGAGCGAATATCTCGGGTTGCGCCTCGCGCTAGCGCTCGGCGCGATTGTGTCGGGCGCGTTCTGGCTGGCGACGCGGTTCCGGCACAAGCGTATAGCGGTTGGCCTGGAGTGCCCGCCCACTGGCGCAACCGAGGGCCGTCTATGACAGATTGCTGAACCAGGACGCTTTTCCGGCGCCGAAATGCGCGATTTTGACGTTGATTGCGGTGTTCGAAGTCGTGATCTTATCCTTGAAACCGCCCGAAAACGTGAATACCAGCTGAAACCATGTCCTTCGCCAACACGATCCCGATGATCGATCTTGGCCCCTATCTCGCGGGCGAGTCCGGCGCGCTTGACCGCGCTGCGGCCGAGTTGCGTCACGCGCTAACCGGGATCGGCTTCTACTCGATCGTCAATCACGGCGTTCCCTCAGCGCTGGTTAACGAGGTCTACCGCCAGGTCGCGCGTTTCCACGCCCGGCCGCTTGACGAGAAGCTCAAAATCAAGCTCGACAAGCACAATGTCGGCTATCTGCCGATGATGGGCGACACTCTGCGCACCTCAGTCGTGGCGAACGTCACCAAGCCCAATATGAGCGAGGCGTTCTTTATGGCTCGCGACCTCGCCCCCGATCATCCCGACGTGGTCTCTGGCCGGCGTTTCCGGAGCACCAATCAGTGGCCCGAAGATCTGCCCGGCTTCCGCGAACCGCTCGTCGAATATTGCTATGTGCTGGAGCTGTTGGTGCAGCACCTCGTGCGGGTTTACGCGCGGGCGCTCGACTTGCCGGTCACATATTTCGATGGGCCGTTTACTGACTTCCAATACAAGCTGCGCGCAACCCACTACCCGCCGCAGCTGAAGGCGGCCGATGACGAATTCGGCATCGCGCCGCACACCGACACGAGTTTCCTGACGCTGCTCGCGCCCAACGAGGTGCCCGGTCTCGCATTCCGCACCCAGGCTGGCGATTGGATAGATGTCCCAACCATCCCGGACGCGTTTATCGTCAATGGCGGGCAGTTGTTGCTGCGCTGGACCAACGACTGTTTCCTCGCAACGCCGCACCGCGCATTCAACCGCACTGCCGGCGAGCGCTACGCCCTGGCGTTTTTCTGCGACGCGAATGTCGATTGGCCGATCGCCGCAGTGCCGACCTGTATCGGCCCCGAACGCCCGCCCCGACACGAGACGACCTATTACACCGAGTACATGATGCGCTATCAGGCGCTGACCTATAATGTGTTGGACGAACAGGCCAAGGACGCGGCGGAATGATGGCGTTGTGCGCCAGCTGCCTGTGCAGCGGGTCGATGGCCCCTGATGCGATGATCTCATTGCCATTTGCCGGCAGCGTGACGGGCGCGGGTCGCGGCTGCCGATTTCCGCTTTCTAGCCGGCGAGGAACTTGCACGTTCTACCAGTCGACGCACGGGACCCACCGCGGCTTCTGTGTGGGTGAGCGGCGCGCCGGTGCTGATGAAATTCGACGAACACTCGCGCAGCGGCACAGCGCGCAGATCGGTCCCCAGGCCGTGGCACACATGGCGTTGCACAGGGCGACGCTCGAAGACGACCTTGGCGTCCGCCCCGACGCGCACGCGTTTATCGTCGAGAAGGCACCGTGTTCACGGTCGCCGATGATAAGCCCCAGTACATGGGGCGTATCCCCGGCCAGGACACTCCGCACGATGCCTGACCGGTCATCGCAAGCGATTACGGTTTGGGCCGCCACGCTGAGTGTCTGCTGATCGGCCGCGAAGGACCTTCGCCGGAAAGTTCAGGAACGGGCGAGATGCGCCGATTTTAGCCGTTCGCACTACGATGATCGAAGCGGCAGCGCCAATGACCAGGAGATGCCGCTGGTTCACTCGATGACCTCGTCGGCACCCGCAAGCAGCGCTTGCGGCACGGTGAGGCCGAGCACCTTGGCGGTCTTCAGATTGATCACCAGCTCGAATTTGGTCGGCTGCTGGACCGGCAGATCGGCGGGCTTGGCACCTTTAAGGATCTTTCCGGCATAGATGCCGAGCTCGCGGGCGACAGCCGTTCTGCTATTCCCATAGCTGATCAGGCCACCGGCGGTGACGGCTTCACGCCAGGGATAGATCGCCGGAACGACATGGCGTGATGCCAATGCTACGAGCTGCTCGTGTCGGCTGATGAAGAACCCGTCGAGGCTGACGAGGAGCGCGTCGGCATGCAGTTGGACGAGGGTCGAGAAAGCGGCATCGATCTCACTCTCGGTGCCGGCCTTCAGGATGTG
>Ga0209474_10002370_pt1 | contig 17442 bp, 15 predicted proteins | sample GraSoiAngelo_145_FD_185902 | JGI IMG/M metagenome (GOLD analysis project Ga0209474, IMG submission 185902) | Grasslands soil microbial communities from the Angelo Coastal Reserve, California, USA - 14_1009_05_20cm (SPAdes) (version 2) | ecosystem: Environmental > Terrestrial > Soil > Grasslands... | reverse complement strand
CGGTCCTCGAGACCCCGGAAATACTCGGCCGAAACGATGTTGTAGCCGCGGATCACGGCGCGGCGGGTCTCGTCATCCTTGATGCGCGGCAGACGCAAGCCGGCGGTCGGATAGACCACGGCGAAATCGAGGCCGATCTCGTCGAGCCGCTCATAGAGCATCTTCGGCATCATCGCCGTGGCGCGGTCGAGTGTGTTCTCGGCCTGGCGATTCCAGAAGTTGGGCATCGCGACGCGGCGCCGGCGCCGCTCTTCCGGGGTCATCTTCAAAGCGTCGACCGTCGAGCGCAATGCTGCGAGAAATCCTTCGGCCGATTTGTCGCCGGCCGCCTTGCGCATTTTCTCGCTGAAAACCGGGGCGTATTCGAGCCAATGGCCATCGCCGTCGACGACCGGATGCTTAAGCTGCGAGCGGATTTGCTCGGGGCTCTTGTGAGCGCTCATGCTTCCTCCCGAAAGGTGACGGGCGGGCCCCGTCTTCAGCCAAAAAGCGTAGGACCGGCAGGATGCCAAGTCAAACGTCCCCCCGGGCCGGTCAGCCCCTCGAATCCGGCAAGGCTCCGTTAGGTGATCGACGGGGCTACGGAACCCGCTGATCGGCGCTATATTTCCCGTAATGCGCATCGATTTTGCCACCGAGCCCGGCCGGTACCGGCATTGGCGTCTCGCCTGCGACGGGCCGGTCGCGACGCTGACCCTCGATGTCGATCAGGCCGGCGGCCTGTTCCCCGGCACCGAGCTGAAGCTCAATTCCTATGATCTCGGGGTCGATATCGAGCTGGCCGATGCGGTGCAGCGGCTGCGCTTCGAGCATCCCGAGGTGCGCTGTGTCGTGATCCGCTCCGGCAAGGACAATGTGTTCTGCGCCGGCGCCAATATCGGGGCGCTCGCCAAGGCTTCGCACGGCCACAAGGTCAATTTCTGCAAATTCACCAACGAGACGCGCCTCGCGATCGAGGATGCGTCGGAGCATTCCGGCCAGCGCTATCTCGCCGCGGTCAACGGCACCGCGGCCGGCGGCGGCTACGAGCTGGCCGCCGCCTGCGACTGGATCATGCTAATCGACGATCGCCGCTCCGCGGTGGCGTTGCCCGAAGTGCCGCTACTCGGGGTCCTGCCCGGCACCGGCGGGCTGACCCGGCTGACCGACAAGCGGCGGGTCCGCCGCGACCTGGCCGATGTGTTCTGCGCCGCCGAAGAAGGGGCGCGCGGCCGGCGCGCGCTCGATTGGCGGCTCGTCGATGAGGTCGTGCCGCCCTCTGCCTGGGAAGACAAGCTGCGCGAGCGGGCACTGGCGTTGGCCGAGGCGTCCGACCGGCCGGCGGGCGCGAAAGGAATCGCGCTGCCGCCGCTTGATCGAAAGATTGCGGGGGACGCGATCACCTATCCGCATGTCCGGGTCGCGCTCGACCCGGCAAAACATCAGGCGGCCGTCACTGTGCTCGGTCCGACTGGACTGCCGGGCGATGTCGCCGGGATCCATACCGCCGGCGCCGATTTCTGGCCGCTGGCGATGGCGCGCGAACTCGACGATGCGATCTTGCATCTGCGCCTCAACGAACCCGAACTCGGCATTCTCGTGTTCCGCAGCGAAGGCGATCCCGCCGCGGTGCTGGCGGCCGACGCGTTGCTTGAAGCGCATGCCGCGGATTGGCTGGTACGCGAGGTCCGGCTGCTGCTCAAGCGCGTGTTCAAGCGTATCGATCTGACCTCGCGCAGCCTGTTCGCGCTTATCGAGCCGGGCAGCTGTTTTGCCGGCAGCCTGGCCGAGCTGGTCTTTGCCGCCGACCGCGCCCTGATGTTCTCCGGGGCGCGGAGCGGCGACAATCGCGGGCCAGCAGCCGTATCGCTGTCGGCTCTCAATTTCGGCGCCTATTCGATGGCGAATGGGCTGACGCGACTCGCGACGCGTTTTATCGGTGAACCCGACAGCCTCGATCGGGCACGCGAGCGGATCGGCGCGGCGCTCGACGCCGAGGAGGCCGAGGCCTTGGGCCTGGTCACCGCCGCTTATGACGAGGTCGATTGGGACGAGGAGGTGCGCCTCGCGCTCGAGGAGCGCGCCAGTTTCTCGCCCGATGCGCTGACCGGGCTGGAAGCCAACCTGCGCTTCGCCGGGCCGGAGACGATGGAGACGCGCATTTTCGGCCGGCTCACCGCCTGGCAGAATTGGATTTTCAGCCGCCCCAACGCGGCGGCAGAAACCAGCGCATTAAAGCGCTATGGTAGCGGCCTGCGCCCGAGCTTCGATCCGGAACGGGTCTGACCGGCGCATGAGAAAGACAAGCACATGATCGATCCGACGATAGTTGATTACGACGGGATGATCCCGAACAATGTCGGGCTCAACGCCGACCCGCGGCTGCGCCGCGCGCTGGAACGCTGGCATCCCGGCTATCTCGACTGGTGGCGCGACCGCGGTCCGGAGGGTTTTCAGGAGAAGCTCGTCTATCTGCGCACTGCAATCAGCGTCGAGCCGGAGGGCTGGGCCAAGTTCGGCTTTGTCCGCATGCCCGAATACCGCTGGGGCATCCTGCTGGCGCCGGCGATCGAGGACCGCAAGATCGGCTTCGGCGCCCATAAGGGCGAACCCGCGTGGCAGGAGGTACCGGGCGAATATCGAGCGATGCTGCGCCGGCTGATCGTCGTGCAGGGCGACACCGAGCCGGCGTCGGTCGAACAGCAGCGGCATCTCGGCGTCACCGCTCCCTCGCTCTACGATTTGCGCAATCTCTTCCAGGTGAATGTCGAGGAGGCGCGGCATCTGTGGGCGATGGTGTACCTGCTGCAAAAGTATTTCGGCCGCGACGGGCGTGAGGAGGCGGAGGAATTGCTGAGCCGCCGTTCCGGCGACCGCGACAGCCCGCGCCTGCTCGGCGCGTTCAATGAGGCGACGCCCGATTGGCTGTCCTTTTTCATGTTCACCTTCTTCACCGACCGCGACGGCAAGATGCAGTTGCACGCGCTGTCGCAATCGGGGTTCGACCCGCTGTCGCGCACCTGCCGGTTCATGCTGACCGAGGAGGCGCATCACATGTTCGTCGGCCAATCCGGCGTCGGCCGGATTATCGAACGGACCTGCCAGGCAATGCGCCAAGCCGGCATCGATGACCCGAACGATATCGAGCGGGTGCGGGCACTCGGAGTCGTCGATCTGCCGACGATGCAGAAAAAGGCCAATCTGCATTTCTCGCTGACCCTCGATCTGTTCGGTAGCGAGATCAGTACTAACGCAGCCAACGCTTTCAATGCCAGCCTGAAGGGCCGCTACCTCGAAGACCAGATTGACGACGACCATTTGCTGCTCGGCGCTGCCTATCCGGTGTTGCGGCTGAAGGACGGGCATATCGTCGAGGAGAAGGTACCGGCGCTGTCGGCCCTCAACATGCGGCTGCGCGACGATTACGTCGCCGACGCCGCCTCGGCGATCGAGCGTTGGTGGAACCGGATCATCGCGCGCGCCGGCATCGACTACCGCATCCGGCTGCCGCATGTTGCGTTCAACCGGCGCATCGGCGAGTTCGCCGCGATCCATGCCGACCCGGACGGCAATCTACTGAGCGAGGAGGCCTGGCAGCGGCGGCGCGACGAGTTTCTGCCGACGACCGCGGACAATCTGTTCATCGAAAGCCTGATGCGGCCGGTCACCGAACCTGGCGGCTTCGCCTCATGGATCGCACCGCCGCGCGCCGGCATCGACGGCCAGCCCGGCAATTTCGAATACGTAAAGCTGGCCGGCTGACCACAATCATCAGAGATGCAAGGGGGAGGGATGAGAAGACGTATCGCCGCTGTCGCGGTGCTGCTGCTGTCGGCCGCGCCGGCTGGCGCCGCCGACAACGTCAAGATCGGCTTTGTCACGACCTTGAGCGGCCCTGCCGGCATTATCGGCAAACATATGAAGGATGCGAGTGAGCTGTCGCTGTCGATGCTTGGCGGCAAGGTCGGCGGGCTGCCGGCGCAGATTGTCTATGGCGACGATCAGCAGAAGCCCGATATCGGCCGCCAGGTCGCCGACGAGATGCTGAAGCGCGACAAGGTCGATTTCATGACCGGGATCATCTGGTCGAACGTGATGCTGGCGCTCTATCAGCCGGTGATCGAGTCGGGCACGATGCTGATTTCCGCCAATGCCGGTCCGCATGAGCTCGCCGGCGAGAAATGCGCGCCTAATTTCTTCTCGGCCTCTTGGCAGAACGACCAGACGCCGGAGGCGATGGGCAAGTTCATGGACGATCAGAAGATGAGCGACATCTATTTGATCGCGCCCGATTACGCAGCCGGCCACGACATGATGTCGGGTTTCAAGCGCTTCTTCAAAGGCAAGGTGACGGCCGAGACCTACAGCAAATTTGGTCAGTCGGATTACCAGGTCGAGATCAGCCAGATCCGCGACGCCAATCCGAAGGCGGTCTTTGCGTTTCTGCCGGGCGGCATGGGGATCCAGTTCGTCAAGCAATACGCGCAATCGGGAGTGCGCGAGAAGATCCCGCTATACTCGGCTTTCACCGTCGATGAGACGACCCTGCCGGCGATCGGCGACGCCGCCGACGGCAATTACGAGGTCGGCTTCTGGTCGCCCGATCTCGATAATCCGCGAAACAAGGAATTCGTCACCGCCTTTCGCCAAAAATACAATTACTGGCCGTCCTTCTACGCGGCGCAAAGTTTCGATGCGATCGCGATGATCGATCGTGCCGTCGCCGCCGTGAAAGGCGATTTAGCAAACCGGAAGGGGATGATCGAGGCGCTCGAAAAAGCCGATTTCCCGTCGGTACGCGGCAAGTTCAAATACAACACCAACCATTTCCCGATCGAGAATTTCTATCTGCTGCGGATCAAGAAAGACAGTGACGGCTCGTATGTGCGCAAGATCGAGAAGGTGGTGTTCGCGGATCATGCCGACGCCTATGCCGGCGAATGCAAAATGAAGAAATAGATAGCCCTCTCCCGCATTGCGGGAGAGGGGTTTCGACGCGGCTCGCTCATCGCTGACCCATGCACTCATGATCTACGTCGTCGAGCAGGTGCTGAACGGGGTTCAGTTTGGCGTCATGCTGTTCCTGATGGCGGCCGGGCTGACCTTGATCTTCGGCATCATGAATTTGATCAATCTCGCGCATGGCTCGCTCTACATGGTCGGCGCCTATGTCGCCGCGGCGAGTTTCGCCGCGACCGGCTCGTTCCTCCTCGGCCTTGCCGCCGCGCTCGCCGTTGCCGTCATCGTCGGCATCGCAATCGAGATCGTCGTGTTTCGCACGCTCTATGAGCGCGATCACCTCGACCAGGTGCTCGCGACCTTTGGCCTGATCCTGTTCTTTAACGAGATGGTGCGGATCATCTGGGGCTCGACCGCGCTCTTCTATTGGGTCCCAGACTTCCTCAGCGGCCGGGTCGAGATCCTGCCCGGCATCCCCTATCCGGTCTACCGGCTCGCGATCATCGCGGTCGGGCTCACGGTCGCGCTGCTGCTTTACCTGCTCATCGTCCGTACCCGGATCGGCATGCTGATCCGCGCGGGCGCCAGCAACCGAATCATGCTCGGCGCGCTCGGGGTCAATGTGAGGATGCTCTACACGCTGGTTTTTGCATTGGGAGCCGCGTTGGCGGCGCTGGCCGGGGTCATGGCCGGGCCGATCTTCACCGTCGAATCCGGGATGGGCGAAAGTGTCTTAATCCTGGCCTTTGTCGTCATCGTGATCGGCGGCATCGGCTCGATCCGCGGCGCCTTCATTGCAGGTTTGCTGGTCGGAGTGGTCGATGCCGTCGGGCGCGCATTTTTGCGCCCGCTCTTGACAGTTTTCTCCAGCAGTGCGGCCGCCGCGAAATTCGGCCCGGCGCTCGCCTCGATGCTGATCTATGTCCTGATGGCGGCGGTGCTGTTCGTGCGCCCCCAGGGTCTGTTCCCGCCGAGGGGTCGCTGATAATCGGGCCGCCGATGGATGCGAAGCGCGTTGCCGCCATCATAGCGCTGGCGCTGCTCGCGCTGGTTCCGCCGGTCGCGATGGCCGCCGACGCGCCGTTCTATGTCGGCTTGTTCGCCCGCATCATGGTGTTCGCGATCGCCGCGGTCAGCCTCGACCTGATCCTCGGCTATGGCGGGCTCGTCAGCTTTGGCCACGCCGCTTATCTCGGTATCGGCGCTTATGCCGTCGGCATCCTGAGCTTCCACGGCGTCACCGGCGGCTTCGCGCATTTCGCGACCGCGTTTTTCGCCGCGGCCGCCGCGGCGCTGGTCATCGGCTTTGTGTCGCTGCGCACGTCCGGCGTCTATTTCATCATGATCACGCTGGCATTCAGTCAGATGGTGTATTTCCTCGGTGTCAGTCTCAATCAATATGGCGGGGATGACGGGCTGAACATCGCGCGGCACAGCAATTTCGGCGCCGCGCTCGATCTCAAGGATCCGGTGGTCTTCTACTATTTCGTGTTCGCGTTGCTGCTGGTGTTTTTGTTTCTCGGGAGCCGTATCGTCCGATCGCGCTTCGGTGTCCTGCTGCAAGGCGTCAAGTCCAACGAGCGCCGGATGATCGCGCTCGGATTCCCGACTTTCCGTTACAAGCTGGCCGCCTTCGTGATGGCCGGCGCGGTCTGCGGCGTCGCGGGTGCCCTCTTCGCCAATCTGACGCTGTTCGTATCGCCATCGATCATGCATTGGACGCGCTCGGGCGAGATCCTGATGATGGTAATCCTCGGCGGTCTCGGCTCGCTGATCGGGCCGGTGTTCGGCGCGGCCGCCTACCTGATCCTTGAGAGCGTGTTGTCGCGGTTGACCGAGCACTGGCAGGCCGTGCTCGGCCCGATCCTGATCCTGGTCGTGCTGTTCTCGAAGACCGGTTTGTACGGGCTCTTCGCGATCGGAGCGCGCCGGCGTGGCTGAGCCGGTGCTCGAGACCAGCGGGCTGACCAAGCGCTTTGGCGGCATCGTCGCGACCGGCGATGTATCGCTCTCGGTCGCACCCGGTGAAATCCATGCCGTCATCGGCCCGAACGGTGCCGGCAAGACAACGCTGATCAGCGAGCTTTCGGGCGAACTGAAGCCGGATGCCGGCAGCATTCGCTTCGCCGGCGCCGATATCTCGCGATTTGGGCCGGTGCGTCGCGCCGCGCTCGGCATCGCACGCGCGTTTCAGGTCACCAGCATCTTCCGCGAGTTCACCGCGCTCGAAAATGTCGCGTTGGCGGTGCAGGCGCGCGCCGGGCACAGCTTCCGCTTCTGGCGGCCCGCCGAGCGTGAGGCGCAATTGCGCGAGCCGGCGCGCGCGATGCTGCGCGATGTCGGGCTCGGCGAACGCGCCGATCTGCCGGCCGGCTCGCTGTCGCATGGCGAGAAACGCGCCCTCGAACTCGCGATGGTGCTGGCGACCGGGCCGCGGCTGTTGCTGCTCGATGAACCGACGGCCGGGATGGGTGCTGAGGAATCTGCCGCAATGGTGCGCCTGCTCGCCGGGCTCAAGAGCCGGTTCTCGGTCGTGCTGGTGGAGCATGATATGGACGCGGTGTTCGCGCTCGCCGACCGCATCACAGTGATGGTCTACGGCCGGGTCATCGCGAGCGGCGCCCCCGAGGCGATCCGCGCCGATCCCGAGGTGCGCCGCGCCTATCTCGGCGACGAGGAACCGGGATGTTAGAGGTTGTCGGGCTCGAAGCCGGCTATGGCGACGGCCGAGTGCTGTTCGGGGTCGAGCTCGCTGTCGGGGCCGGCGAAGTCGTGACCCTGCTCGGCCGCAATGGCATGGGCAAAACGACGACATTGTCGACGATCATGGGCATCCTGCGCGCGCAGGGCGGCACGGTCCGATTCGGCGGCGCGCCGATCCATCACCTGCCAGCCTACCGCATCGCCCGGCTCGGCCTTGGCCTGGTGCCGGAGGGGCGGCAGATTTTCCCGAACCTGACCGTGCGCGAGAATTTGGTCGCGACGGCCGCCGATTCGGAGAAGCACGGCCAGTGGACGCTCGACACCGTGCTGGACCTGTTTCCCGCGCTGCGCGAGCGCCTCGGCAGCCTTGGGGCGCTGTTGTCGGGCGGCGAACAGCAGATGCTGGCGGTCGGCCGCGCGCTGATGACGAATCCGCGCCTGTTGCTGCTCGACGAAGCAACCGAGGGCCTGGCGCCCCGCATCCGGGACGAGATCTGGCGGGTGCTGGCGCGCCTGAAGGCCGGCGGCCAGGCGATCCTCTTAGTCGACAAGAACATCACGCCGTTGCTGCGTCTCGCCAACCGCCACTACATCCTCGAAAAAGGCCGCACCGTGTGGTCCGGCAGCTCCGCCGAGCTGGCGGCGGCCTCCGAGCTCCAGCATCGCTATCTGGGCGTCTGATCGGTTTACCCGTGCTGAGGCCGATTTCTTAACCGGGGGCATATGTTGCACCGCCAAGGACAACCGTGCACATTTGGATGTGTAGGGGGATGCGAATGGGTGACAGTCGAATTCTTAGACGGCGTTTCTCGTCGCGATACCGGCTCGCCTTCGGGCTCTTCTGGCTGCTGCTGGTCGGCATGAGTTCGATGGTGGCGTTCGCCCAGCAGAAAACAGCCGAGGAGGATGCGACGATCGCGCAAAGTCTTGCCGAGATGCTGCGCGACGCCCGCGCGATCATCTCCAACAACCAAGCCCGGATCAACGACCCGGAGATCGGCGATAAGGGGCTGAGCGCCAAGATCGTGCTCGATCAGGCGGTCGAGACCTACAAGAAGAACACCGGCGTCGATCCGATGACGGTCGATCCCGCTTCGCGCCACGGCCGGCTGTTGCGCGCGATGATGGGTGCGATCAGCGAAGTCATGGATGCCAATCAGACGACGATCAACGCCAAGGGGATCGGGTTTAAGGCTTTCATTCCGGCGGTCTTCGGGCGCCTGGTCGCCGAGTCTTTCGCCCGGCTGGCCAATGGCGAAGCGGAGCTGAAGGTCACCGCGCCGCCGGAGCTGGTGCGCAACCGCAAGGCGCGTCCGGACAGTTTTGAAGAGAAGATCATCAAGACCAAGCTGATCGAACCTGCTTGGCCGCGGGGCCAGCCCTACTCGGAAATGACCGACGCCAAGGGACGGCCGGCGTATCGGGTCATGGTCCCGGAGTATTATGCCGCCTCCTGCCTGACCTGCCACGGCACGCCAAAGGGCGAAATGGATATCACCGGCTATCCCAAGGAGGGCGCCAAGCAGGACGATCTCGGCGGTGTCATCAGCATTACGCTGTATCGCTGAGCGCAGGCCTGAATGACGCTGTCGCCGCCATATCCCGATCCCGCCGCTGCAGCGGTACCGAACAGCGGGAGGGCTGTCAGGTTTTCGGGCGCCAAGCGGGCGCCGCAGCGGAGAACAGGGCTTCTTGGCCGGATGACAATTCGCGGCCGGCTGACCCTGCTGTCGAGCGCGCTGCTAATCATCCTGGTTGCAACCAACCTCTATCTGACGCGGAAGCTCGCGAGCAACTCCGCCGGGATGGTGGAAGCGGCCGAGTTGCTGAAAACGATTGAGCAGGCAAACAACGCCCAGATCGCGTTTGGCGAGGTACGATACTGGATGACCGATCTTGCGGTCAGTCTGTTGACGCTACCGGAGGCCAACGCGAAGGCGGCGCATGCCCGCATGCAGCACTATCTCGACGAGTTGGCGCCGCGCAAACCGGTGCGCATTGCAGCGGTTCGCAATGAACTGACGCAATATGACGAGCTCGCTGCCAAGGCCGTCGACGAGTACACAGCCGATCGGCGGGTGATCGGCAATACGCTGCTGGCCCAGGCACGTCAGCACAGCGTCGCGGTGGACAAGCTGCTCGGTTCGATTGTCGCCGAGCTGACTCAGGAGGCCGTCGCCGCCCGCGATCGCGTCGTCGCCGAGGCGGCCGTCGCGACGCGGCTGTCGCAGATCGTCACGATCGCTACAGTGCTGGTCGGTGCGTTGCTGACGTTTTTCGTGCTGCGTTCGATCGCATTGCCGCTCCGTCGCCTGGTCGTTGCGATGGACGGTCTCAACACCGGCAATACCGCCGTCGACATCCCCGCGCCGGGTCCCGACGAAATAGGCGCGATGGCGCGTACGCTCGCGGTGTTCCGCGATACGACCCAGGAATTGCGCGAGTCGCTAGACCAGCAACGGGCGATCGCCGAGGTGCTGGGGGTCATCAACAGCTCGCCGGGGGAACTCGGGCCTGTATTCGACGCCATGCTCGAAAAGGCCACTCGCCTGTGCGAAGCGAGCTTCGGCCTGCTGTTGACCTATGACGGCGAGATGTTCCAAGCGGCGGCGCTCCGCGGCGTTCCGCCCGCCTATGCGGAAATCGTGCGGAAGCCGATACGGCCCACCCCACAAAACGGCCTGGGCCGGCTCCTGACCGGTGAGCATCTTCACACACTCGACCTCGCCGAGATTGCCCAACAGGCAGGTGATGACCCCGTGGTGCGCGCTGCCGTCGAGCTCGGCGGCATCCGGACCGTTCTGGTCATGCCGTTGCGCCGGGACGATGCCCTGCTCGGCGCGCTTGCCGTTTATCGTCAGGAGGTCCGACCATTCGGCGAAAGGCAGATCGCGCTGCTCCAAAACTTTGCCGCACAGGCGGTGATCGCGATCGAGAACACGCGGCTGCTCGCCGAGATCCGCCAGCACCAAGCCGAGTTGCGCGTAACGTTCGACAACATGGGTGACGGTGTCGCGATGTTTGATGCCGGGCTGCGCCTCGCTGCCTGGAACATGAACTTTCAGCGAATCATGGACCTCCCCGATGATGTTTTGGCGGGGCGGCCGACCATTTCCGAATATTTTCGCTATCTCGCGCAGCGCGGCGAGTTCGGCTCAAGCGACCTCGAGACTGAGCTGAGCCGCGGCGTCGAAGATGCCCAACGGGAAATGCGCTTCGAGCGGACCCGTCCGGACGGCCGCATCATCGAGGTGCGCCGCAACCCGGTGCCGGGCGGCGGCTTCGTGCTGATTTATAGCGATGTGACCGAGCGCAAGCACGCGGAGGCGGAAATTCGGGCGGCGCGGGACGCGGCGGAGACGGCGCTCGGCGAACTGAAGGCGGTCCAGGCCAATCTGATCCATGCCGAGAAGATGGCCTCGCTCGGGCAGCTGACCGCCGGCATCGCCCACGAGATCAAAAACCCGCTGAACTTCGTCAACAACTTCGCCGGCCTGTCGATCGAGCTGCTGGAGGAGCTCAAGGAGACGGCAGCGGCGGCCCTCGAAAAGCTCGACGAGGACCAGCGCGCCGATGTCGACGAGACGATCGCAATGCTGACCGGCAACCTCGAAAAGATTGGCGAGCATGGCAGGCGCGCCGACGGCATAGTCAGGAGCATGCTGCTGCATTCGCGCGGTGGCAGCGGCGAATGGCAGAGCGTCGATTTGAACGGGCTTCTCGATGAGGCGCTTAACCTCGCCTTTCACGGCGCCCGCGCCCAGGACCAGAGCTTCAACATCACGATGGAGCGGGATTTCGACGGCAATCTGACGCCGATCGAGGTGGTGCCGCAGGACATCACCCGAGTGTTCCTGAACCTGTTCGGCAACGGCTTCTATGCCGCGGCGAAGAAAAGCCGCGACGCCGGCGACCGGCCGGTCTTAAAAGTGACGACGCGCGAGCTGGGCGGTGAAGTCGAGGTCCGGGTGCGCGACAATGGCACCGGCATCCCGCCGGAAACCCGCAACCGGCTGTTCCAGCCCTTCTTCACGACCAAGCCGACCGGCGAAGGCACCGGGCTGGGTCTATCGATCAGCTACGACATCGTCACGCAACAGCACGGCGGTATGATCGGCGTCGACAGCGAATTCGGCGCTTTCACCGAATTTACGGTGCGGCTGCCGCGGCGCGCGCACGGTGCGACAACGGGGAGAGCGGCGTGAGCCTGAGTATTCTGATTGTCGACGACGAGCACGATGTCGCCGAATTGTTCCGGCAGCGTTTTCGCCGTGAGGTGCGGCATGGCCTTTATGTGCTGCACTTCGCCTATTCGGCGGAGGAGGCGCTCGAAAAACTGGATACCGGGATCCGACCGCAACTGATCGTGATCCTGTCCGACATCAACATGCCCGGCATGGACGGGCTGGCGCTGCTGCGCGAGATCAAGGAACGCTGGGGGGATCTGCCGGTCATGATGGTGACGGCCTATGGCGATGATGAACGGCGTCGGCGCGCCGACGAATACGGCGCCGCCGAATTCATCACCAAACCGGTCGATTTCGATCTGTTGAAAGAGCAGCTGCGGCAACTGCCCTCGAATGCGGCGTGAGCGCAATGGGACCCGCAAAGATACTCGCCGTCGACGACGAGGCGGATTTCGAGGTGCTGATCCGGCAGCGGTTTCGTCATCAGATCCGCGCCGGCGAATTCGACTTCCGCTTTGCGTATCACGGCGAGGAAGCGCTGACGAAGCTGGCCGACGAGCCCGATATCGAGCTGTTGCTGCTCGACATCAACATGCCGGTGATGGATGGGCTGACATTGCTCGCCGAATTGCGGGCGCGGCAGTCGCCCGCGCGCGCGATCATCGTCTCGGCCTATGGCGACATGGCCAATATCCGCACCGCGATGAACCGCGGCGCGTTCGATTTCGTCACCAAGCCGGTCGATCTCAACGACCTCGAAATCACGATAAAGAAGACCCTCGACGATATCGGCCGGGTACGAGAGATCGATCGCCAACGCGCCGCCGCGGAACGCGCCCGCGCCAATCTCGCGCGCTATTTCTCACCGAATCTGGTGGATATGCTGGCCGACCGCGACGAGCCCCTGGGCCCGGTGCGACGCGAGATGGTGGCGGTGCTGTTCGCCGACATCGTCGGCTTCACGCGCATGGCCGAGCACATGCCGCCCGAGGCGGTCGTGACGATGCTGCGGCAGTTTCACGACCGCATGACCGCCGAGATCTTCGCGTCCGGCGGCACGGTCGAGAAATATATCGGCGACGCGATCTTCGCCGTATTCGGTCTGCCGAATGCCGGCCCGAGCGATGCCGCCAACGCGCTGCGCTGCGCCGAGGGAATGCTGAGCGCGCTCGATGGCTGGAACCGCGACCGCGCGCAAGGCGGTGAAGCGGCGGTCGCGATCGGTATCGGGCTCAACTACGGCCCGGCGGTGGTCGGCGATGTAGGCAGCGAGCGTAGCCTGTCCTTCACCGTGATCGGCGATACCGTCAACACCGCGAGCCGCCTGCAAAGTCTGACGCGCAGCCTCGAGACCCCGCTCGTCGCCGGCGGCGCGCTGGTCGAGGCGATCGCTGCCGCGCCAACCGCCGAGGCGACGGAGCTCCTCGAACGATTGCAGGATCAGGGCGAGCAGGTGCTGCGCGGCCGCAGCGGCGCCGTGCGCATCTGGACCCGCCCCCGGCCGAACTGAACCAGGTCGTGCGGAGTTTACGTTGCGACGCCCGCCGCCTGCTCTAGAATGGCGGACGGACATTTCCGCCGAGGAGAGGGACCCATGGCCGACCCCGTCAAGCTGGAGATCTTCTCCGACTACGTCTGACCCTGGTGTTACCTCAGCACCGTGCGTGTTGAAAAACTGAAGCAGAATTTCGCGGTCGAAACCGTCCTGGTGCATTTCCCATTGCATCCGGATACGCCGCTCGAAGGCCGCTCGATGGCCGAGTTCTATGCCGCGCGCAACATCGACCCCGAAGCGGCCTATGCCCGCATGAAGGGGTTGATGGATGACGAGGGCCTGCCCTACGGCCGGCGCACCCACACCTACAACAGTCGGCTGGCGCAGGAGCTCGGTAAATGGGCCGACACGCAGCCGGGCGGCGCGGCACTCCACGACGCCTTGTACAAGGCCTATTTCGTCGAGGCGCGCAACATCGGCGACCTCGAGCTGTTGGTCGCGCTCGCGGCATCGGTCGGCCTGCCGGCCGAGGAGGCCCGGGCGGTGTTGACCGAGCGACGCTTCAAGGATGCGATCGACGCCGATTGGGCAAAATCGGCGCAATATGGCGTCACCGGGGTGCCGACCTTTGTCGCCGGCGGTTATGGGGTCGTCGGCGCCCAGCCCTATGAGGTGCTGGAGCAGCTGGCGGCGCGAGCCGGCGCGCCGCGCCGCGGCTGAACCCTCGCCTTCCTGCACCGGAGCCAATTAGGCCGCGGCGCAGACTTCTTGGGCGGGCGCCTCTCGCTTTGCGGTGCAAAACAGGTCTCTGCCTTTGATGGAAGATCGGCGGGCGCCCCCCAATTCATTAACCCTAGGTGCACCTTCGCTCCCCTAAACTGCGTTCGACTACAGCAGCAAATGACAGCCGCGATCCGCCGATGACCCAAGGTTTCCCCGAGTTCGCTCTCGAAATCCACGACCTCACAAAGTCTTTCGAGCGGCCGGCGGTCGACGGATTAAGTCTGCGGGTGCGGGCCGGCGAGTTCTATACGCTGCTGGGGCCCAACGGTGCCGGCAAGACGACCACGTTGCGGATGACAACGGGGCTGTTGAAGCCGGATCGCGGCTCGATCACGGCGTTCGGCATCGACGTGTTGGCCGATCCGGTCGCAGCCAAGCAGATCATGGCTTGGCTGTCCGACGAGCCGATGATCTACGACCGTTTGACGCCATTGGAATACCTCCATTTTGTCGCCGGGCTGTGGGGCGTCGACAACGACACCGCCGATGCCAGGGCGCGCGACCTGATCGGCTGGCTCGGACTCGCGGCCTATGCGCAGGAGCGCTGCGAAGGCCTTTCCAAGGGCACGCGCCAGAAAGTCGCGCTGGCCGGAGCGCTGGTGCACGAGCCGCGGTTGATCATCCTCGACGAGCCGTTCACCGGGCTCGACGCCGCCTCGGCGCGGCTGGTTAAGAACGTGCTGCGCGAGCGTGTCGCCGATGGCTGCTCGGTGATCATGACGACGCACATCCTGGAGGTCGCCGAGCGCATGGCCGACCGTATCGGTGTCATGTGCGGCGGCAGGCTCGCGGCGGAAGGCACTTTGGACGATCTGCGGCGGCAGGCCGGGGCCGGCCACGCAACACTGGAGGACACGTTCCTCGCTCTGGTCGAGACCGGGTCACGTCTAACAGACTCAGGCCGAGGCCCGATCGCGGCATGATCAAGGCCGGCACGGTCGCCTGGTTCGCGCAGCACGAGACGCGGCTGGCTTGGCGCGACTGGGCCTGGCTGCTGTCGGGCGGCCGCCGTCGGCGCGGCTATGCCGTGATGCTGGGGCTGGCCGTGTTTGTCGTCTTCATGCACGGCTTCGCGTACCTGACGCTGGCTCCCTCGGCGGATTTTACGGCGCCTCCCGATAAGCGCCTGCTGGTGAGTATCGGTGGAACCTTGCTGTTGTACTGGTCGCTGATGCTGTCGCAGGCGATGGAGGCGGTGACGCGCGCCTTTTACGCCCGCGGCGATCTCGATCTGATCCTGTCGTCATCGGCTTCCGCGGGGCGGCTGTTCGCGGTGCGGATCGGTGCGATGGCGGTCGGCATCGCGGGGATGTCGCTGGGCTTGGCGGCGCCGGCAATCAATGTTCTCGCCTGGCTCGGCGGCGCGCATTGGCTCGCCGCATACGGTGTCGTCTTGGCGCTCGCGATGGCGTCGGTGGCGATCTCGGTCATGCTGACGATCGGGCTGTTCCGCTCGATCGGTCCAAAACGCACGCGGCTCGTCGCGCAGATCGTCGCCGCGGTGATCGGCGCCAGTTTTGTCATCGGCGTGCAGCTCGTCGCAATCCTGTCGGTCGGCACGCTGTCTCGCGCCATCCTGTTTCAGTCGCAGCCGATCATCGATCGGGCGCCGGATGTGGACAGCCTGTGGTGGCTGCCGGTTGATGCAGCGATCGGCGGCGGGCTTGCGTTGATCATCGTCCTCGCCGCTGGCGCGTTTGTGCTGGCGGGCGCGATACGCTTCTGCGCGCCGCGTTTCGCCGAGCTGGCGCTGGCCGCTGGCGGCGTTGCCCAGAGTTCCGCTCGCCGCCACCGGCGCGCCATCAGCTTTCATCCGAAATCGCCGGGCCAGGCGTTGCGGCGCAAGGAATGGGTATTGCTGTGGCGCGATCCCTGGCTGATGTCGCAGAGCCTGATGCAGCTGCTTTATCTGCTGCCGCCGTTCTTTCTGCTGGCGCGCATGTTCTACGGCGAGGGAAGCGGCGCCGCGTTGTTGGTGCCGGTGCTGATCATGGCCGCCGGACAACTGGCGGGTGGCCTGGCCTGGCTGGCCATTTCCGGTGAGGATGCACCGGATCTGATCGCCTCGGCGCCGGTGACGGCCGCGCGCGTGTGGCGCGCCAAGGCCGAGGCGGTGGCCGGCGGCATCGCCATCGTGTTTGGTCCGATCCTGTTCGTGCTCGCGATCGTCGATCCGAGGTTGAGCATTCTCACCCTTTGCGGCATCACGATTGCCGGTTCCGCCGCGACGCTGATCCAGTTCTGGTTCCGCGCGCAGGTCAAACGCAGCCTGTTCCGCCGCCGGCATGTCTCCTCGCGAATTGCCACCTTCGCCGAAGCGCTGTCATCGATCATTTGGGCCGGCGCCGGCGCGGTCGCGGTGGTCAGCCTGTCGTTCGCCATTATTCCCGGCGCCGTAGCGCTGCTTGTTCTGGGTCTGGCGTGGATGTTCAGCCCGAAGCGGCAGTGACGTTGCGGCAGGCTAGGCCGCGCATGCCGAGTCGATTTCCGGGATAGAAGCCGCCGCGCGGGCGGCTCATCGATCCCTGGGTTCGGTCGCTCCTCGGCTCGCGGTAGACTCGCCAGGCGAAAAGGCGAAGCAGCCGAAACCGGTTGCCGGCGGCGCGGGGCACAAGCAGTCGCTCGATCCTGACGAGCCTCAGGCGAGCGTCGCGAGCGCGATGGTCGAGCTCGACCCTCGGCGCGCTGTTGCTGCACAGATTTGGTCTCGCCATGGCATCCTCCAGAGCACGGGCGATCCGAGGCCAATATGGACGCGGTGGGTCCTGATACCCTTACCCGGCCGCGAAGACCTGTGAGCCAGATCACATCCGGAGAATTTTTATTCAGAGGGGTCGCGCGTCACTCTAGCGGTTGCTAGGGCGAGTAGTAGTAGCGCGGCCGGTAGCGCGCCCGCTCGTCTTTCACTTTCACGAACAACCCTGGTGTCGCGATATCGGCCCTGGGTGGCTCGGCGGCAATCGGCGCGGCAACGGGTGGAGGCGGTGGCTCGGCGCGGGCCTGCTCGGCGGCGCTCGGTTCCGGCCTGGACAACGCGGCAAGGGGTGGAACGACGGATGGCGCTGCAGCGGGTTCCGGTGATGCCGCGAGGGCCGGTGGCGGCGCCGATCTTGCGGTTGGTGCCGGCGCCGGCATTGGCATGGGCAACGGTATCGGCTCCGCCGCCGCGGCCATCACCGGCTGAGCGGCTGGTCTTGCCGGTCCGACCGCCGGTTGCGGCGGCGGATCATCGAGGGGGATGACGTTGGAGGATGAATGCCCGACGGCGGTTGACGCCTGCATCGATGGCGCGAGCACGATGGGCTCCATCGCCTCGCGCACGATCGGTGCAGCAGC
>Ga0209474_10002369_pt1 | contig 17443 bp, 10 predicted proteins | sample GraSoiAngelo_145_FD_185902 | JGI IMG/M metagenome (GOLD analysis project Ga0209474, IMG submission 185902) | Grasslands soil microbial communities from the Angelo Coastal Reserve, California, USA - 14_1009_05_20cm (SPAdes) (version 2) | ecosystem: Environmental > Terrestrial > Soil > Grasslands... | reverse complement strand
AGGGCGGGCTCGACATCGAGCGAAGTCCGGTGATCGCCGTCTGCGTCGATTCGCAGTGCTCCTACAAGCACTCGATCGCGTTCCCAGACCTGCTGCATGCGGGGCTCAGGGTGGAGAAGCTCGGCAACAGCAGCGTCCGCTATGCGATCGGGATCTTCCACGGCCAGGTCCTCTGCGCGCTCGGCTCGTTCGTGCACGTATTCGTCGAGCGGACGACGCGAAAGCCCACTCCGATCCCTTCGCCGATCCGCGAAGCGCTCTCGCGCCTCGCCACCACGTCGTAGGCGGTCGGGTCTCGAACGCCCTCCGGGACGGTCTTCCTAGAACCGGTGCTGGATGCGTCCGTAGACGTAACGGCCGATGTAGTCGTAGGTGCTGGGATCGGAGTTGGCGAGGGCGGCGCTATAGAGGTAGGGCGGCACCTTGTCGGTCAGGTTGATGATCCCGGCGGAGAGGGTCGTCCTGCCGAGCGTGCTCGTGAGCGTGTAACCCGCATGCACGTCGAGCTGATAGTAAGAGTGCACCCGCCGTCTCAACGGGTTGGCGGTAACGCTGGTCCCCGCGACGGGGTCGACGTTGATGACATCGCAAATGCCGCCCTGGGCGGTGGTCGGATCGTACGGGTTCGAGCACTCGTCGAAGCTGCTGACGTACCGGCCGGTCAGGCCGGCTTGAAAGCCTCCCAGGCTCCAGTCGAGTCCCGTGGTGGCTTTGAACTGGGGAAGGGCACCGAAGCTCCCGGCGTCGTAGCGGTCCTTGCCCTGGATTGTCGCGTTGCCGGTCCTCAACTTGAGGGTGATGTCGTACTTGGCGAGCCAGCTGCCGTCGAAGCCGAAGGCGAACCTGCCGACGTCACTGGGCAGCGCGTACCGGACGGCGAAGTCGATCCCGCTGGTCTTGATCTTGCCAATGTTGGCGAAGAAGTCGTCGACGTACTGGATGAGGCCCGAGTTGTTGCGGACGATCAGCGCGCAGTATTCGTCAACGCCCCCTACGTAACAACCATTGAGGATGTTGGGTGTGCCGGTGACGCCGATGGCATTGTCGACGGTGACGTTGAAGTAGTCCAGGGTGAGTGACATGTTGCGCACCGCCTGCGGCTGGAACACGAGGCCCGCGGTGAAGGCGTCCGCCGTCTCCGGCCGCAGGTTCGGGTTGCCGCCGTTGCGCGTCAGCTCCTGGAGGCCCGTGTCGCCCGAGCCACTGCCAGTCACGGCTGCGCCGGGCCTCGGGGTTCCAGGACCGCCGTTCCTGCACCGCGCGGCGACCGCTGCGGGAACAGCGCTCAGCTTGGCGCAGGGGTCTGTCGCGGCAGGATCCGTTTCCTTGTTGCCCAGAAACAACTCGGAGATGCTGGGCGCGCGGAACGCCGTCGAGTAGGTGCCGCGGACGGTGAAGTCGCGCACGGGCGTGTAGCGCGCGCCGAGCTTGTACGTGAACTTGTCTCCGAAGGTGCTGTACCTCACGTAGCGACCCGCGAGGCTGGCCTCGAGCGACTCGACCCCGACCATGTTGGAAAGGATTGGCACCAACAGCTCGGCGTAGGCCTCGTTGGAGTGGAATCCGCCGCTCGTCGACTTGAAGTTGAAGTCGGCCGAGTCACCCGCAGCGGCAATGGGATCGGCGATCTGCGAGCCGAGCTGGTGACGAAACTCGTAGCCGACCGCGAGCGACAAGGGGCGGTCCGCGGCGAGCGGGAACAGGTCGCCGGCGAGGTCTGCGCCCGCGGTGAGGAGCTGATCGTACGCGCGCGAAGTGCCGGTGAAGCCCAGGTAGTCCTGCTGCAAGGACGCGATGCTCCCCGGTCCCCCGAGGAGGTTCAGCGGGGTGCAGCCGGCGACCGCCGTGCTGATCTGGCCGGGTGTCTGGACGCATACCGGGCCATTGGGGCCGGGCACGCTCGGCCCGGTCGCGCTCTGGACCCGGGAGTTGCGGAAGGATCCACCGGTGGTGAACGTCCCCGAGGTGCGGCCGTAATTTACCGACGTGTTCCAGAACCACCCGTGCGCCGGACCGAAGACGTCGGGCAGCGTCCCATCGAGGCCGGTCACCACGCGGAAGGTGGCCAGATCCTCGGCGTACGTGCGGTTCCCGAACTCGACGAGGCGGCGGCCGAGGAAGCTCAGGTCGGTGCCGAAGGGATTGTAGACGCTGTCCTTGGAGTAGACGATGTTGGCGTAGTCGCCCGGGTTCAGGGGCATGGGCGCCGCGTTCTGCGTCGAGTTGCGCTGCGTGTACGAGAGCTCGTAGTAGCCACGCGCCACCGGGAACTTCGCTTCGCCCGACGAGAAGCCCTGGATCGTCGTCGAGGGAATGGTGAGATAGTTCTGGGCGGCGAAATTGTAGAAATCGTTCCCCGTCCCACCGTTGTCCGGAGCCACTGTGTTGAATTTACGGAAGCAATCCGTCTGTCCCAGGGGATTCGTGCCGCAGACAACCGGCGTCGTCCCGGCGGACGGACCGGTGTTGCGGATGTACCGCTGGTCGACGTCCCAACCCAGTTGGGTGGTCATGGCGGTGCACAGCGCCGTTCCGCAGAGCGGGTTCCCGGGGTTGTTCGGGTCCTCCGGGATCCGCAGCGCGCCTTGAGGGACGCGGCTGCTGCCGCTCGGGCTCACGCCTTTGCCGGGTCTGTAGTCGAAGTCGAGGGCCTGCTGCGACCAGCTGCGATCGCGCAGCCAGGAGTCCCACTGATTGAAGTAACGCACCGAGAATATGGCACCCGCGACGTCGCCGCTGGTCCCGGTGGTGACGTGCGCATCGAACGTCTGCGCGTCGGCCTTGCGGGAGGCGCCGTACTGCGCGCCCAGGTCGGTGCCGTTGTAGCTCTTGCGGGTGATGATGTTGACCACTCCTGCGATGGCGTCCGAACCGTAGACGGCGGAGGCACCGTCTTTCAGGATCTCCACGCGCTCGACCGCCTCCGTCGGGATGGTGTTCAGGTCGACCGCGGCAGATGCGCCGAGGCCGCCGGCCACCACGCGGCGCCCGTTGATCAGCACCAGCGTACGCTGGATGCCTAGACTGCGCAGGTTGATGCGGGTGGTGCCGTCAGCCCCGTAGTTGATGCCGCCCGTGTTGAGCTGGAAGTTCGGCGCGTTGCCCTGCTCGGGCATCGTCTGCAGGTAGTCGCCGATGGTCATCCTACCGCTGGCCTCGAACTGTTCCCTCGTCACGACCGTGACGGGAGCCGGCGTGGTCAGATCCTTGCGCCTGATTCGGGATCCCGTGACGACCATTTCCTCGGTCACGGCCCGCCGCTGGTCCGACGGCGGCGCGCTCGTCGGCGCCGCGGGTTCGAGGCCCCCCTGCTGATCCGGCGTGGCCGGCGGCGGCGCCGAGGGCGGCGGAGTCTCCTGTGACTGCGCGGCCGCGAGTCCGGCCGACAAGAGAAGGATCGAAGCGACCTGGATTGTCGTCCGCCTTGGATTCATGTCATTTCCCCTCGATCGAGTGACCGGTGCAGCTGGTTGCAGCGCTGCTCGACGACGGCGCAGCCTACACTTCCTCACTCGTGAATCGCAAATCGGGTTACCGAAGGCCGCGCGCCAGCGCGCGCACGCAGCGGATCGAGATCCCGCCTTCTGGCCGGGGGTGGGGCTCGAAGCCACGCGCGCGGCCGGCGAGCAAGCGTTGCCGGACTTGCGCCTTCCCGGCCGCCGGCGTCCCGCGGTCGAACCATTCGTCGAAATCGAGCTCGAACTCTTCCTCGGAGAGCTCGAGGCGCCTCATGCCGACCCGCGCGAGGAGATCCACCAACTCGCCGGAGGTGAGGTTCCGCACGTGCGTCCGGTCCCGTGCGCGCTCGATCTCCTGATGCCAGGCCGCCGCCGACGGATCCGCGTCCGATGCGTGATCGCAGGCGACCAGCACTCCGCCTTCGCGCAGACGGGCTGCCTGTGCCTGCAAAAAACCGAGGGGGTCGACGACATGATGCAGGACGAAGCGCGAGATGGCGGCATCGAAGGTTCCGGGCCCCGCGAGCTCGAACACGGATCCCTGGTCGAACCGCGCGCGCCCTCCGAATCGCGCGCACCGCTCCCGGGCGCGGCGCACCATCTCGGCGGAAAGATCGACGCCGTGAACACGATGCCCGGCTCCGAGCAGGGCTTCGGAGACGAGCCCCGGCCCGCAGCCGGCGTCGAGGACGAGCGAGTCCGGCGGCAGCGCGGCAAACGCGACCAGCCGCGCCAACGCGGATGGATCGGACTGCACAGGAGACCGCTCGAAGCGGGCCGCCTGCGCGTCGAAGGCCTTTGCCAGCTCGGCGTCGTGCGTCGCCATCCAGAGCAAGCTACCGCAACCGCGCGCGCGAGTGTCTCGCCAGCAACTTTCTGCTACCCTTCGCGCGCCCGCCGCCGAGGAGACGCCAATGAGATTCGCGGCCGCAGCGCCGATCTGCCTTGCGCGGGCCTGGTGCGGCGCATGATGGGCGCACCGGGAACGGTTGGCCGTCTCTCGCGGCGTGAGCTCTCCGCCGGCGACGTCGTGCGCCAATGCCTCGCCCGCATCGCGGAGCGCGAGCCCGTGGTCCAGGCCTGGGAGGTGCTCGACGCGGAAGGCGCCCTGGCGGAGGCGCGCCGCATCGATGCGCTGCGCGACAGGCCGCAGCTCTGCGGGGTGCCGGTCGGAGTGAAGGACCTGATCGACACGGCGGACCTGCCGACGGCGTACGGGTCGCCGACCCATCGCGGTCACCGCCCGTCCCGCGACGCCGAGTGCGTGCGCCGGCTGCGGGATGCCGGCGCGATCGTGCTCGGAAAGACGGTGACCACGGAGTTCGCCGTCTATTCGCCCGGGAAGACCCGCAACCCGCGCGACGCTTCGCGCACCCCAGGCGGGTCCTCCAGCGGGTCAGCGGCGGCGGTGGCTGACGCGATGGTGCCGGTGGCGCTCGGCTCGCAGACCGCGGGTTCCATCATCCGCCCCGCTTCGTACTGCGGGGTCATCGGGTACAAGCCGACCTACGGGCTGCTGCCGTTGGAGGGCGTCCATCCTCTCGCCCCATCGCTGGATACGCTCGGCTTGTTCGCGCGGTGGCTCGAGGACATCGCGCCGGTGATCTCCGCCCTTTCCAGGGCGCCGCCGATGCCGAGCCGAAGCCGCCGGCCCCGGCTCGGTCTCTGCCGCACCGAGGCCTGGCCGCGCGCCGCTCCGCAGACGCAAGAGCTGATCGAGAAGACCGCGAGGGCGCTCGGCGCGCGCGACGTCGAGCTCGGGCCTTCGTTCACCGGACTGATCGACGCGCAGATCGCCATCATGGGCGCGGAAGCTGCGGAGTCGTTGCGCGCAGAGCCGCAGAGCGAGCTGAGCGCGAAGTTGCGCGAGTTCCTGCGCGAAGGCGCTCGTGTGCCGCCGGAGCGCGTCACCGCCGCGCGCGAGCAGGCAGAGCGGTGCCGCCGCGAGCTCGACCGCGTCTTCGACGATCTCGACGCCCTGCTCACGCCCGCGACGACTGGCGAGGCGCCGGAGGGGCTCGGGGCAACAGGCGATCCGATCTTCTGCCGCATCTGGACCCTGCTCGGCGTTCCCTGCCTCTCGCTCCCGGTCCTGACCGGACCAGCCGGGTTGCCGATCGGTCTGCAATTGGTCGCACGGCGCCGGAGCGACGGCGCGCTGCTCTCCGCTGCCGCCTGGATCGACCAGCAGATGCGCTGACGCCCTTCGGACGGGCTTGCAGGCGCCTGCCCGCGTGCCCACCTTGCGGCGCGAATCGCACGGGTGAGCCATGCCAAGGTGGGGGTTGGGGGTCGGAGCGGTCGCACTCTTCGCGTGCGGAGGCGCAGGCCTTACGGCTCGCGATGCGGGCTTGGTTGACCCGCCCGTGATCTCGCAGGATGCGGGACCCGTCACCGTCCGTCCTGATGCAGGCCCGCCGCCAATTCCCGATGCCGGTCCTCCGCCGACCCGCGACGCCGGTCCGCCGCCTCGGCCCGATGCCGGCCCTCCGCCTCAGCCCGACGCCGGTCCGCCGCCAGTCACACCTGCAAGCCCCGTAGCCGCCGAAAACGCGCTGCCCGGAACGAGCGCCTGGGCCATTACCCGCGCCGCCAGCCAGGGCCGGCTGGAGGGCTACGCCGGTGACGTGAGCTTCAATCACGGGGACGCGATCGACATCCACCTCAGCGCGGACGCGCCGACGGACGTCCGCTGGGAGCTGTATCGCATGGGTTGGTACGGTGGAAAACGAGGCCGCCTGATTGCGACGGGCGGCCCGTTGACGGTCGTTCACCAGCCACCGCCCCCGGCCAACCCGGTCACCGGCCTCGTCGAATGCGCGTGGCCCGTGAGCTTCATGCTGCAGACTGACGGATCGTGGGTCAGCGGCATCTACATGCTCAAGCTGATCCGTGCGGACGGCCTCCAGAGATACCTGCCGATCGTCATCCGCGCCGACGAGCGGAAGAACGCAGCGGTGGTGCAGGCCTCCGTGACGACCTGGCAAGCGTACAACGACTGGGGCGACGAGAGCCTCTACTCCGATTCGCTCGGTCTCAACGGAGGACACGCCCGAGAGGTCTCGTTCGATCGGCCGTACACGGACGGCTATGGCGCGGGCGAGTTCTTCTACTTCGAGGACGAGCTGGTGCAGTGGATCGAGTCGCACGGCTACGACGCCACCTACCTGACCAACGTCGACGTGCATCGCGATCCTTCGCTGCTCGCCGGCCAGAAGCTCTTCATCTCTTCCGGCCACGACGAGTACTGGTCTCGCGGCGAGAAGGACGCCGTGGAAGCGGCGATCGCCGGCGGCGCCAGCGCCGCCTTCTTCACCGCGGACGCGGTGTTCTGGCAGATCCGTCTCGAGCCTTCGCGTGGCCAGGGCCGTCCCTACCGCACCGAGGTCTGCTACAAGGAGTCCGCCCAGCAGGAGGATCCCCTGAGGGGGACCAACCTGATCACCAAACGCTGGCGCGATCCGGCCGTGGCCGAGCCGGAGCAGAAGCTGCTCGGCGTGATGAGCGACGGGTGGGAGTTCGCCGATCTCCCCTGGATCGTGCGCGGCAGCTCCTCCTGGGTGTACGAAGGCACGGGGGTGAGGGACGGCGACTCGATCCCGCTGCTCGTCGGGTACGAGTCCGACCGCATCTTCCCTGACGCGCCGTCGCCCACGGGCGTGCAGTCCCTCGCGGAGTCGCCCGTCGCGAGCTTCGATTCCGGCGCGCCCGGGCCGAGCTGGCACAACGCGACGGTCTACACCACGCCATCGGGAGGCTTCGTCTTCGCCGCCGGCATCGTGCAATGGGCCTACGGGCTCGCAGGCAAAGACGTCGCCGACGTGCGGGTCCAGCGGATGACCAGCAACCTGTTCCGCCGCGCGGGTCTTTCGCCGAGGCTTCCCGGCGATACGTTCGGCGCCACCTCTGCGCCACAGGTCGACGAGACGCGGGCGGCGAGCTCGGTATCGACCCTGGCAGGCGTCTCCGGCGCCGAGGGATTCGTCGATGGACCGGGTTCGCAGGCGCGATTCCGGCGGCCCGTGGGCATCGCGGCGGACGCCAGCGGAAATCTCTACGTCGCCGACGCGGGCAATCACGCGATCCGCACGATCGCCAACGACGCAAACCACACCGTGACGACCATCGCGGGAACGGGGTCTCCCGGGCTCGCCACGGGTCCGGGTCTGCAGGCCGGCTTCAAGCTTCCGTACGCGATCGCGGTGGGCCCCGCCGGCGAACTGTACGTGGCGGATTTCGGGAGCAACCGGATCGTTCGCATCGACACCGACGCCGCGCGGACCGTCAGCGTCTGGGCTGGGTCACCGAACGGCTACTCCGGCAACCTGGACGGCATCGGCACCGCGGCCCGCTTCACGATGCCGAGCGGGATCGCGGCGGTAGGAAGCGACCTTTATGTCGTCGACGCGGTCCCCACGCGGCTATTCCGCATCGATGCCGCGCAGACGGTCGTCACCGTGATCGCCGGAGCGGGCTATTTGAACGGCCCCGCTGCAACCGCGATGATCCGGAGGCCGACCGGCATCGCCGCCGGCGCGGACGCGCTCTACGTAGTGGACACCGGCAATCGCTCCATCCGTCGCGTGGCCCTCGACGCGATTCATTCGGTCAGCACCGTCGCGGGAAATGGATATTCCGCAGGCTTCGCGGACGGGCCCGCGGCGAACGCCAGGTTGATGCCTCTCTTCGGCGTGGCGGTGCGCGGCACCGATGTCCTCTTCGCCGATCCCGGGAGCGCGCGCATCCGCGTCATCGGGAACGGAGAGGTCGCCACCATTGCCGGAAGCGGCCGATCGGCGGGCGACGACGGGCCGGCGCTGGACGCAGCGTTCAACCTGCCGGCTGGGATCGCGGCGCTCCCCGATGGGACGATCGCGGTGGTGGATCACGGCGACTCGACGATTCGCTTGATCCGGCCCTGAACAGAGTCCGACCGCTTGCACCAGGAAGGCAGGCCTACTTGCGCACGCCCGGTTGCCTGCCCAGCTTCCCGGCATGTCATACAAGTGCGCTTGCGTCGCACTCCTCTTGTCCGCTTGTGGGCAGGGGACCCCGGGACGAGGTCAGGCCGGGCCACGGTGGCCGCCCGAGCGAACAGGCTACGTGAATCCGATCGTCGCCGAGAATCAGCTTGCCGGCGACGTCTCCTGGAACCAATTCACCCGGTCCGCCGGCGGACAAGTCGAGGCCTACGCCGAGCGCGTCAGCGCGAAAGCTGGCGAGAGCGTCCAGATCATGGCCCGCTCCAGCGCGGCTGCGGGCGCGAGTTGGACCCTGTACCGCGTCGGCTGGTACGGCGGCGCCGGCGCGCGACAGATCGGTGCGGGCACCGCTCAGCTCGGACCCCAGCCTGCGTGCGCGAACGAGGCCGCAACCGGCCTCGTGCGCTGCTCGTGGGCGCCCACGTTTTCCCTCGCGGTCCCAGAGGACGCGGTGAGCGGCCTGTACCTGGTCCGCATCGTCCGAGACGACAAGGTGGGCGCATTCGGCCCGCTCGTCGTCCGCGACGGCCGGCAGGCCGACCTGCTCTTCCAGTCCAGCGTGCTGACCGCGCAGGCCTACAACAACTGGGGCGGCGAAGGGCTCTACTCCGATTCGGACGACCACGTTCCCGGGGGATTTGCCGTCCAGGTGAGCTTCGACCGGCCTCATGACAGCGACGGAGGTTCGGGGCAGGTGCTTCGCTACGAAGCGCTCATGGCCCGCTTCCTCGAGCGGTACGGCTACGATGTCACCTACACCACGAATCTCGACGTGGTGCGCGAGGGCCCCTCCGCTCTATTGCGGCGCGGGGCGTTCCTCTCGGTGGGCCATGACGAATACTGGCCAGGCGAAGAGCGGGACGCCGTCGAGGCCGCGCGCGACGCCGGGATGCCAGTCCTGTTCTTCGGCGCGAACGCCGCCTACTGGAAGGTGCGCCTGTCCGGATCCGGCGCCGACGGCAACGCTCGCGTCGTTACCTGCTACAAGCGCCGGCCGCAGGACGATCCACTGCACGGCACGCCCCAGCAGACCGGCCGGTACCGGGATGACTCGATCGGAAGGCCCGAAGAGGAGCTGGTGGGCACGATGTACGAGAGCTGGCTGCTCTTCGGTCAACCATGGGTCGTGGTGAATCCGGATCACCCGATCTACACCGGAACGGGGCTCCGCTCGGCGGACACGATCCCGCAGCTCGTCGGTTACGAGTACGATCGGACCTTCCTGCTGGATACGCCGGGAAAGGTGACAGTGGTGGCGCGGTCGCCCGTGGTGGACGCGGAAGGAAGGACCAGCTTCTCCGAGGCGACCATGTACACGGCCCCGAGCGGCGCCCTGGTGTTCGGGGCAGGCACGATCTACTTCGCGCGCGGCCTCGACGGGCCGCGGCGCGATCCACGCGTCGAGCGAATGGCCGCGAACGTCCTGAAGCTGGCGCTCGGGCTGGACATCCCGGCGCCGCTGCAGTCGCCGAACGCGCCGGCCGCGCCCGTGCCGGACGCGCAGTGGGCGGGCAACGTCCGCACCATCGCATCGGGAATGATGGCGCCCGCCTGCGTCGCCCAACTTCCGGACGGCAGCTTCGTCGTCGCGGACACGAGCGCCCATCGCATCTGGCGCGTGGATGGTACGGGGTCGGTGCACCCGTTCGCCGGCGATGGGCACGAAAGCGGCAGCAGCACCTACGACAACCGGCCCGGGCTCCAGGCGCGCTTCTTCCAGCCGACCGCCGTGCTGCCGGATGCCGCGGGAAACGTCTACGTGTCCGACACGCACAACAATGCGATCCGGAAGATCGCCAACGACTCGAGCCATACGGTGACGACCATCGCCGGCGCTCTTCTCGTTTCGGGTTACGCCGACGGGACCGGGGCCGCCGCGCGTTTCACCGATCCGATGGGAATGGATTGGCTGGATTCGACCCATATCGTGATCGGGGATTCCGGTAACTCGGCCATCCGCATCCTGGACGTCACCACCGGCGCCGTCAGCACCATCGCGGTGACGCACGACTGGGGAGACGAGGCCGACGGCCCGGCCTCGAGCGCGGCGTTCTTCTACCCGACGGCGGTCTCGGTCTCCCCCGACCGGCGGATCTTCTTCCTCGCCAGCTCGTCGGGAAAGTTGAAGGTGATCGGCACGGACGCGGGTCGCACGATCACCACGCTGGTCGCTGGAGGGCTCGGATACGCGGACGGTCCCGGCAGCGGTGCACGCACGCAGATGCAGATGGGGCTGATCTGGTCGAATGGAACGCTGATCGCTTCCGACCCGGGCAACAAGCGGCTGCGGTCCATCCTCCCCGGCACCACCGCCGGCGGCACGACGGTGAAAACGTGGGCTGGCAGCGGCCTGGCGGGAGCTGATGACGGCCCCGCGTCGACCGCCTCCTTCCAGGTGCCGCTCGGACTGTGGAGAGGCAAGGACGGAAACGTCTACCTCGTGGACGGTTCCGCCGGGGCCCTGCGAACGATCCAGCCTTAGCACCCCGCGATCGCCTGTACGATGGGTGCCGACGTGTGAGCCTTTTGCTTACGCGTCGGAATCTTGACGATCGATCGCGCGCCCGTACGCTCGAGGGAACCAAGGGCGCGCGTTGCCCGTCGAGGAAACGGATGAAGAAACTCATTGGAGCGATTTCAGCGATCTTTTGTCTATCCGGCGCCGCGTTCGCGGCCCCTACCCACGGCTCGCACTCCCTATTGCGAGGGCGCAGCCTGTGGCTCGGTGTTGACACCGAATTCGGCATTCCGCTCGGCAACTACTCGGACGCAAACAGCGTCGGTTACGGCGCGGTCTTCACCGCTGAGTACGCGCTGCTCGAGATGCTCGGCGCGACCGCGCGGATCGGGTTCGAGGGCCACATGGACCGGGCGATCGGCACGAACCTGAGCGCGCATGTGCACGCGATCCCGGTGCTACTGGGCACGAAGTACTACATCGGGCCGGACCGCGCAGGACTCTTCGGCGCCTTCGAGCTCGGAATGTTCGACTTGATGAGCAGCGTTGACACGCCGAGGAACGGGACCACCACCTCGAACGACGTGAAGTTCGGGATGGGGGTTGGTATCGGGTTCCAGCAAGATCGCTGGAACGTGCGCCTCAACATGCACACCCAGGACGTCGGGAGCTTCGGGAACGCGCTGATGCTCTCGGGCGGCCTCGGGTACCAGTTCGCCGGGTTCTAGTCGCGGCCGCCGAAGGCTGCTTAGCGACCAAGCTCGAGCGCGAACCCTGCCAGCCGGGTCTGCGCGTCCCTGAAGCCAGCGCTGTCAGGGACGCGCATCCTCCCGGCCAACGTGGCGCCGGCGCCGCCTTTTGGCGCATCATGAACGGATGGACGACGCCATGGTCCGCGCCTTTCCGCCGACGCGGCATTCCGCGGTCGCAGCCGTGCGCAGCGCCGACAACGCCGAGCGCGCGAGAGGGCTCGCGATCTTGTCGGCGGTCTATTGGCGGCCGGTCTACACGTACCTGCGATTGCGCTGGCACAAACCGCACGAAGAGGCCGCGGATCTCGCCCAGGAGTTCTTCGCCCAGGTGGTCGAGAAGGATCTGCTCGCGCGGTTCGATCCCTCGCGGGCACGATTGCGCACGTTCTTGCGCACGTGCATCGACGGGCTGGTAGGGAACTACGACAAAGCGGCGTTCAGGAAAAAGCGTGGCGGCGGCGCGGTCCCGCTCGACTTCGACGGCGCGTGCGAGGAGATCGAGCGGCTCGAGGGGGGCTGCGACCCCCCGGACGTGCTGTTCGAGAAGGAGTGGGCACGCGGCGTCTTCACCATCGCGCTGCGGCGGCTCGAGCAGGAGTGTGCGAGCGCTGGCAAGTCGCAGCATTACGCGCTGCTCGAACGGTACGATCTCGGCGACGAGCGCCCGACGTACGCGGAGCTGGCGCGAAGCTTCGGCGTCGCGGTCACGGACGTGACCAACCGGTTGTTCCGCGTCCGGCGCGAGCTGCGGCGGATCGTCCTCGAAGTGCTGCGCGAGCTGACCGCCGGTGAGGATGAGTTCCGCGAGGAAGCGCGCGCGCTGCTCGGAGACGGCGCGGTATGACGCGTCTGGATGACCGCGCGCTCGAGCGTCTGCGCGCCGCCGTGCGCGAACCGGACCTGTCGCAGACGAAGTACCGGCTCACCGGCGTGGCGGGCTCGGGTGGAATGGGGACGGTCTACATCGTCGAGGATACCGAGCTGCGCCGGCGCGTTGCGCTGAAAGTGCTCGATGCGCCCGACGCCGGGGTCGAGGCGCGTTTGCGACGCGAGGCGCAGGTGCTGGCGCGGCTGGAGCATCCCGGGATCGCGCCGGTACACGATATCGGCGGGTTGCCGGACGGCCGCGTCTTCTACACGATGAAGTGGGTGCAAGGAGAGCGACTCGACGCGCGCCTGTCGCGGCCGGTACCGCTCGCCGAGCGGCTGCGGCTCTTCCTCCGCATCGCCGATGCCGTCGCTTTCGCGCATGCGCAGGGAGTGGTGCACCGGGATCTGAAGCCCGAGAACGTGATGGTCGGCGCTTTTGGCGAAGTGCTGGTGATGGACTGGGGGCTCGCGAAGGTCGTCGGGGATGGAGCCGACCTGGTGCCGACGCGCAAGACGGCGGAGAGCGCCGTGCTCGGAACGGCAGGGTTCATGGCGCCGGAGCAGGCAGCCGGCGAGAGCGCGAGGGTCGACGCGCGCAGCGACGTGTACTCCTTGGGCGCGATGCTGCAGTGGATGGCGACCGGCGAAGGTGTGCCGGCCCTGCGGGCGATCTGGCGCAAGGCGATGGCGGCACCCCGCGAGGGGCGCTACCCCGACGTCGGGGCGTTCGCGGCGGACGTCACCCGCTTTCTCGACGGCGCCGCGGTGTCGGCCTATCCGGAGACGCTGCTGCACCGCGCATTGCGGGTGGCGAAGCGCCATCGCGTCGCCTTGGGGATCGTCGCCGCCTACCTCGCCGGCCGCTCCCTCATCTTCCTGTTCACCGGCCGCTGAAAGGAAACCGGCGCGACGGACAATGGAAGGACGATGGGCGCACGCGGCGCCCGCGGGAGCTGACGATGAATCGGATCGCTGTGGGAATCCTGGTTGGCGGCGCGCTCGGAATCCTCGACGGCCTGACGGCCTGGTTCACTCCGGAAACGCGGCCGCAGATCATCGGCATCGTCATCGGGTCGACGGTCAAAGGCCTGGTGGCAGGCGCGATCATCGGCGCGTTCGCGCGCAAGGTTGCGAGCCTGCCCTGGACGCTGGCGTTCGGCACCTTCGTGGGCGCGCTGCTCGCCTTCGCCATCGCCCACATGGGCGGGAAGTACTATCTGGAGATCATCCTCCCCGGCAGCCTGGTCGGCCTCTTGACCGGTTACGCCACCGTCCGCTTCGGCCGGGCTCCCTCCACTGCGACTTCATTTTGAGCCAGGCCGTGAGCGCGCATGGGCCCATCTGCCGTAGAATCGGCGGCCGATGGACCCCAGCCGCACGATCACGCAGACGCACGAGCGGAGATCCGGACCGGGCAAGGGTCAGCCGTATCTTTTCCTCACGCTGCGCTGCGATCACCCTCTCGAAGGAGGAGCGCGCTTCTCGTTCCAGGGCGCCGACCAGGTGAACATCGGGCGCGGAGGCGCGCTTCAGATCGAGCGGCAGCAGGGCGAAACTTCATCGATCCGGATCTCCGTTCCCGACGGCCGCATGTCCTCGAGGCACGCGCGGCTGCAGCGGGTGCTCGGGGCGTGGATGATCGAGGACGCCGGCTCCAAGAACGGTACCTTCGTCGATGGCAAGCGCGTGACCACCTCTCCGCTGGCCGACGGCGCGCTGGTCGAGCTGGGGCACAGCTTCTTCGTCTTCCGCGAGGCGCTTCCACGCGCGGAGCCTGCGCTCCTCGAGCAGCGCGCGCTCAAGCCGCCCGCGCGCGGGATGGCTACGCTCTCGCCCGCTTTCGCCCTCGAGCTGGAGCGTGTGGCGACCTTCGCGCGTTCGCAGGTGCCGGTGCTCGTTTCCGGCGAGACCGGCACCGGCAAGGAACTGATCGCCTCGGCCATCCACCAGCTCTCAGGCCGTCCCGGCCCGTTCGTGGCCGTGAACTGCGGGGCGATCGCGCCGAACCTCGTCGAGTCCGAGCTGTTCGGATACCGCAAGGGCGCGTTCTCCGGCGCCTTGGAGGATCGCCCAGGGCTCGTGCGCAGCAGCGAGCACGGAACGCTGCTGCTCGACGAGATCGGCGACCTGCCTTTGGCCGCCCAGGCGGCGCTCTTGCGCGTGCTGCAGGAGAGCGAGGTGCTCCCGGTTGGAGGAACGCGACCGGTGAAGGTGGATCTGCGGGTGGTCGCGGCCACCCACCGCGATCTCGGCGCGCTCGCCGGACAGGACCGCTTCCGGCGCGATCTGCTCGCCCGCCTCGACGGCGCCAGGATCATGCTGCCCGCGTTGCGCGAGCGGCGCGAGGACTTCGGGCTGATCCTCTCGGCGTTGATGGAAAAGACCGGCGAGATGGCCCGCGACCTGATCTTCTCCGCCGACGCCGCCCGCGCCCTGCTGCTCCACAGCTGGCCGCTCAACGTGCGGGAGCTGGAGAAGTGCCTGGCGAGCGCGGTGCTCCTGGCGCGCGACGGGCGGGTGGAGCTCGAGCATCTGCGCGAAACAGTTTTCGGTGTGCCCAAGCCGGTGGCCCCGCCCCAAGGGGTTGCCCCGGAGGGACTGCGCGAGGCGGACCGGCGCCTTCGCGAGCAGCTGATCGAGCTGCTGCGCGCCAACGGCGGAAACGTCACCGCGGCCGCGCGGATGATGGGCAAGGCGCGCACGCAGGTGCAGCGCTGGCTGCGCCGATTCGAGATCGATCCGGCGTCGTTCATCCGCTGACCTGGTGTGGCGCCGGCCTCCTGGCGTCGTCAATGACGCTGACCCGCCGCGGGACCCCTTTCCCGGAAGGCCGCGCGGTCCTTGGGAGAGTCGATCTGCCTCGCGAGCAGATCGTACAGCTCCTCCTCCGAGTGGGCATTCTCTGACGTCCGCGTACTTCAGCAGCGTGACGTAGGTCGGCATTTGAGACCCCCTGCTCTGTTTCGCGGCCAACATACGCCTCCCGGGAGTTCATGGGGGTAACCCTCCCCCGCGGACCTCTTCGAGCAGCAGCGTGGTCATGTCGTTGAGCACCATCTGCGGCTGGAAGAAGGACGTTGTGTAGATCTCTCGGATCCATCCGTTCCGGTCGATGAGGAACGCCTTGAGCAGGTGCGGCAGCCGCCCTGCCTTCTCATCGGAACCGTTCGCGGAAACCCATACATCCTGCCCGAAGCCGCGCAGCACCGGGACCAGCTCGCGGCGCGAGCGGGTGGTGAGGAAGTGCCAGGGAGGACCCTTCCCGTCCGAGAGAAAGCCTTCCGCATAGCCGCGCATCGCCTCGGGCGTGTCGTAGTCGGGATCGAAGCTCAGCGTGACGAAGCGCAAGCGCGAGCGCAGCTTCTCGTCCGTGTCGGCGCGCTGCCTCAGCTGCCGGAGCAGATGCGATGCGAGCGGGCAACCGCTGCCGTCGCTGCAGCTCGTGTAGATCAAGCTGAGGAGCGTGATCTTGCCCGTGGTGAACCGCGACAGGCGCCTGAGCTGACTGCTCGTATCGAGCACCTCGCCTTCGGGAGCGCGAAGGATGTGCTGCAGGACGTAACTGCCTGGCGCCGGCGGCACGAACCCGAGCTCGTCGGCCTTGGAAACGTCCGGGAATCCGGCACCCAGACCCGCGAGCAGAGCGACCGCAAGAACGAACCTCATCGCGCTGCCAGTGGCGACCTTTCGCTTCCGTCCTCGAACGCCGTCTTCAGCGCCTTGGACCCGAGCTTCATGTGGTGGGCGCGTCCGAGCTTCTCCTTCAGGAAGTCCACTTCGAAGGCCGGCGCCAGCTCCTTGCCGTCCCACTTGAACGCGCGCACGAACTGCTCGCCGTCCGCTCCGGTCTTGTCCCAGTTCGCGAGCAGCGAAGAGGAGACGTAGACGCGCTCGCCGTCCCAGCTCTGCGAGATCATGTTGACCTGCTTGCCGGTCACTTTCTCGTACTTCTGCACCGGCTTCTCCGGGTTGGAGAGATCGAAGTAGTGCGTCTTTCCGTCCATGAAGGTGTTCACCCAGAGGCCCTTGCCGTCCGCACGGATGCTGATGTCTACCGGCAAGGGGATCTTCGACGGGTCGCCGATATCGGCGACCGATTGCGCCTGCCACTCGCCCTTGGCGTCTTGTTTGATCAGCCAGAGCTTCGAAGTGAGGGCGCTGGCCGTGACCGCCCAGTTGTCTCCCTGGTTGAGGGACCAGCGGATCTCGAGCGGCGCGCACGGCACGCTGCAGATCTTCGTCGGCTTCATCGCCTTCAAGTCCCAGAGCACCATGGTGTTGCCGAAGTGCTTCATCGCCTCGGCATCCTTCACCAGCTTGCCGAGGTTCATCATGTAGTTCGTCTTGCCGGTGAAGCTCGAGGTCAGGAGCACGTTCTTCTGCGGGTTGATCGCAATGTCGTATCCGTAGCCATCGCCACCCGCCTCCGTGGGCATCGGATAGGTCGCGATCAGCTTGCCCTGATTGTTGTAGAGGGCCATCCCCGTGACGCCGCCGCCGTCCTTGGTATTGGAGAGGCCCTGGACCAGGACGCGGCCGGGGAGCGCGTAGAAGGTGTGCGGTCCGACGTAGCCGGTCTTGCCGGGCAGATCGGCGATCGTCTTCACCAGACGCGGCTTCGCCGGATTCTTCGCGATGTCGAACACGTAGATCCTGCTGTCATCGAGCCCCCCGGCCCAGAGGAACCGCCGATCGTCGGTCAGCCCCATGTGGTGCGCCTCTCCGCGGTGGCCGACGGATGCCTTGTGGACCACCTTCCCGTACGTCTTCGAAGCCGGATTCGCGTCGATGGTGACGAGCTTGTCGAAGCCGTCTCCCAGTCCTTTGATCCCGAGCGTCCAGACGTAGACGTAGTCCTCCTGTCCCTTGATCAGGTTGCCGATGTACGGCGAATTGCAGGTCTCATCCGCAAGGGCCCGTGAG
>Ga0209474_10002368_pt1 | contig 17443 bp, 15 predicted proteins | sample GraSoiAngelo_145_FD_185902 | JGI IMG/M metagenome (GOLD analysis project Ga0209474, IMG submission 185902) | Grasslands soil microbial communities from the Angelo Coastal Reserve, California, USA - 14_1009_05_20cm (SPAdes) (version 2) | ecosystem: Environmental > Terrestrial > Soil > Grasslands... | reverse complement strand
AATCGCCGTCGTTCGTTTCCAGATTCCCGTTGGTAAACCAGGACCACATCGCCGCGCCGTACGGATCGGCGCAAACGATCTGGATCTTCGGATTTTGTTCCTTGAGATAGCCGCTTACACCGGCAAGCGTTCCGCCGGTGCCAACGGCTGCGACAAATGCGCTCACCTTGCCCTCGGTTTGTTTCCAGATTTCAGGGCCAGTGCTCCGATAATGCGCGTCACGATTGGCCGTGTTATCGAACTGGTTCGCCCAGAACCAGCCTCGCTCCTCTGCCAGGCGACGCGCGATATGATTGTAATTTTCCGGATCCTTGTATGGCTTTTCCGGCACCGCTTTTACCTCTGCGCCGAGCGTACGGAGCAAATGCATTTTCTCCGGCGACTGATTATTCGGAATCACAATCACAGTCCGATACCCTCTGGCGCGCCCGATCACGGCAAGACCGATTCCGGTGTTGCCCGCAGTTCCCTCAACGATCGTTGCGCCTGGTTTAAGCCGACCCGCTGCCTCCGCGTCAGTGATGATTCCGTACGCGGCTCGATCTTTCACCGATCCGGCCGGATTCATGAATTCCGCCTTTCCCAGAATTTCGCAGCCAGTCAGCTCGGACAGACGTCGCAGTCGAATCAACGGCGTGTTCCCAACGTATTCATCAACCCCGAAAGCGTTCGGGGTCAATGCCCGGTGTGTCGCAATCATGTCATCTAAATTCCTTCTCGAAATTGTTAAGCCACTTCTCAGCCGAATCCAGTCGACGCGCGATTGTTCGGCGATGATAGTGCGCGATTGTGTTGAAAACTTTATTGCACTTTCTTCTCGTTGCCCTTGGCAGCCTATCGCTGCCGGTTGTTTGTCTTGCTGAAAGCTTCACCATCGAGCAGGTGCTGAGCGCGCCATTCCCTTACGGCCTGACGAGCGCGTCGCATGCGCCGCGCGCGGCCTGGATTTTCGACAATAAAGGGGAGCGCAACATCTGGGTCGCGGACGCCTCCGATTTCGTGCCGCGGCAAGTGACACATTATACAGGCGATGAAGGTCAGCAGATCGCGAGTGTGCGGCTGTCGCCAGACGGGAAAGCGATCGTCTACGCGCGCGGCACAGAGTTGAACAAGCAGGAAACATCAGCAAATCCGCTCAGCCTAACGAAAATGCCAAAACAACAGGCGTGGGCCATCAATCTCGCCCGCGGCGAGCCGCGCTTGCTCGGTGACATTGGCTGCAGCGAAGAGGGCTGCGAAGACCTCCGGATTTCGCCCGACTCGAAAACGGTGATCTGGCCGGCGAAGAAACATATTTGGATCGCGCCACTCGATGGCACAAAAAAATCCGAGCAGCTCGAGGAATTGCTCGGCGAGAGCGACACGCCGCGCTGGTCGCCGGATGGAAAGCGAATCGCGTTTCGGTCGAATCGCAAGGACCATTCGTTTATCGCCGTGCTCGAGCTGGCGACGAAGAAGATCACTTATCTCGCACCGACGACGAATCGTGATGCCAGTCCAGTTTGGTCACCGGATAGCAAACAGATCGCGTTTATTCGCCAGCCCGGAGTTGAATTCAAACGGCCGCTTATTCCTGAATTCCCACGACCGTGGGCGCTTTGGATTGCAGACGCGCAGAGCGGCGAGGGCCTCGAGATCTTTCACAGCGGCTATGCGATGGAAGATTCGTTGCCGCTGTTTGCGTTTCAATCGCTGCAATTCACGAATGCAGGCCGCATCATCTTCGCAAGCGAGAAGGACGGACACAATCATCTCTATTCCATCGCAGCGGAAGGCGGCGCGCTGCAATTACTCACACCGGGTAATTTTGATGTAGAAGACGTCGTACTCAGCGCGGACAAGCGGAGTGTTCTTTACACGTCGAATCAAAACGACGTGGATCGCCGGCACATCTGGCGTGTCGGCGCGACCGGCGGCGAACCGGAAGCGCTCACGCGCGGCGAGACAATTGAGTGGAACCCGGTCGAGACGAGTGACGAAAAAACGCTGTTGTGTCTCGGTTCAACCGCGACTTCGCCTGCGATGCCTTATCGCGTCACCAGCGGCGGGCGCGAGTTGATCGCGAAGAATGTGCTGCCGGCTACGTTCCCGGAGGCGCAGTTAGTCACGCCAAAGCAGGTGGTATTTAAAAGCGAGGATGGCCTCGAAATTCACGGCCAGCTGTTCACGCCAAAGAACCAGAAGCAACGCGGCCCCGCTCTCATCTTCACACACGGCGGACCGATCCGGCAGATGCTGCTCGGATGGCATTACATGCAGTATTACCACAACGCCTACGCGATGAATCAATATCTGGCGAGCAGAGGTTACACTGTGCTCTCGGTGAACTATCGGCTCGGCATCATGTACGGGCGCGCCTTTCGCGAGCCGCCGAAATCCGTCTGGCGCGGCGCTTCGGAATACCAGGACGTGGTCGCAGGCGCGAAATTTTTGCAAACCCTCGATAGCGTTGATCCGAAGCGGATCGGTCTCTGGGGCGGATCTTACGGCGGGTTTCTGACAGCCATGGGCCTTGCGCGCAACTCCGACATTTTCAAAGCCGGCGTCGATTTTCATGGCGTGCACGACTGGGCCACTTTCCTGCCCATGTGGACCGAGGAAGTCGAGGCTAAAAATGCCAACGTTGCGCCGGACGCAAAAGAAGCGCGCGAGCTCGCCTTCAAATCATCGCCAGTTGCAAGCGTCGCGAATTGGCGTTCCCCCGTGCTGTTCATCCACGGCGACGACGATCGCAATGTGCCTTTCCAGCAAACCACCGATCTGGTCGAAAAACTGCGCGCCCACAAAGTCGCGTTCGAGGAGCTGATCATCCCCGACGAAATCCACGAACTGCTCCGCTGGAGCGATTGGGTCCGTGCCTATCGCGCCACTGCCGAATTCTTCGACCGCAGATTGGCTACCTCGAGCGAACGGCAATAAGCCCGCTGGTGGCATGACGACGCGCCCGCGCGAATTCGCTGCGCTCCGCCAGCGGTCAGATACCCAATGCAGATAAGACTGCGGAATATTTGGTCGTAAACGCGACGAGTTGCGGATGCGACGCCTCAAAATTTTCCACGGACTGTTTCAGTTCGTGCAAAAGTCTGTTCGTGTGTTCCGGTTCTTTCTCGGGGCGAATCGTTTCCCGGGCCGAAGCCTCAACCAGACGAGCGATGCTATGGGCATCCTCGTGATGAGTCTCCGAAACCTTGGCGATGGCTGGCTTGAGCTTCGACAGCAAGTCCAGCAACTCAGCTTTCCTGTCGGCCGGAATATTGTCGGCAGACTCGATAGCCGATTTGGTCTTCTCGATGTGCTCGTCAGTCATCCATGGCCCTTCCTGTGACTTTTTCCAATCTCGCTCCCGATCTGCAGATACGTTCGAATAGGAACCGCTTGGAAACAATCCGCACTTTCAGAAAATCCTCGCCGGCTCCAAGCCAAAAGAATTCCGCTTTAACCCTTCAACGTTTTAACTTTTTAACCGGGCTTGCAGCGCGTCTTGGTCGGACGCCGAATTCCGTCTACCCAGTCTTTTTCGGTTTTGCTCTCAGCGAGAGTTGACTGGCCAGGGCATTGAGGATTTCCGGGTTCCCAAGCGCCCAGGCATTATCAATTGTCATTCTCTTGAAGCGCCACTTGTCGCGATCGCGCATCAGATTGCAATCGTAGCGATTCATCAGTAGCGCATATTCCGATCCACGGCGCGAACCCTCACGCGGCATGAAATGCTGCGACAAAACGTAGGCATACAACGTAGCTGTATCACCGACAATCTCGATTTGGAGATTGCTCACACTGTGACTGGTATCGAGCGGACCGATCAATGGAAGAACCCCGTTCAGAATAACGTCGCGCCCAATCAGTAGTGGAAAATCGATCTCGAGTTTTCTTCCTGCCGGCCTGAAATCGAAACGGCAATCCTCCGTCAATGCCGACGCCAGCGAATCGGCATCGCCGTGGTCGAGACCAAAAGCGTAACGATGCAGGGCATCGGCAATTTCGAATCGATCGTTAGCTAATTGGGCGAGGTCCGTCTCCATTATCAGCACGTTCGCTAATCCATTCCGAGATGTATTGTCAAGATCGACAAGCGTCTTGATTGGATGTTGGGCGTTGGACGTTAAGCGTTGGGCGTTTGCTTCTCTCCCGTCGCCTTTCAATTGAAATTCACTCGTTGGCCGCACTCGCTCGCCATTGGAGACGGCGTGCCCTCACGCCGTTGAATCGACAAAGCAAACAAAAAAAGGCCTGAAGGCAGGCCGTCTCCAGAATTTCGCCGCGCAAAACCGCGCGCTAGCTCGGAAGATAAGCGTCCCGCTTATCTCGGCAAACGAGCGTCCCGCTCGTTTTTTGCCCCAAGATCAACAAGCGAGACGCTTGTTGTCCGAGACAACCGAGACGGTTGTCTTCCGATTCCAGTCAACTTCCCCCGCTAGCGCCTCGATCCTCTTCCACTCCTCGCCGCCGCTTGTCGCGTCTTCTCGTATTTAATCAGAATTGGATTGAGCGCCGCCTCGCAACCTGTGCATGCTAGAAGCCCCGGCTGATCGAGAATAGTTCCGGTGCTATGGAGACCCCATTAACTCCGCTCGAGTTCGCGCGTCGGACTCGTCAGCTTTACCCCGAGCGCGAAGCCGTCGTGGATGGCGATCTACGGCTAAGTTACGAGCAGTTTTTCGACCGATGCGACGCATGGTCGGCGGCGTTGCAGGCGCTCGGTGTAAAACAAGGCGACCCCGTCGCTTACATCGCCCCCAATACCGATGCGCAGCTGGAATCGTTTTACGCCGTGCCGCAGATCGGTGCTGTTCTGGTCCCTCTGAACTACCGTTTAACGGCCGACGATTTTGCGTATTTGATTCAACACAGCGGCGCGTGCGTCGTCTGTGCGGACATCGATTACCTTGAACGGGTCGATAGTATTCGATCGAAAATCCCAGAGGTATCCGCTTTCGTCGGGCTGTGCGGAAGCAAGCCAGGGTGGTTAGATTACGAGACATTGATTGCAGAATCGCCGAAAAAATTTGGCCGACCGACCATTCTTGAAACCGACCTGCTGACCATTAATTACACGAGTGGCACTACTTCAAAGCCGAAGGGAGTGATGATCACGCACCGCAACGCCTACATCAACATAGTCGGCACACTCCTTCATCACCCCATGACGTTGACGGATCGCTATCTTTGGACTCTGCCGATGTTTCACGCCAACGGCTGGACCTTTGTCTGGACTGTCACCGCGATAGGCGCGACGCACATCTGCCTGAGAAAAGTTCAGCCGAGTACTGTTTTCGAGAAAATTAATCAGGAATCGGTGACTATGCTTTGCGCCGCGCCAACAGTGTTAATCGGGATTGCCCATGCTCCGAAAGAACTCAGACGCGAAGCACGCCGTGGTGTGCGCGTTTTGACTGCAGGAGCTCCCCCGGCGGCGACAACGATTGAGCGAATTGAAGGGGAACTCGGATGGGTGATTACCCAAGCCTACGGGCTAACCGAGACATCACCTTTCATTACGATCTACGAACCACGACCTGAACACGAAAAGCTTTTGTGCGCTGAGCGCTCCGTCATTAAAGCGTGCCAGGGAGTAGAACTGCTCACGTCAGGTGAACTGCGCGTTGTGGATGAAGAAGGACACGATATTCCGCACGATGGTGAGGCGATTGGTGAAATCATCGTTCGCGGGAATGCTGTCATGAAAGGCTATTATAAAGATGCCGAAGCGACAGACGAAGCTATGCGAGGCGGCTGGTTTCATACCGGCGATGCAGCTGCCGTTCACCCCAATGGCTACGTGGAAATTCGGGATCGATTAAAAGATGTTATTATTAGCGGTGGCGAAAATATTTCGTCGGTGGAAGTCGAAGGCGCCTTACTGCGACATCCAGCCGTTCAAGAGGTGGCAATCGTCGGAATGCCAGACGAGCGCTGGGGCGAGGCGCCCCACGCATTTATCGTCTTAGAAGCAGGCGCGACCGCGACGGAAACCGAGCTGCGCAATTACGCTCGTGATCATCTGGCGCACTTCAAGGCGCCACAGAAAATTTACTTCGTACCCGATCTGCCAAAAACAGCGACGGGCAAGGTCCAGAAGTATGTCCTTCGAGGAAAGCCCGCGATTTCGAAGCAGTGACAGGCCTAACGAATATAGCTATTTAAGGGGTGGCCCTAATCCGCGGTGAGCGATAGCTTCCCTTCCGGTTTAGCCTTTCGGCGGATCACGCCAGCGGGAACTCGAATGTCAAATGCCTGCTCGCGAAATTTTTCGGAGTTGAGATCTGACCCCGCTCTTCTCTTCTCGTCGGACGCCCGCTGAAACGGTTCGCGGCATCTTGGCCAAAGTTCTGGAAGGATCGCCAGCAACCGCGAAACGTGTTTGCTTGCGATATCCTTCGCGCGGTCGATGACAGTTGGCACGTCGAGTTGATTGTCTTCAACTTGCAAGCGGAGGCGTTGACGAGGACAAGATAAGTGCCTTGCAACTCGCTTATGAGTAAGCGAATCCCGCGCAACCTTGATTTGGTTGTAATCAGGGTCTTTCAGGACGTTGTCAATCCACAGCCGCGCCTGTGCCGGCAGGTCTGCTCGCCGACGAGCTACTCGCTTCGTTGCGCGTTCGGGATCGAAGCAGCCGATGTCGAGTTCGCGCCTCCCCGTGTCAGCGCAGAATGCGCGACCCAGTGCAGCCGCACAGAGGTCAAGCGCCGTAATGCACGTTCCCGTCGCCCATCGCCGTCTAGATCATCGTTACATTATCTGCCAAAAAAAAGATTTTGGCTGAGCCGTATAGGGGAGATATGGACGTCTCGGAGGAATTGGTCGAAGAACCCGAAAGCTCCGAGACCGCTGCTCCCTCAGCGGAGGCCACCGGGGAACCCCGTCCGTCCGCGTTAAAGGAGAGGCCGCCTGCTCATGAGCAGGCAACAGTCCAAGCCGCAGCGGAGGCTCTGCGACGGAGTCCCGCCGCAACCTCCGCCCCGGTGACCGACTTTTCTGAAGGGGGCTTCGAGACTCTTTGAAATCACGTTTGTTCAGACGTATACCGCTTTGACGGCAGTGGAATATCCTGACTATTTTCCAAGATGACTAAGGTTACTGCTGATATCAGAAACAATCTGCCCCTGATGCCTAGCAATGCTCGAAGGATTATCGAGGAACTTTTCGAGCGAAAGCCCCAGTGGACTCGCAGCCAACTGATCACTGAGGTCCAGAAAATACACGCGGAACGTGGCGGAATTGAAGGAAATCAAGACCCAAGTAACATAGTCACGAAGGCATTGGGCTATCTGCAAGAGGATGGAAAGGTACGCAATGCTAATTACGGGTATTGGGAACGAAACCCAGGCCACGCGACCGAAGTCGTCGAGCACATACCTAGCGCGGCTCCGGAGAACACGTTGACCCAAGCGGCGCGGCACGCAGAAGATGCAGCACTTGCCGAGAAGGAAATCGGAACCGGAGCAGAGAAAGTTTACGTCTATTTCAATCCAAACGACCGTAAACTAGCCTCGTTCGAGAAGCGGACTGTGTGGGAATGCAAGATTGGTTCCACGATTAACGAAGTAGACGCTCGAATCAAAGCGCAGGGAACAAGAACGGCGCTTTCACGTGAGCCCGTTATTGGATTGGCAATTAGAACTGACGACTGCCGCGCTTTAGAAAAGACATTGCATAATTCGCTCCGCCTGATTGATGCGCTGGTTCCCGATAGGGGTAAGACCAGGGTGGGCGACGATTGGTTTTACACTTCACCTGAATACGTTGAAAAATGGTTTGTGGTCTTTCAAGAGTGTCTCCGACAACTTAATCCGCATGCAGGAACGCCGTAAAAAACATAGCTGCTCGCTATCCGCGCGCGTGTCACGAATACAGGTCGCGGAAACATGAATAGCGAATCAAATGCTCGAGGCTGCACGCACGTTAGGCAAGAAACACCAAACTGGTGTTTTCAGGCATGCCTGCAATCATTTCTGACTGACAACAATACGTGCCGCTGGACTCAAGGGGAAATGGTAGAACTGGGCATACAAAAGAAGTACTGCGAAGACAAGGACCCCAAGAGAGGCGTGATTCCTTATGATAAAGGGAAGAATCCCGAGTACCGTAATGTGATCGATTTTTGCGGGTTGTTCGATATTGATTTGGAGAAAATTGAGGATCGACAGATTCCGCAAACACTCGCAAGTGGCGAAGGTGTACTTATTCTAACGTGGAAGTGTAAGGGTGATCCAAATCAGCAACACTGTGTCAGATTCTGCGAACACGTTAACGAGAAGACATTTCGGGTCATGGACCCGGCGCCACATCCCGACGAATTTCCTATATGGGACCGAGAAAACATACAGAATTGGAGTTGTCATATTTTTAGGATTCGCTTGAAGAATTCCGGGAAGGGAAAAGCGCGCTATGAAAGCGGGAACATGATCCGCGCTGCGGCTCTTTGAATTCGCCCTCGCGCTTATTGTCGCAACCATGTCGTCAGGTCATCGTAAACGCGAGTTAAAAACATCATGTGAACGGGTAAATGACTTGGCCCAGTCGAATCTACAGGAAATCAGATATGATACGGATGATCTGCCGGAACAAGGTAGCGGACTTCGACAAGTTCCGCCTTTGTGACACTTCCATCTTCGCTAAAGCTATCGCGCGACCTGCCTTTGTTAGACTACGGCATGGCAGGTAAGTCGCCGCGACCCGCCTTGTATCTCGGCAGCTCTCCGCCGCGCTCCACCGCTAAACACTCCGCCCAGGTCGTGATCCCAACCCACCGGCCATGTCGCTCAGCCCGTTCGTTCCATTCACCCAACTTTCGGCGTGACAAGCAAGTGACGATCCTTGTTCGTTTGACTTCCGGCGCGACAGGGGTTGCGCCGAGTATCGTACAACGGACACTGCGCGCTTTTCGCAATGCTGACCGAAAAAGTTGAGAGTTGATGGATGAGTGTTGATAGTTGCAGAGAATCGGTGAGCCAGCATTCCCCGTCGGCGCAGGCCATGAATATTTTCGTCGCCGTCCGGGCGCTCTTCGACAACGTCTCGCTCCAGGTCAATCGCGGCGATCGGATCGGTGCCTAGCTTTCAGCAGCCTTGCGAACGAGCTGCACCATAAACTCGTCATCGAACGGCTTTGCGAGAAAGGCTAGAGCTCCCGCATCGAGTGCGGTCTGGCGTACTGGCGGATCGTCTCGTCCGCTAATGAAGATGATCCGTGTCTCGGGCGAATCTCGGCGGAGGCAAGCCTGCACTTCCAAACCGTTCATGTCTGGCATCCATAGGTCCAGGATCGCTACACGACATTGGGCATGTTCGAGCCTGGCGAGAAAGGCGGCTGGATGGCTAAACTTCTCCACAATAAAACCGGCCGAATTCAACAACCGGCCAAGTGCCTTGAGCATGGAGACGTCGTCGTCGAGGAGCCAGATACCATCGCAGGCGGAAGCGCTCACAGGCGAGCCTTTGGTGTCCAAATTTGCATTAGGCATGCCTAATCCAGTCTTGTTTATCCATAATTACTATGGGACTCGGATCGATGCCGTGCTATGAGACCTTAGTCTCATCCCACGGGGCACTGGCAGCACGAGTCCTGCCACGCTTTCTAAACGTAAGCCGAGGGGCAAGTAGCTGTCTCAAACTTTAGCTCGCTCTTCCGGTTATTTTTCTGCGGTTTTGCCTGCTCTCCGGAACCATAACTAGGCGGCCTGGGAGTTGTCCTCCTTCGGCCGCGGTAAATGAACTGTGAAACACGCGCCGCCATCGTCACAATTTTCTCCCGAGAGGGTTCCGCCGTGCGCCTTGATGATGCTGCGAGAAATGGCGAGCCCCATTCCAGTCCCCTCCGCTTTTGTGGAAAAGAATGCCTCGAAAAGTTGCTCGCGCATCCCACTGGGAAAACCAGGACCAGAATCACGCATGCTGATGAGAATGTCTCCGTTTCCATCACAGCCCGCATGAATGGCAAGGCGTCGCGCATCGGAAGGCACAGCAGTCATTGCTTCAAATGAGTTGATGGCGAGATTGAGAAGGACTTGCAAGATCTGCACCGGATCTCCCCAAACCGGGCCCGTATCGGAATCAACTTCGGCTGTCACTTCTATCTCCCGTCCAATGGCATCAGCGTGGACAATACGGAGGAGCTCGCGAATGATGTCTCCGATCTGGATCAACGCGCGGCGAGGCTTGCCTTTGCGGACCATGTTGCGGATCCCTTGAATAACTTCGCCGGCCCGGCGGCCGTCAGCCACGATGTCGGTGAGCAACTCCGTCAACTCCTCGGTTCCGATTTTACCCGCTGCGATTGAGCGCTGCGCGGCTCTGGCGTTTGCTACGATCGCCCCAATCGGATTGTTGACTTCGTGCGCGAGCGACGCCGCCAGTTCGCCCATCACCGCAACGCGTCCCACCCGGGCCAGTTCCATGTTTCGGAGCTGATTCTCCAGCTCCGCCTGCTTGCGCGCGGTAATGTCGATCACCGATGCCAGAACAAACAAACCTTCCGTGGTGTGGATCGGATTGAGCCCCACTTCCACGGGGAATTCGCTGCCGTCTTTTCGACGGCCAAAAAGATCGCGCCCGGCTCCCATGGCGCGGCTGCTTGGTTCGGAGAGAAAACCTTTGCGATCGCCGACATGTCGATCGCGGAAACGTTCTGGAATTAACGTTTCGATATGGCGGCCGATCAACTCGCTGAGTGAATAGCCGAAGACGGTTGTGGCCGACGCGTTGGCGAAGGTGATCACGCCGGCTGAGTCCACCATGATCATCGCGTTCGGCGCCGCATCGAGTACGAGCTGGAATTTTTCTTCTGCGAGCTTTCGCCCGGTGATGTCGCGCGACACCCCGCGCACGAAGGCCGGTTTGCCACATTCGTCTAACTCGACGCCGCCATAACCCGCGATCCAGCGTGTGCTTCCGTCCGGCCGCGTGATGCGATATTCACTTTCATGCTCGCCGCCACCGTGCTCTAGCACGTGCTGCACACGTTGCTTCATACGTTCGCGATCCGCGGGGTGCACGACCTGAAGCCATTGGCCAATGTCCAATGGCTCCGATTCCGCAAAGCCGAACAACCTTCTCCATTTCTCCGTTGCCCAAAGTTCGTCATCCCGGATGTTCCAAAGCCACAGACCGAGGTTCGCCGCGTTGGCCGCGAGGTTAGTGCGCGCTTCGCTTTGCCGCAGCGCCTCCTCGGCACGCCCGTGTTCCGCCATGCCGGCGGAAAGTGCCATCGCAGTAATGGTGACCACAGCCGTCCAGTACTGCAGAGCAAGAAGCGACTGATTTTCCGTTTCCGCGGCGAATGGCCCGAAACTATGCAGTGTGCCCCAAATCGCGATCGCTGAAAGAATGAAGATACCCGTAGCGGTTTCGCGCTGTGTGAAGCGGAATGCTGTCCAAATGACAATCGCTCCGCAAATGAACGCGATTGGATAATTCCTGGCCGAAATTGTAAGCCATCCGCCGAAGACCGCTTCGCTGAGGACGAACAACAGCAGAAGGAGGATGCCCACTTCAACCGCTTCCCTCCTGTTCCAACGCCGCTTTGATGCGATGCTCCAGAGAATAATCAATGGAGCGATCAGAAGGTCGCTCGTTGTGTCCCCCAGCCACCACGTCAGCCAGATTGCGCCATAATTGGCCCAATCCGCGAAACCAGCAAGTGCAAGGCTGGTCACCCCAAAAGCTGGGCTGATAATTGTGCTAACCACCGCTGCGAGCGCGAACTTAAAAACGCGTTGCGGACGATTGAAGACGGTTGTGCCGCCGGCAAACCGATTCACCAGCCAGGCACCGCACATAGCTTCGAGCGTGTTGCCACTCGCGACGGCGAGCGATGTGGCGACATTGCCCGCAGTGGTAACGTTCACCAGAAATGCGCCGACAAAAATTGCAGGCCAGGCTCGGTAACCGAGCACGATCAATGCCGCGAGCGCAATTCCCGCTGGCGGCCACACCGGCGATGCACTCGCGTGCAAAGATGCCAGCATCAATCCGAACTTGCCGGCGATGAAATAGACAAGCGTTAAAAGGCCAATGATTGGCAGCCCAGAAAAAGCTCGCGATTGCATTGCCTGACCGCCTCAGCGAATCGTCTTCTCTCTACGTCGGCCTTCAGCGAGGTCAACACCAGAAGACGAATCGCCTTCCAGATTTGCGTCATCGCTCATTTTAATTCTGCTTGTTTAAGGATACTATTAGATGTCGATCCTAAGATAAAGCGATGTCTGCTCGCACGACGGGAGTTGCGCGGGGCATAGAACAAGGGGACACTGCGCGCTTTCCGCAAATGCTGACCGTTTCACAACTTTCAAAATCTTTCGCCGGCCGGGCGCTCTTCGACGACGTCTCGCTCCAGGTCAATCGCGGCGATCGGATCGGATTGGTTGGCCCTAATGGCGCCGGCAAATCAACGTTGTTTGCGCTTCTCCTCGGTGATGTCTCGCCCGATAAGGGGACGATCGCGATCGAGAAGAACGCAACGATTGGATTTCTTCCGCAGGAGACCGCCGCTGCCGGAGACGAGACCGTGCTCGAGCTTGCTCTCGCCGTTTCGCCTGAGCTCGTGCACGCGCAGAAAGTGATCAAGGCGCATGAAGCAGCTGTAGCCGGGATGGCTGATCCCGGTGCCGACGCGGCATATCACAATGCGCTCCATGTTTTTGACGAGCACGGCGGATGGGAGCTCGAACCAAAAGCGAAACGGGTTCTCGCCGGACTGGCTTTTCGCGAAACTGATTTCGACCGCCCGGCGCGCGCTTTAAGTGGCGGCTGGATTATGCGCGCTCATCTCGCGCGCCTGCTCGTGATGGAACCCGACCTCCTTCTGCTCGACGAACCGACGAATCATCTCGATCTCGAATCGCTTCAATGGTTCCAGGAATATCTGCGAAGTTATCCGGGCGCGATTGTCATGATCTCGCACGACCGCGAATTTTTGAATCAGCTTGTCTGCAGCATCGTCGAGATCGCGCACTCGAAACTGGTGCGTTACCGGGGCGACTGGGACAGTTATGTCGAGCAGAAAGCAGCGCGCGAAGAACAACAGCTCGCCGCTTATAAAAATCAGCAGAAAGAAATCGCGTCGCTGCAATTGTTTGCCGATCGATTTCGCGCCAAGGCAAGCAAAGCATCGCAAGCACAGAGCAAGCTGAAACAGATCGACCGCATGAAAAAAATCGCGGCCCCGATCGCGCGCGGAAAGACGATCAAGTTCCATTTCCCGCAACCGGTACGCAGTGGCCTGCGCGTGATCACGTTGAAAGACGTCGATCATGCTTATGGCGACCTCGTTGTTTATCGCGGAATGCAATTCCATGCGGAGCGCGGTCAACGCACCGTGCTTGTCGGCCCGAATGGCGCCGGGAAATCGACTCTTCTCAAGTTGCTCGCCGGGGTGTTGCCCGTGCAGCATGGCGTCCGCGAGTTCGGACATAATGTGCGCACGGGTTATTTCTCGCAGAACCGAATCGACGTGCTCAACGCGAGCCATACAGTTCTCGACAGCGCTCGTGATATGCCTAATCCCGTGTCCGAACAAACCGCGCGCACTGTGCTCGGTTCTTTTTTGTTTCGCGGCGACGATGTTTTCAAGACCGTCGCAGTTTTGAGCGGTGGCGAAAAATCGCGGCTGGCTCTCGTTAGGTTGTTACTCGATCCGCCGAACCTTTTGCTCATGGACGAGCCGACGACACATCTCGATGTCGGCTCGATCGATGCCCTCATCGGCGCCCTCAAACAATATCACGGGACGCTCATCTTTATTAGTCACGACGTTCATTTTATCCGCGCCATCGCTACAAGTGTTCTGCACGTAACCGCAGATGCGAACCGCGCCGGTAGCAAACTGACGTTCTATCCCGGCGATTACGATTACTATCTGGACAAATCAAAAGCCATGTCCGCCAAAGCGGGCCTGGTAGGGACGGACCGCCGGGCCGTCCGACTGACGACCAGCGATAACGGCGCCCAAAGAGCGGGCGGGCTAAAACAGCAAAAGGAACAAAAACGTTTGGCAGCGGAAGCGCGCAATGCGCTTGCCAAAGCGAGGCGCGAAAAAGAAAACCGGGTGCACGAACTGGAGACGAAAATCGCCGCACTGGAAGGACAACAGAAAGAACTGGCCGCGGCACTGGAAGATCCTGCTGCTTACACACAGGGCGGCCGCGCCATCGCGATCAATCGCGATCTTTCCATTGTCGCCGACGATCTTGCCCGTCTGACGGCGGAATGGGAGCGCGTCACCGCCATGGTGAGCGTTCCCTAATGAAAAACTTGAGAGTTGATCCGCCGTCGTGCTGCTGCGGTATGACAGGTGGTTGAGTGTTGAGGGACTTGCGGCCGGCACGGCCGCCTCTACACCGAGAGGCCGCGGTCAACGACCACGGCTACAGTTTTCCTCTTTCTGGTTAGAGAACGCGGGGAAAATGGATGTTCAGTTTGAGACAAACGTAGAGGACCAGGATCGCCCCAAGTGTGGAAAAAATGAGGCCGGCGGGATGAAATCGTCCGGTTGTCGGGTGCGAAAACATGTGAGTAACGGCGCCGCCGATGATCGATCCGATAATGCCGAGCACGATTGTCCAGAAAATCGTCATGTGGACGTGCATCACCGATTTCGCGATGACACCCGCGATCAACCCAACAATAATGTACCAGATCAAGTGAATCATAATTTTTCCTCCGTTGTTTGCCTGCAGAAAGTTGCCGAGTATGGCCAGGCGTTTCACAATTGACCAGATTTTTTTCCAGACTTCCTGGTTTCTTGATTCATGCTTGCTAAACAGATTGTATGGAGTTGCCTGGTGGATGCCTTTGCGGTGGGACTCGATATGTGTTGAAGAGCCGGCCTTTTGCTCTGATCGATTGTCATTGCATCGATTGCCGGCGAAGCGCCGGTGCGCCTTACGTGCAGTGGGGATCGGTCCCGCGGCAGGATCTGGTCGTGACAAAAGGTGAACCGCGCAAAATCGCGTATGCGGATCGGATTCGCTCTTTTGCGGCGTGTTGCGGCACGCACTTGTTCTTTGAGGACACCAAAGATTCAGAAGTGATCGATGTGACGATCGCATCGCTTGACGATCCAGCACCATTTGCGCCGGGGAAAGTGGGCTGGCTCGAAGTTAAATTGCAGTGGGTTGTGATCGACGAACCGCTTCCGTATCTTCCGAAATCCCGAACCCTGCGTAACCAACACTATTTGGACGTACGGAGATACGCAGAAAGCTTGTCGTACAAGGCAAGCTGAATGCGACGGTCTCCCTCGTTGATTTCATGGACCTTAAGCTGGTCGGGAGAAATGTGTCTAAGAGCATCGCGGAGTGATTCAACATGTTTCAGCAACTCGTCGTGGGTGCCCTGCATGAGATATCCAGGAGGAATGGTGGTTGCGAAGGAGTTTGCAAAGGCGACGACTTTAACCCCGGGACTGAGTTGATACTGCGGACCCCCCTCTAGAATTGGTGTTTTTTCGTCATAGCTCGAATATTCGATAGTGGCCTCGCGAGGGTTCGTAGCAGGACTTCGCATCACTGCTAACACGTCCACAACTGCCCGTGCTTTGATATCGAACTTCGTTCGTGCGAGCTGACGCACTTCTCTTACAGAGCCAACGTACACGACAGGCGCCTTTCTCCGAACGCCTTCTATGAAGCTGCGCATATTGGCGGCGGTCAGTTGGTCATTGTCAGCCGATATGAGCAGGAACACGGAGACTAGCGCAAGTTGTGCGAAACTCTTTCTGTTCATGCTATCTCAGGAAACGGTAATCACGAATGCACACCAATTCACACGAATTGTCCGCAGAGTGCGGAGAAGCGCCATCACCAGGTCGCGGCGGCGACCGCTCCCCAGAGCATTTGAATTCGTGTTCATTCGTGTCAATTCGTGGTTAAAGTGCGCTTTGCTCCGGAATGTCTTTTGATCTTCAACCACATCTAAAAGGCGAACTGATCGAGCTTCGGCCGCTTGCCCCGCAAGACTGGGATGATCTCTTTTCTGTCGCGTGTGACCGGCTGATCTGGGAGCAACATCCGGAGAGCGATCGCTACAAGGAAGGAGTATTCGAAAACTTTTTCAAAGGCGCATTGGAATCTGGCGGAGCGTTTGTAGTGATTGATAGGAAGACTCAACGCATTATCGGCTCGACGCGATTTCACGGTTACGATCCGGAAAAATCTGAAGTCGAGATCGGCTGGACCTTTCTGGCGAGGAAATATTGGGGCGGGAGGTACAACCGGGAAATGAAACGATTAATGCTGGCTCATGCGTTCCAGTTTGTGGAGAACGTGGTTTTCTACGTCGGAGAAGATAATATTCGCTCGCGGAAGGCGACGGAAAAGATCGGAGCGATTAAACACGGCATGGTGAAGAAGGTTTATGGAAATCGTCCGCCCTCTCTCAACGTAAGATATGTGATTAAAAGATCGTAACCACGAAGGGAACGAATTGGCATGAATTTTGGAAGGGCTTCTGGAATCGGAGGTCGCATGCCCGCCGCTACAGGTTAACCGTTCGTGTTCATGAGTGTGGATTAGTGGCTAAAATTTTTGTTGACGAATCGGAGCGATCACTTATCTTCTGAATCCCGCGAAAGCGGACCGCCTTCTGCATGAGGCTGGTGTTCTTCTCTTGGCTTGAGACAAGCCAATTTGGTCAGATTATTGGCGAGGTCGGGTATTGTCTTGTACCGGAGGAAGTTATTGATCTTTGACAGTTTGGTCGTGGATTTCGAAGAGAGAAATCCATCGATGGAGATAGATAGTCAGCAAACATTGAATTGTGCGTTATCTGTCGATCTTTTTTGAAATTAAAGATTCAGATCGGACAAACGCTGTTTCGGATGAGGCGCAGCCGACAAGGCTGTCGCCGCAGAAGAAGCAGGAATGAAAGTCAGATCACAAACTTTCGGTTTCCTCACGGGGACCGAGTCGTTTTTAACGGAGAGTTTGATTCTGGCTCAGAACGAACGCTGGCGGCGTGGATAAGACATGCAAGTCGAGCGAGATTTTTTCCTGTAGCAATACAGGGAAAAGTCTAGCGGCGAACGGGTGCTTAACACGTGGGCAATCTGCCAAGAAGTGGGGGATAGCTCGCCGAAAGGCGAATTAATACCGCATGTGATCAGAGTGGACATCCATTCGAAATCAAAGTCGGGGCAACCTGACGCTTTTTGAGGAGCCCGCGGCCTATCAGCTAGTTGGTGAGGTAACGGCCCACCAAGGCTTAGACGGGTAGCTGGTCTGAGAGGACGACCAGCCACACTGGGACTGAGACACGGCCCAGACACCTACGGGTGGCAGCAGTCGAGAATTTTTCTCAATGGGGGAAACCCTGAAGGAGCGACGCCGCGTGGAGGATGAAGGTCTTCGGATTGTAAACTCCTGTCATTGGGGAACAAGGTGCATACGTTAACTGCGTGTGCATTGATAGTACCCGAAGAGGAAGAGACGGCTAACTCTGTGCC
>Ga0209474_10002366_pt1 | contig 17443 bp, 19 predicted proteins | sample GraSoiAngelo_145_FD_185902 | JGI IMG/M metagenome (GOLD analysis project Ga0209474, IMG submission 185902) | Grasslands soil microbial communities from the Angelo Coastal Reserve, California, USA - 14_1009_05_20cm (SPAdes) (version 2) | ecosystem: Environmental > Terrestrial > Soil > Grasslands... | reverse complement strand
GGGATGTCAGAGCTCAGATGAAAACTAAAGACTTAAGCAAAAATGAACGGAATAGTATGCGCAGCTGTCCAGATTTTTGTCTTAGCCGCGGGAGGACTAACTATGAAAGGACGGCAGGCGCTTCTCTTCACATCGGACACCGAATTCGAATCGGTGGTAAGACAAGCCCTTCTCGGCACCGATACCATTTTCCTGATCGCCCGAACCGTCTCTGATGCATTACAAATTGCCTGTCAACGAGGGCGCGAGCTGGATCTCGCTATCATGACTTTTGGTGAAGATTGCCATGGAATGACATTGCTGAGCGCCATTCATAGCTGCTATGAGCAACTGCCAACCCTTGTTTTCTTCGAGAAAGATTCGGGGCATGCAAGCGCCCTCGCGTATGCGAACGGCGCATGCGTTTGTCTGAGCAAACCGGTGTCGCTGGTGGAATTGACTAATGCCATCGCCGCGTTGCAGCCGACCGCCCGGCAACTTGCCGTCGCCTAACTCGGGCCTGCTCCCGCCACCCTTGCAAAGGCTCGGTGGCCAACGAGTACACGGGCGATTTCAAAGAGTGGTGACCCGCGATTCAGTCTCCCAAATCCCCGGTCAGCACGTGCAATGCAGGACAGCGTAGGCCTGGCCCTTCTTCACTTCCTCCAGCAGCTGACAGACTTCCAATGTGGGCGCCGCAATGACCTCGATACCGCGCTGTTTCGCCTCCGCTAGGACCTCGTCCATTACCGGAAGCGCGCCATGGGCGCCGGTCCCGACAATAAGCCGCTTGCCTCCCCAGGGAATTTCCTCCCCGGCCGAAAGCGGCGTGTGGCCGAACTTTTCGCGGAATTGTTTGGAAGGTCCTTTCTTCCGTTTCCGTACTTTGCCGCCGTCGATCACCACATCATGTGTGTAGCGCTTTCCCTCGACCTCGATCTCGCCAAATCTGACCAGTCGAGCTTTCACATCTCAATGTTCCGCTGGCTCGACCTCCAAGGCAAGGGATAGAGATTCTAAGATTTCGCGGAGCGGCATCCCTGATTGGGCATTAGCTAGCAAAGCTTCCAGATCGATCTCCTAACCAGCAGTCTGGTAACTGAGACAATCGCTGACGAAGTGTGATAAAAAGCCAGTTTCGTCTTAGGAAACTCTTGTTCTTTCCGTTGAACTACGGGGACGATGATCTGGAAGGAATAGACGAATTGAATGGAGATGGGCAAGCTGCCATTGCAGCGCGCGGCGATCTCTGGAGGGGGCGGGCTTTGCTCTCGACTATCGGCAGTTGAGCCGAGATATTTCGCGGCAGCACCGAAATGTCCACTGAGGTTAAAAAAGAGATCGAGCTCGAGATCGCGCACGTCCTCTTCATCGACATCGTCGCGTATTCGAAAATGGCGATGGACGATCAGCGCGCTGCGGTTGAGAAACTCAATCAGATCGTCCAATCGACGGACGAATTTCGCAAAGCGGAAAGCGAAAACCGCCTGCTCAAGATCGCGACGGGCGATGGCATGGGGAGATAAACCCGCTGCATTCGTGTTCGTCGAGAATGGGATTGCCGTGGTCCCGATCGAGAACGACGCGCTAGACGGCCCTGCTCCAATCGAGATCCTCGCCCGCGTGGCGGCGCAGATGGGAGACCCTGACCGCGCAATCGCCGCGTTACAGAAACTGCTTTCGATGCCGTATGAAGCACCACCGGCTCCGACCGTGCCGCTCACTCCTGCGTTCCTCCGGCTCGATCCGATGTTCGATCCGCTCCGGAACGATCCGCGCTTCCAAAAACTCGCCGAGTCGGCCGCGTCGAAGACGCCCGACAAATAACGCGACGTGGTGCCCCAGCAATCTCGTCGCCGAGCTCACGCTGCAAATTGTTTGGCACGGCTTCTGACGCGCGCGCCGCGCGTCGAGTTGTCCAACGGGTATGCCAGTGGGAATTGCTCGACTCTATCCGGTCGGAAACCAGGCGTGTTCCTGCCAGAAGAGTTGTAAGGCGACGCTATCACCGCGAAAAATATTCCGCTCGGCCTTGCGAATATTGGCGACACTTTTTGGAAAAGCAGAGCGCGGAAGATCGCTTTTGCCATCTCCACAGTATTGCCAGAGATGCCATTGATCCCACGGGGCGGTGGTGCGCGGCTGGAAATGATAATTCGCGATCCAGAGCCAGCAGTTGGTGAGCGCGCGCCGCTGTGCCGCCGTCACGTTGCGACCATAAAGCATCTGCCGAAGACGATATTCGCTGCAATATAAACCGGGATACTTGCCGGTGCGTTCACGGATTCGTTCCACGAAAGCGACTGCTTGAGCGACTGTCATTGTGCCGCCCGGATAGTGGCCATTCTTTTCGAAATCGAGCACGAGCAACATTCCGGGGCGGCGTTTCTCCGGGCCGAGCGGCGCTGGCGCTGATGCTGCCACTACGCCTAGAAAATGATCGGCCTGACGGATCGGATTTGTCGCGTCACCGAAATGATACGCGCCCCAGAGCAAGCCGGCTTGCATCGCCGTCACTTGCCGTTCGCGATATCTGGCGTCGCGTTCGAATCGTGGATAGGTGGCTTCATGAATTACGGCAACGATCCCTTCGCTTTTCATCCCAACGAAATCTGGCTGCATCAAATCGTAGTGCGACAGGTTCACCACGCTGTTCGATCCAAAGGCAGAGACCGACAACGCGTGCAGCAAAAAGAAAACGCGCAAGATTGATAATTTCATCACCGCAAAATTCCGCATCTGTCATGCCAAGCTTTCCCTCGGCACAACAAGTTTGCTACATGCTCGGAGATAATGAGGCGCAAGAGCGTCTTTTCAATTGCTTAGTTCACTCCGCTCGGGCTCGCTTCGTCGCGCCCCACCAGCGATAATCGATGGCAGGATGAAGTGTCGCGTTTTTATTCTACTCCTGGTCCCATTAATCAGCGTCGCGGCTGAGAACGTTCCTCCAAAGTTCGATGTGCATGCCGCGCCAAGCCACAGGCGCCATAAATTGCAATGAAACTCAGAATATTTCTGGTCGTCGCTTCCTGCGTCGTCAGCCTGATCACAGGTTTTGTTATTTCGCGGAGCGGTCCTTCCACGGAAAGCGTCAGGGCGCGCGCCAAACCTCTCATTGGCCTTTCGATGGACACTTTGAAAGAGGAACGCTGGCAGGGAGACCGCGACCTGTTTGTGACCCGCGCGAGAGAGCTTGGCGCGGACGTGCTGGTGCAATCGGCGAACAGCGATGACACGCGTCAGATCAGCGACGTCCAGGCATTGATCAGCCGGCGCGTCGATGTGCTTGTGATTGTTCCGCATAACGGCGGTGCGATGGCGAAAGCCGTCAACATGGCACATGACGCGGGAATTCCTGTGCTCGCCTATGATCGGTTGATCACCGATTGCGACCTCGATCTTTATATGACTTTCGACAACGAGAAAGTGGGCGAGCTGCAGGCCCAGTTTCTTGTCGATCATCTCCCAAAGGACCGAAAGAAAAAGATTGTGCGCATTTATGGCGCGAAAACCGACAACAATGCGCTGCTCTATAAACGAGGGCAGGACAAGGTGCTCGCACCCCTAATCGACCACGGCGAAATCGAAGTCGTGCATGAAGACTGGACACAGGATTGGAAACCCGAAAACGCAAAGAAGATCGCGAGCGCGGCAATTACAAAAGTCGGTGCAAATTTCGATGCAATCCTGGCGTCAAACGATGGCACGGCCGGCGGCGCAATTCAGGCGCTGAGCGAAGAAGGCCTCGCCGGCAAGGTTCTCGTCACCGGTCAGGATGCCGAGTTGAGCGCTTGCCAGCGGATCGTCAATGGCACCCAGGCGATGACGATTTACAAACCGCTTTCGCAGCTTGCCAAACAGGCCGCGGAGGCGGCAATAAAAATGGCGAGAAGCAAACCGGTTTTCGCTCTAGGTAAGATCAATAACGGGAAAATCGAAGTGCCCTCAATTCTGCTCGATGTGGTTGTAGTCACAAACGAAAACATGATGGACACGGTCGTGAAAGATGGCTTTCACAAGGCCGCGGAAGTCTATCGCAGTCCGCCCGAGGCACAGCAGTCACATTGATGCATTTGAGGAACCGCGCATGAATCCGGTCGTCCTTCAGGCGGAGAACATCACCAAGAAATTTCCCGGCGTAATCGCGCTCAAGGACGTCGGCTTTGATCTGCGCGCAGGTGAAATCCACGGACTCTGCGGCGAAAACGGCGCTGGCAAGTCAACGTTGATCAAGCTGCTTTCCGGCATTTACCCGTACGGTTCATACGAGGGAAATTTTTTAATTCACGGGCAGCTTGCAAAGTTCCGTTCGCTTGCTGACGCCCAGAACGCCGGCATTGCGGTTATCTACCAGGAACTCGCGCTCGTTAACGACATGACAGTGGGCGAAAACATTTTCCTCGGCTCAGAGCCGCGCACGGCGCGGGGGTTGATCGACTGGCACAAGGTGTATCACGAAGCGCGGCTGCTCTTGCAAAAATTCAACGTCGATATCGATCCGAGCGAGCCGGTCGCGAAGCTCGGAATGGGACAGAAACAATTGGTGGAAATCGTGAAGGCGCTTTCAAAAAATTCCAACATCCTGGTCTTGGATGAGCCGACCGCGGCTTTGGCAGAACACGAAGTCCTCATTCTGCTCGATATTCTGCGCGATCTCCGCAGTCGCGGAATCGCGAGCATCTACATCTCGCACAAACTCGATGAAATCTTCGCGGTTTGCGACCGAATTACCGTACTGCGTGACGGGGCGTCCATCGCCACGCTCGATATCACGCAAACGAGTAAAGCAGAAATCATCAAACACATGGTCGGGCGCGAAATCACCGACTTGTTTCCGCGCCGCCGGTCAAAGCTGGGCGCATCAACCCTCGAAATTGAAAACCTTAGTGTCGCCGGTCCTCATTCCGGCGAGCGCTTTCTTGCCGATATCAATTTTTCGTTACGCGTTGGTGAAGTCCTCGGCATCGGCGGTTTGATGGGCGCGGGTCGCACCGAGCTGCTGATGCATTTGTTTGGCGCATGGGGCACGCGATTGAGCGGCTCCGTCCGCCTCAACGGCCGCGACCTGCGCGTGCGGAAGCCGGAAGAAATTATTCGTGAGGGGATGGTGCTCGTGAGCGAAGATCGTCGCCGCTACGGATTGGTTTTGGACAAAACGATCGGCTTCAATCTTTCCCTGTCGTCTTTGGCGAAGCTGACGAAGAAACGTCTGATTGATCAAGGGCTCGAGTTCCAAAAGAACAACCACTTCTTTCAATCGCTCCGCGTGAAGGCGCCGACACTGGAAGCGTTGGTAGCGAAACTTTCCGGCGGTACCCAGCAGAAGGTTGTCCTGGGCAAGGCGCTCATGACCGAGCCGCTCGTGATTTTCCTCGATGAACCGACTCGAGGAATTGATGTCGGCGCCAAGCTGGAGATTTACGAAATCATTAATCGACTAACCGATGCCGGCAAAGCTGTCCTGCTCGTATCAAGCGAGCTGCCTGAATTGATTGGGATGAGCGACCGCATCGTGATCCTGCATGAAGGCCGCATCGGCGGTGAATTCAATCGCGACGAAGCCACGCAAGAGAATTTGCTCGCCGCGGCCATGGGACAGAGACACGTGATACTCACCTGAAATGACGAATGACCAATGACGAATGACGAACGATAAATGACGAAGGATGAATGACGAAGGATGAATTAGAAGACGCCTTTTGGAATGAAGGCCGCGAGAGTTATGTAGTTCGAGAGACCATTGAGCCAGCTTCGCAACGAACTTACGACCTGGACGAGCGCACGGCGTGTTTCGGCGAAGCGATAATCGATTTTGCGAACATTATTCCGCGGACGCCAGTGACGCGGCCTTTGATCGAACAACTTGTTGGCTGTGGGACCAGCGTGGCGCGAATTATTGCGAGGCTGACGATGCAGTGTCAAAAAAGGAATTTCGACTTCGTTGCGGAACGTGCAAAAAGGAAGCGCGTGAAACGAAATACTTCTTGCGGATGATCGTCCGCGCCGTCCAGGAACTGAAGTCGCAAGCCCGCCCACTTTGGCAAGAAGCAAAAGAACTCCATCTGGTGTTCGCGAAAATCTGGCGAAGCGCCGAATGAATCTCATTCCTTGGTCATTCGTCATTCGTGATTCGTCATTCTCCTGATGCAATCAAGAAGATCATTTCGCGATTTTTCGTTGGTGATAGCGCTCGTTGTGATTTGCGCGTTCTTCGCCATCGTGTCGCCGCAATTTCTAAGTGCACGCAATCTCTCGCTGCTCACGACCGAGCTGTCGATCACCGCTACGCTCGCCATGGGGATGCTGCTGGTCATCCTCCCGGGTAATATCGATTTGTCGGCCGGAAGCGGTGTCGGTCTGCTTGGCGGTGTCGCCAGCGTTCTTGTCTTCGAGCACAAATGGCCGGCGCCGCTGGCGATGGGAATAGCTCTGGTCGCTGGCGTTCTTATTTGGTCTTCCATGGGTAATTTGATCGTGCGCCAAAAAATACCGGCTTTCATCATCACTTTGGGCGGGCTCCTTATTTTTAAAGGATTGTTTTGGCTCGTCATTCACAATTCCACGATTCCGATCGTGCAAGGCGGGCAAGCCAATCTTTACTCGGTGCTCACCACGTTTTATTTGCCGCCGATTGTCGGTTACGTGCTGGCCGCGTTGATCGTCACTGCGCTGATCTTCGCAAAACTTCGGTCGCGCAACGCGCGCCGGGATTACGGATTTGCCGCCGAAGATCGAGAACTTGTCTTCCTCAAACTGTTTCTTGCCGCACAACTCATCTTTCTCTTCGTCGTAGTGACAAACAAATTCCACGGCATCCCACTATCAGCGGTCATACTCGGTCTGATTGCGTTCGCCATTTATGTTCTCACCACGCACACGCCGTTCGGACGTTATCTTTATGCGATTGGCGGCAACGAGGAAGCTGCGGTCATTTCCGGTATTCCTGTCGAGAAAGTGGTTGTCGCCTCGTTTAGCATCATGGGAGCCATCGTCGCGATCACTGGTTTCATGCAGACTGCCTACTCCGGCGCTTCGACAACGACAGTGGGCGATCTCATGGAACTCGATGCCATCGCCGCGTGCGTCATTGGCGGAGTCAGCTTGAAGGGAGGGCGCGGCACAGTACTGGGAGTTCTTTTCGGTGCGCTCATAATGGCGTCCCTGCTTAACGGCATGACACTGCTGGCAGTTTCACCCGAATTTAAATTTATCACCCGCGGCGCAGTTCTATCGCTGGCTGTTTGGATGGATGTTCGCCTTGGGCGATAACGACATCCTCAGATTTTTCGTTGCAGCAACGTTCGACGTTTGAATTTTGGGACAGCCGCGCGCTGAAGAATGACCGTGATTACGCTCTTTCCCCGCGCACACGCGCGCGAGGAATGCTCTTTGATCGCCAAACGCCGTTGTTGCGCGAAGAGAACAACGTGCTTTCAGTCTTTGGGAAAATCGAATAGACCAACACCTGTGCTAAGCAGATGAAATTACTCGCAGTTCACCCGAGTTGTTTGATGTATTCGAAGATTTATCTTCGTCTTGAGCCGCTGGGTCTTGAGCTTGTCGCCGCAGCTGCCCGAGAGGCGGGCCACTCGGTCCGTTTGATTGATTTGCAATGCGAATCGCACCGGAATTTTTTCCGGCTGATTCGACACTGGCGGCCGGACGTTATCGCATTCTCCGGCAATTATCTCGCCAATGTTCCAGAAATTATTGATCTTGCCCGCGCCACGCGCGCCTTATTGCCCACTGCTTTTATCTCTGTCGGAGGGCACAGCGTCTCGTTCATTCCGGAGGAGATTTTGCGGCACACTGCGGGCGCTGTGGATTGCGTGCTGATTGGCGAAGGCGAAACCGCGATCACCAGCCTGCTGGATGCTCTCGCCAAAGATCGGGCGAACCTGAGGGAGGTGCCTGGCTGCGTAACACTCGATCATCGCGGGACGCCGCCAACCTTCGTGAAATCGCTGGATGATCTCTTGCCTGCACGCGATATCGTTCGGCATCGCCGGAAATATTTTATAGGCCAGCTCGATCCGGCTGCTTCCATCGAGTTCAGCCGGGGCTGTCCATGGGACTGTGTCTTTTGCAGCGCGTGGACGTTCTATGGTCGTAACTACCGCGTGAAGACACCGGAGCGCGCGGTCGAGGAACTGGCACAAGTGCGCGAGCCGGGAATTTTTATCGTGGACGACGTAGCCTTCATTCAAGCCGAGCACGGTATGCAGCTTGGCGAAGCGATTGCCCGCCGCGGAATCAGGAAACGTTACTATCTTGAGACGCGCGGCGATGTGCTCTTGCGCAATAAGAAGGTCTTCGAACTTTGGAAGCGACTCGGCCTGAATACCATGTTCCTAGGTCTTGAAGCAATCGACGAGGAGGGACTGAAGCGTTACCGAAAGCGCATCACACTCTCCAAAAATTTTGAAGCACTCAAGTATGCCCGCTCGCTCGATGTAAATGTTGCAGTCAACATCATTGCCGATCCCTCGTGGGACCGCGAACGCTTCAAGGTCGTGCGCGACTGGTGCCTGGAAGTTCCCGAGGTCGTTAATATCAGCATTAATACGCCGTATCCCGGCACGGAAACCTGGCATACCGAATCGCGTCGTCTTACGACCCGCGACTACCGGCTGTTCGACATCCAGCACGCGGTGTTGCCGACCAAGTTGCCGCTACCGGAATTTTACAAGGAACTTGTGGAATGCCAGCGCGTGCTCGCCCGTAAAAATCTGGGCTGGGCGGCGCTGGGCCAGTGCGCGGGAATTGTCATCCGGAAATTGCTTTGCGGACAAACCAATTTCATCCGGATGCTGTGGAAGTTCAACAGCGTGTATCGTCCTGAGCTCCAGCTCGCCGATCACCGTCGGTGGGTAAAATACGAAATCAGTCTGCCGCCGCCTTCGGTTGCCACTGCGCAGCACAGGAGGCTTTACATTCACGAAAATCGAGGACGCAACGGCCGGCAGATTGATCATCGGACCGAGGAATTCGTTAACGCAACTCGCATGGGCACGGCAAGCTGAGCGGACCTTCTATGGCGCACGGTGTGCGGCATGGAGTTGTCCAGATCGGGAAGGGGAAACGTGCGATGGAGCTTCTGCCCGTGGCGACACATTCGGTCAACGGGCCCCACATGATCGAGTATTCCGGCGCTTCGATGGGCGAGAAGGAGCTTGCCTGCGAACACATGGAAAAGGCGAGGGGCCTTTCCGGTTCTGGATTGCTTACCTACGGACAATTGAAACTCCTGCCCCAGTGGGACCCGCTCCGCGGCGATCCCCGCTTCGAGAAAATCGTCGCCTCCCTCGCCCCGAAATCATAACCGTTGTTCCCCTATTCCGCGCGCAATTGAGGGGCTCGGCTACACGTGTGCGCGTGCCACGCCCAGCTACGCGAGCGGTAACCGCTAGTTGATTACGCGTGAGCGAGAAACTTTTGCCACCCCGCCAAGAGATCGGAAAGGCGGGAGAAAATATAGAAGATCAGGATAGACATGGGATTCTGTTTGGTTAATTGCTGGTTATCACGTTCTGGCCTCACATCAACACTTTGCGCGCCAACTTTCATAAATCCGGAATTTCACAATCCGATTTTTCATCCTGCAACGCAAGCCGCTCGAGGTAAGCAAAATACAAATCATTGTGGAAACGTTGTATCGGCCCTGCAGAAAAAGGCCTCCGCGTTGCATGGGCTATTTACGATCCAATTGGCCTAAAAATGAGACATGTTGTGGTGCATTTTTTAACCGCGCCCCTGTTACGGCCAGACGCGAAAAGAGCTGACGAGTGTAATTGCCTAGCCTCGGACTTCTCGGGTTCGATTCCCGCCCCCGCCTCATTACATTTATCGAAGGAGACTTACCTGCGACCGGCGTGTCCTAGGAACCGATATTCAGAACGTAAGTCAGAACAAATTTAAAGAAATTCGTCTTTATTCGCCAATCATCTGATGGCGCCCATTGCTCTCGCGCGCGCACTCGAGATTCGGTGTGACGAAGCGCGGTTTGGCACCTCAACTGCTGCCTTCACTGTTCGATTGGTTTGGTCGTCGTTTACCGAGGCACTGATTGAAAAAAAGACTTCTGCTTTTGGCTACGCTCGGGTGTTCGATCTGCTGGGTCCCAGCGCACGCTACTACCATCACGATCGATCTTGGGCCGCCCGGCCGGGTCACAGGCGAAAAGATCGTGAGCTTTAGCGACCTGAATGATCTCCCGCTTAGCGGGCAAACGCTCTCCTTGGATTTAGTCTTTAGCGGCAATAGCTTCGTCCGGCTTTTCAAGAGCACAAACTCAACATTTCTTCTGCTTCCAATGCTGGACGTGTTTGGCGCGGGCACGATCAACAATCCAACCGGCAGCGGTTACCTGTTTGATCAGGCCGGTAACCCAATTAGTTCAGTTACGTCTTTCGGAGGCTCGGTCACCGCTGACTCGGGTGGAGAAGCTTTCCGCCTTGCTCTTGGTGGTTTTTTCCCGCTTTTAGCTGATGGGCCTTTCCCGCCGGATATTTACGGCGCTCACCTAGACATCACCCTGCCGAATGGTTCGGCTTTCGACGTTATTGGTGGCGAACTCGGCTTGTTTCCAAACGCCTCACAGCCTTGGCATGATCAATTTCAAATTGGGGATGTGCCTGATTCAGGCTGCACACTATTTTTAGCGGTTATCGCTGTTGCGCTGCTCTTCAGTCTTGACGCCGCGATCCGACGCTGCCCCTGCTCGCAACGTCTGCATCGGCCTTAATAAGACTAAGACCGCGCTTCTATAACGGGCGGGCTACGAGCAGCAGCGTTATTTCTTCCCCTCGAACAACGGCAGAAATTGGCCGTAGCCTTCTTCTTTTAGTTTTTCGACTGGAATAAAACGGAGTGCGGCGGAGTTGATGCAGTAGCGTAATTTTTCGGGGCCGGGACCATCATCAAAAACGTGGCCGAGATGAGCATCGCTTTTCGCGCCGCGAACTTCAGTGCGATCCATCCCCAGGGTGCGGTCTGATTTTTCGACGACCTTTTCCTTCGTGATCGGTTTAGTGAAACTGGGCCAGCCGCTGCCGCTATCGAATTTATCGAGCGAAGTGAAGAGCGCTTCACCAGTAACGACATCAACGTAAATACCCGCCGCGTGATTGTTCCAGTAGGCGTTGTTGAAAGGAGGCTCAGTCCCGCATTCCTGCGTGACGCGATACTGCTGTGGTGTCAGCTTTTTCTTTAGTTCTTCAGCGGAAGGTTTCGTTGTAGCTGCGGCGGATGTCGCCGCCGGCGATGCGTTTGATGTTGTCGTTTCCACTTTTTTCTCCTCCTGTTTTTGTGCGCCAGCGCGGCTCAGGAAAGTCTGCGCGCCAATCAGTCCCATCAAAACCATGACACAAATGACCAGCAGAAAGCGAGAGCGCGGCTCCGGACGCTTGGGTAAATTGATCATAGACGATCGAGTGGTTAGACAGCTCGATCAGCTCGTCTGTTCACGTCCCGCTTCGGGCACGCGAATGTAAGAACGAAAGAGTAACAATCCGATCGGCGCGACCGACGCCGCGCAGGCAAAAATCAGCCACATCGTCCCGGAATGATGTGGTCCGTGTTCCGGACAAAAGGCGGCGAGTAACCACCCCGCGCTTCCGACCAAAAGTTTCCCAAGCAAAAAAGGAATGTATGAAAGCGCGCCGTAGGAAGCTTCCTGACCTTTCGGCGCGATAGCGGCCGCATATTCGTAAACGCGCGGCGAATAGAACGCTTCGCCAATTGAAAAAATCGAAATGTAAATCGCAATCATGACGTAGTAGGGATGAACGCCGCCTTGCAGTCTGAGATAAGCGTGACCGATCCACTTTCCAAATAAACCATCCGCTGGCGCTTGAAACCACGGCGTGGGCAGAGCCATCACGAAAACGGACGCGGCGCAGATCGCGCCGCCGATCACCACCATGCGATACGCGGAAAATTTCTGTGTTAGCGCGCCGATGATCGGCACGAGAACGATAATGAGAATATAATTGATGTTGGAGAGCTGACCGATCGGCGCGCCATTTCCCAGCTCGCGAATTCCGAACTTTGGAAAGACGTAGTCCATTTGCAGAAAAATGAGTTTGAGAAATCCGATCAGTAGAAGAAAGCCGAGGAGCCGATAAAAACCGGATTGCCCAAGCAGCCGTTTGAACAGGGCAATCGTATCGCGCGCGCTGTCACGGATCGTTAAGTAAACACGCCGCCACAATACTCCGGTTGCGTGCCGCACCGGCTCGCCCGTGAAGATGACCCCTTGTTCGGTCGCTTCCGCTCCCCGGCGAAGAAAATAAATTGTCGGAAAAAGCAGAAGCTCGAAGCCGAGGCTGACCATAAACAACGTACGATAACTGGTAATCTGCAATCCAAAAAGATCGAGATGGCCGTGCTCGCCTAACGACTGACGGACGTAATCAAAAATACGGCCGGCGATCCAGTAGCCGACGTTCATCACCATGTAGATGATAGAAAAGGAAATCGAGCGCTGGCGCGTGGTCGAGTATCGGCGCGTCGCGGCAATCAAGACTGGCGTACCCAATGCTTCACCAATAACTAGCGGGAATAAGCCACCGGCCAGCACCAACCAAGGAATCGTTCCAAACACCATCACCGCGCGCGCGATCAGGCAGATCGTGACGCCCAAGAAAAAAGTTCTGCGTAGACCGAGCGCGTCGGTGAGCGAGCCGGCCAGCAGGGTGCAAATCGTCATCGCCGGCGCCCAAACCCAGCCAACCAACGCGCCCGCGGCTTGATCGCTGAATCCGAGATCGTACGAAAGCCACAGAATCAGCGTCTTGTTAGTTATCGCGTAGGCCGAGATGATGAACAACTTGATCAGGAACGTCAGCCAAAGCTCGCGTTGTGCGCCTTTCAGGACCGTGAACTTCGCTACAAATCCTCGCGGTCCGCCTTGGACAACGGGACCGACACTTTCTTCCAAGGGCGGGCTTTGTTGCGTAATTTGTCCCACAGGTTTCAAATGCAGTTTAAAACAATCTCGATTCGCCGCCGTTGAATTTGACGAATTATGCCAGCTTTTCTGATGCCGCCGATGCGGAAATCGGGGATGATTCGGTGATTAGCTTGTTTGCCGCGACCGGCTGAGCTCAAATCATGTTGGCGACAAAGTCGCGCCCGTCGAATTCGGCAAAATCCTCCAGTTTCTCTCCCGTTCCGACAAACCGCGTCGGAATTCCAAGTTGGTCTTGAATTGCCACGACGACTCCGCCTTTTCCGCTGCCGTCGAGTTTGGTCACAATTAATCCGGTCAATCCGATCGCTTCGTGAAATTGTTTCGTTTGTGCGAGTGCGTTGCTGCCCGTAGTCGCATCGACCACCAGCAAGATTTCATGAGGCGCATTTGGATCATTCTTGGCCAAGCTGCGTTTTACTTTGCTTAGCTCGGCCATCAGATTCGATTTGGTGTGCAGTCGCCCTGCGGTGTCACACAGCAAAAATTCGATGTCGCGTTTATCGGCCGCCTGATACGCCTCGTAACAAAGCGCGGCCGGATCGGCGTTGTATTGTCCGCGAATCATATCAACGCCGATTCGTTCTGCCCAAATCCCTAATTGTTCGATTGCTGCCGCCCGAAAAGTATCGGCTGCGGCCAACAAGACCCTGTGGCGCTTTGTTTTGAAAAAATGTCCCAGCTTCGCGGTGGAGGTTGTTTTGCCGGTTCCGTTGACGCCGACAATCAAAATGACTTTCGGATGCGCCGGCAGCGGACGAATGGGTGGGGGATTGATCGGAAGAACACGACCAATTTCGTCTCGCGCAACTTCGGCGATGTCATTTGCCGTTACCCACGACCAGGCTTCACGCTCGCGTAGTGTTTTTAGAATGCGCAGCGTCATCGGCACACCGATGTCGGAGCGAATCAGCGCCTCTTCCAGCTCGTCCCAATCGACCGGTTTGCCGGCAAATTTGTCGATGATGTTTTTGAAAAATCTCATTTCACGAATCTCGTCATCCCGAGCGAAAGCGGAGAGATCCCGCTTAAGTTAGCCTAAAGATTGCGCCTCGGGATCCCTCGGTCCGAGCCGGACTGGCGTTTTTGCTCGGGATGACGAATCGTTAGGCACTGCTCTTCGCCACCGCTTCGCGCGCCGGCCGCGTCAGCTCTTTCCGGACCCGGTCGAGAATCCCGTTAACGAAACGGCCCGATTCCGCTCCGCCGAATTTCTTTGCGAGCTCGATTGCTTCGTTAATGGAGACAACAGGCGGAATGTCATCGCGGAACAACATTTCATAAATGGCCAGACGCAGAACGTTGCGATCAACCGCGGCAATGCGACGAAACTCGTAATTCTCGGCATATCGCCGAATGCGTTCGTCGATTTCCGCGAGATGCGCATTCATTCCATCAATAAGGGGTTGAGCAAATTCGCGGACGCGCGGTTTGGTCGGGAGAAATTCCCAGAAATCCTCCATTTTTTCCGGGCTATGGCCGTGCTGCATATCGCGCCAGAAATGATATTGCAGCGCGGCCTGGCGCGCCTCCCGCCGCCGGCCCATCGCTACGGTCGGGTGCGCAGATCCGACATCACATTGGCGATTTCGATCGCCGCGCGGGCAGCCTCGGTGCCGCGATTAATTTTGTCTTCAAGACAACGTTCACGCGCGTCCACTTCCTTGGTAAAAGTATGGACGCAGTTGATCACCGGAACGCCATAATCCAGCGCGATCCGCTGGAGCGCGTCAGTGACGGAACGGGACAGATTTTCCGCATGATTGGTCTTCCCCTTTAAAATCACGCCGAGGGCGAGGATTACATCCGCCTTTTTTTGTTGTGCGAGCTCGCGCACCACGACCGGAATTTCAAACGCGCCGGGCACCCGATAGAGCGCCACCTTCGCCATCGGCGTTTGTAGTTCTCGGGCAGCGTGATCGACCAATCCCTGCACGTAGGATGGGTTGAATTGACTGGCCACGATGGCAAAAGTGCGTTTGGCCGCGACGACGCGCGGGCGCGGCAGAACAAATTGCGACAAGCCAGGATTAGCGGCGGGCTCCGTCATAGTAAGTGGCCCATTTTCTGTTTTTTGGTTTCGAGATATTTTTCGTTGTGCGGATTGGCGGGACTGCGAATCGGCACCTGTTCGATCATTTGAATTCCGTAGCCTTCCAAGCCGATTACCTTCTTCGGATTATTCGTCAGAAAACGAAATTGCCGCACACCGAGATCGAACAAGATTTGTGCGCCCAATCCATAATCGCGCAGATCCATGGGAAAGCCAAGCCTGGCATTCGCTTCGACCGTATCAAGACCTTCCTCCTGTAATTTGTAGGCGTGAATTTTGGCTGCTAACCCGATCCCGCGCCCCTCCTGCCGCATGTAAACGAGGACGCCATCGCCTTCCTCGGAGATCTGGCGCAACGCCGCGTGCAACTGATTCCCACAATCGCAGCGTCGCGAACCAAAAACATCGCCGGTGAGACATTCGCTGTGCACGCGGACCAGCGTCGGTTTATTCGGCGAAATCATGCCTTTAACCAGGGCGAGATGATGTGAGCCATCCAGTTTCGACCGATAAAGGTGCAAATCGAAGTCGCCGTAGTCCGTCGGCATTTTAACGATTTGTTCGCGCTCGACCAATTTTTCCCGGACCCGGCGATGCGCGATCAAACTTTGGATGGTGCAAATGCGGAGGCCGTGTTTTTTGCGGAACCGCATCAGCTCCGGCAAACGCGCCATTGTGCCATCGTCATGCAGAATTTCGCAGAGCACCCCAGCAGGCTGCAGCCCGGCCATGATGGCAAGATCAACTGCTGCTTCGGTGTGCCCAGCGCGGCGCAAGACGCCGCCATCTTTTGCTCGCAAAGGAAAGACATGGCCGGGTTGCACGAGATCATTCGGCTCGGAAACGGGATTGGCAATAACCTGAATAGTTCGCGCCCGATCATGCGCGCTGATCCCGGTTGTCACGCCGTCCGCAGCATCGACCGAGACGGTGAAATCGGTCGAATACATTTCGCGATTTTCCGCGACCATGCGCTTCAGACCGAGCTGTTCCGCGCGCTCGTTCGAGATGGGAACACAAATCAAGCCGCGACCATGCATTGCCATGAAATTCACTGATGCCGCGGTCGCCTTTTCCGCTGCCATCACCAGGTCGCCTTCGTTCTCGCGATCGGCATCATCTGTCACAATCACCATTTTCCCTGAGGCGATATCGGCGACGACGTCATCCACTGCGTCGAACTCGAATGTTTCGGGGGTTGTTACCTGCGAAATCACAAGACTTAACAATTACGCCGGAGGTCGCTTACGGCAACTTTTAGTAGTGCTAAGAGTTGAGGAAGGGCGCTCTCCCGACTGCCCTCGGAATACGGTGTTTCGCCTCGGGTCGACAAGTCTCGCCTTACCAATTCGCGTTCAGATCGGTCATTGGTAGGGCGACGCTCTGCGGAGCCAGCAAGGTTGGTTTTAGGTTCAATACGAGCAGGAGCAGAAGTCGGAGAATTACTTAACGCTGGTCGCGACGATCGCCTCCGGCCGATACATGTCGCGATTACTTCCCTGAAATTCCGCTTTTAGTTTCACCTGGAAATGTGAGAGGTCGACAAGATCCCAACGTGTGAATTTCCAATGGCGGTCGGCCGCGGGTTTCTCATGCTCAAAGCCGACGATGAAGTGCACTGCATCCTCGCGCACTTTATTGGTCGCGATCTTCGGCTCGAAATAGAAAGTGCGAAACGAACTGTCCCGGCTCCCTATGGCATAAAGTTTTGGATCGAGATAATAAACGCGATGCGATTCTTGATCGATCAACTCCAGGTCGAGGTAACCGGAACGTTGGAGACGACCTTGACTTGTTTTCGGAAAATCGCAGGTGAGCCCGGAAGTCTTATTCAACAGCTCTCGCATCAAATCTTCAAAGTGACTGCTCACTTCGTTGATTCTCGGAATTCCCTGAATTACGCTCGCCGACGAATTCAGCTGTGACATCACCTCGTCAAGCACGACGCTGATTTGTTTTACCACTCGTAAATCCGGTTTCATTTCTTGGATTGAAAGCGAGCACGCGTTTGCCGGTGACATCGAAAATCACTTCACTAAAGGGGATTCCACGCAGCTGTGCATCTTCCCGAAGCAACCAAGGAATTAACGCATCAACTGGCGTTTTTCATTTGTTTGCGACGCGGCGATGGTTTGCGCTTGAACGCTCCAGACAAACACGGCCCCGTTATCCCGACTCCGCAAAGGCGAGAAGAGGATCTCACAAACATTCGCCTAAAGATCGCGTTCATCTCCGACCACTGCCGCCGTCCTCAGCAACGGCAAGAGTTGTTCGAGACCATCGTTTGTTCGTGCATGCACACGCATGAGCGGTTCGTCCTGTTGCACGCTCTCGCCGATTTTTTCAAATCGGAAATGCCGACGGCCAAATCAATTTTGTCGTCTACTTGTTGCCGGCCTCCGCCAAGCAAGAATGAGGCGCGTCCGATCTTTTCCGCGTCC
>Ga0209474_10002365_pt1 | contig 17443 bp, 11 predicted proteins | sample GraSoiAngelo_145_FD_185902 | JGI IMG/M metagenome (GOLD analysis project Ga0209474, IMG submission 185902) | Grasslands soil microbial communities from the Angelo Coastal Reserve, California, USA - 14_1009_05_20cm (SPAdes) (version 2) | ecosystem: Environmental > Terrestrial > Soil > Grasslands... | reverse complement strand
GCGCTCGTCGCCCATCACGCCGACGCTCTGCACCGGCAGCAGCACCGCGAAGCTTTGCCACAGGCGCGTGTACCAGCCGTCGCGCCTGATTTCTTCCGCCACGACGGCATCCGCGCGCCGCAGCAGCGCGAGCCGCTCCGGCGTCACCTCGCCGAGAATCCGGACCGCGAGCCCCGGCCCCGGAAACGGCTGCCGGACGACGAACTCCTCGTCCAGCCCGAGCGTCCGCCCCACCTCGCGCACTTCGTCTTTGAACAGCTCGCGCAGCGGTTCGACGAGCTTCATGCGCATCCGCTCCGGCAGGCCGCCCACGTTGTGATGGCTCTTGATCATCGACGCCTGCCCCACGATCGAGATCGATTCGATCACGTCGGGATACAGCGTACCCTGCGCGAGGAACTGCACGTCCCCCAGCTTCGCGGCCTCTGCCTCGAATACCTCGATGAACGCCGCGCCGATCGCCTTGCGCTTTTTCTCGGGATCGACGACGCCGGCGAGCCGATCGAGAAACAGCGTCGACGCGTCGACGAACACCAGCGGAAGGCGCAGCCGCTCGAAGCGCTTGCGGATCTGCGACGCCTCGTCGAGCCGCAGCACGCCGTTGTCGACGAAGATGCACGTGAGCCGGTCGCCGACGGCGCGGTGGATGATGAGCGCAGCCACTGTCGAATCGACGCCGCCGCTCAGCGCGCAGACGACGCGGCCGTCGCCGACTTTCGCGCGCACGCGCCCGATCGCCTCGTCGACGAACGACGCCATCGTCCAGTCGCCGGTGCAGCCGCAGACGCCGTACGCGAAGTTGCGCAGGATGGCGAGGCCGCGCTCCGTGTGGACGACCTCGGGGTGGAAGAGCAGCGCGTACAGGTGGCGCTCGGGATGCGCCATCGCCGCGACCGGCGCGTTCGTGCTCGTCGCGACCACCGAGAACCCCGACGGCGCCGCGGCGACGAAGTCGCCGTGGCTCGCCCAGACGCGAATCTCGTCCGGCACGTCGGCGAAGAGCGCCGCCGGCCCCAACCGATCGCGATCGCGCACGACCGACACCGTCGCGTGGCCGAACTCGCGGTGCGGCGCCGGCTCGACGCGGCCGCCCAGCGCATGCGCCATCAGCTGCATGCCGTAACAAATGCCGAGCACCGGACAGCCGACGTCGTACACCGCGGGATCGCACCGCGGCGCGCCGGCGTCGGAGACGCTCTTCGGGCCGCCGGACAGAATGATCCCCGCGGGCGTGCGCGCGCGGATCTTGTCGATCGGCGTGTCGGGCGGCCACACTTCCGAGTACACCGAGAGCTCGCGCAGGCGCCTGGCGATCAGCTGCGTGTACTGCGACCCGAAATCGAGGACGATGATCGTCTGGTGAGTCACTGTACGGGCCCGGGAAGGATGACCTATTATAGCGAGGTTGACCACAAGATGTGGTAGTGCGTTTGCCCTGATCGCGTCCTGTTGCGTAGTTGTTTGCGCGCAATCACCACGGCCGGCACCCTTCCCCGAACCTCAACCGCGACACGCGAAGATCGATCGCACACCGCCGGCGCTCCTTCCCGTGCGGCCGGTGTGGACGCTCGTCCTCTTCAATCAGCTCACGACGACGCCGGCGTACGACGACGCGCGCGCGTACTTTCCGATCGAGGGCGATCGCCTCGTCGCCTACACCATGCCCGCGGGCACGCGCGCGTGGACGATCCCCGCGCGGCTCGTCCAGCCGCCGGTCGCCGGCGACGGCCTCGTGTTCCTCGTCGACCGCGAGGCGCTCACGGCGCACCGCGCCTCGGATGGATCGATGGCATGGCGCGCGCCGCTTGCGGAGGCGCTCGCGGTCCGGCCGACGTTCGACAACGGCTGGCTGATCGCCGCGGTCGCGAGCGGCGACGTGCTCGCCTATCGCGCACGCGACGGCGAATTGATCTGGCGCCGTCATCTCGCGGCGCCGGCGCACGCGCCCGCCGCGCTCGCCGGCGATCGCGTCTACATGCCCACGAGCGATTCGCACATCGTCGCCCTGCACGTCGACACGGGCGAGCCCGTCTGGGAGCGGCGCCTCGGCGGCGCGCCGAACGAGATTCTCGCGCTGGCCGAGCGCCTCTACACCGGCTCGACGGACAACTTCTTCTACTGCCTGATGACGGAGGACGGCCGCATCGACTGGCGATGGCGCACCGGCGGCGACATCGTCGGCGAGCCCATCGCCGACGAACGGCACGTCTACTTCGTCGCGCTCGACAACGTGCTGCGCGCGATGGATCTGAAGAGCGGCGCACAGGTGTGGATGCGGCCGCTGCCGATCCGTCCGATCGCCGGGCCGGCTCGCGCGGGAGCGACGATTCTCGTCGCAGGGCAGACTGCGCAGCTGCGCGCCTTCAACGCGAAAGACGGCACGCCGGTGCCCGGCGAACCGATCGTCCCCGGCGCGCCCGCTCCGCCGGCGCCGCCGCGCCGCCCCACCGCTGCTGCCGGGCCGGGCGCCGGGATTCCGACGGTCGATCTCGTGCCGTCCGAGCTGCCGCACGCGACGCCGTCGGAGATCGACATGCCGTCGGAGGCCGACGCCGCCGCAAAGGCGGCCGCGATCGCGAGCGATCCGGATATGGCTGCGCCTCCGCATGTGATCGAGGATCCGACAACGCACCTGTCGATGGTGCTGATGATCACGAAAGAGATCGCGCGCGGCGCCGGCGTGACGCTGGTGACGCGCAGCTTCGAGCCGCCGGCCTCCCCCGTCGCGCCTTTGCCGAACATGATCATGATCGCGCCGCAGACGCCGGCCGCGACGGCGCCGCCTCGCCGCTGACGCGCGCGTCAGGCTGAATGCTGGAGCGGTGACACGACCACGCGAGCCGGCGCTTCGGCTCGCGCGGCGGCGTGTTTCTGGTAGAGCGTCAGGTACGCGCACAGCGCCGTCAAGCCGAGGAACTCGAAGACGACGCCGCGGACCACCAGCGCGGCGAGCTGCAGCGGAAGCACCGCGAGGCCGATGAGCGGCACGAACGCGATCAGGCCGACGCCCGACCACGCGAGCGCCGACGCGAGCGTCGCCGCGGCGACGACCGCCACGACGACCAGAAACAGCCGGGCGAGCTCGCGGAATTCGGCGCGCACGAACCGCCCGGTCGCGCGGATCCCTGCGGCGAGGCCGACGCTCTCCACCGCCATCGAGATCTGCAGCAGCAGGTAGACGAGATTGACGACGGTGATCCACGCGACCAGCAGCGCCGCCGAGATCGCCGCGATGAACGTCCAGCCGAGGATCAGGATCCGCCCTTCCGCGGCGCGGTAGCCGTAGACGACGAACGCGAGGTACGCGCCCGCGGAGACGGCGTAGACCGCCATCAGCGCGAGGCCGAGCAGCACGTACGGCCGGTAGAGCCGCGAGCAGCCCGTCGTGAAGCGCGGCAGCGAGAACGCTGACGCGTGCCGCAGCAGGTCGAGCGTGATCGGATGCTGCTCGATGGCGCCCGCGTCGGCGCTCGCAGCGGAGAGGACGTCGACCGTTCCGCCCTTGACGACGAACATCAGGACCGATCCGCCGAGCAGGACGACGGCGAACGCCGTGATGAACGCGACGAAGGCGACCGGCTCGGACAAGAGCGTGCTGCTGATCGTCGTGAAGATCTCGCGCAGGCTGCCCTGCAGCAGGTCGGCGAGATCGGCGCCGAGCAGCACGGCGACGAGAATGGCGGCGCCGATGATCGGGACGGCCAGCAGCACCTGGAACGTCGTCCCGGCGACGAACTGAATGACGACCGCCTGCCAGTTCGCCGCCGTCAGCAGGGCGCCGCGCTTCAGCAGGTGTCTGATGTCCAAATCGTTTTCACTATAGCACCCGTGTATCCTGTGACTGGACGTGCCGCTCATTCTGCGCATCGTGCGCGCCGGCGTCGCAGCCGCGATTGTGGCCGGTGCAGCCGGCTACGCGCTCGAGCGCGCGCGCTTCGGCGCGTCCGACCAGGCGGCGCTCGCGCGCGTCGAGGCCGAGCTCCGCGGCCGGTTCGACGCGAGCGCGGCGATGCTCGGGTCGATTGCCGGGCGCGTCGCCGCCGACTCCGTCGTCGGGACGGCCGCCATGCGCGACCAGGCCGGCGTCCGCCACCTCTTCGATCTTGCCGCGGCCACGCTCCCGGCCGACGATGCCGGCCGCACCGGCGTCACGATCTACGACGCGGCCGGATCGCCGCTCGCGTGGGCCGGCCGCGTGTCCGATCTGCCGACCGAGCGCGTGCAGGCGTCCGCGGCGCTCCTGATCGCGCCCGGCGCGCTCGGCCCGCGCCTCATTCGCGTCGAGCCGGTTATCCGCGGCGGCGCCCGCCTGTCCACCGTGGTCGTGGAGCAATCGCTCGGCACGACCCAGGAATCCCCCGGCATCGGCGACACCTTTCACCTGACGACGTCCATGCTGCCGGTGACGCTCGTCGTGCGCCCGGCGGGCGCGGCGCCCCCGGCCGGTCCATACCGCTTCGTCGTCCCGGCGCGCGACAGCGCGTTCATGCTCGAGGCGCAGGTCGCGCCCGAGGATCTCGCGCGCGCGCGCGAACGCTGGCGCGCGACGACGTGGGCCGTCGTCCTGTCGATCGCGGCGGCGACGCTGCTGCTCTGCATCGGACCGATCATCGACACGCGGCGCCGCACGCGCGATACGAGCCGCTTCGTGCTGCTCGCGGCGCTGCTCATCGTGATCGTCGTCAGCGCGCGTGTGATCCTCTATTTCGCCCTCGCGCCGATCGCGCCGTCAGCGGGGCCGACGCCCTTCGACCTGCTTTTCACGACGACCACGATGGCGGCCGTCGTCTGGATCGTGCTCGATCTGTTCGAGCGGCGGCGGTCCGCCCGTCCGCGGCCGGCGCTGGCGCTGCCGGCCACGGCGTCGATCGCCGGCGTGGCCGCCGCGTACGCGCTCGCCGGCGTCGCCAGCGTCGTGATCCTGTGGGGCTACGAGGATTTCCTCAGCCTCGTCGTCGCCGACACGAATCTCGACCTGCTGCACTTCTCGCTGCACCCGTTGAGCCCCGCGCGCGTTGCTCTCGAATTCGCGCTCGTGATGCTGCACGCGTCCGTCATCTGGGCGGTCGTCGCGATCCTGCGCCTGCCGGCGCTCGTCTGGCGGCTGCCGCGCCACGATCCGTGGCGGGCCGCCGCGGCGGCATCCGCGATCGCCGGCGGCGCGGCGGCGACGATCGTCACGCGGCTCGCCGGCGCACCGATCCCGTTCGGCCCGATGTGGATCGCCTTCGCCGTCGCCGCCGGATGCGCCGCCACAGTCGCGCGCGCCGGCGTCCGCATGCGGCGCGTCTCGCAAACGGCGAGGCTCGCCGTGTTCTTCGCCGCGCTGCTCGCGCCGTCGATCGCGATGTATCCGTCGCTGCTCTGGCACGCGACGGCTGCGAAGGAGCGGCTGATCGCCGACGAGCTCGGGCCGCAGGCGGCGCACCTGCGCGAGGAGCTGCAGGAGCGGCTGCAGCAGGCCGTAGAGCAGATCGACGCGATGCCCGCGCTGCCGGATCTCGTCGCGGCCGCGAGCGCCAAACCGCCGTCGACCGATCCGGCGACGATCGTCTGGTCGCGCACGGATCTCGGCACGTACCGCCTGACGTCGGCCGTCGAGCTGTACAACCGGGAAGGCCGCCTCGTCAGCCGCTTCGCGATGAGCCTGCCGGAGTACACCGAAGCGCTGAACCACGCGTCGGGATGCTCCTGGCAGCAGCCGTTCGAAGAGGTGTCGCCGTTCGGATCGAGCGAGCGGCACGTGCTGCGGACGACGCGCGGCATCTGCGTCCACGGCCAGATCGTCGGCAGCATCGTGGTTCGCGTGATGCTCGACTTCCGGACGCTGCCGTTCATCTCGTCGGAGAGCCCGTACCTCGAATCGCTGCGGCCGACACATCAGGTCCCGGCCGAAGGCGTGTCGGGACGCGACGTCGAGTTCGTGGTGTACGGCTGGAGCCGCGCCCCGGTGTTCGCGTCGGGCACGCGCGTGTGGAAGCTGGACGATGCGGTCTTTCGGCGTCTCGTCGAATCGCGCGAGCGCTTCTGGTCGAGCGTCGACCGCGACAACGAGACGTTCCGCGTGGACTTCCTGAGCGATCGCTTCGGGATCTATGCGCTCGGCTACCCGGTGATCTCGCCGGCCGGGCACCTGACGAACCTCGCGGAGCTCGTGCTGCTGGCCGGCGTGCTCTACGTCGCGTCGCGCCTGCTGCTCACGCTCGTCGGGCTGTTGACGATGCGCACGCCGGCGAGCGGCCGGGCCCTGCTGCGCGAGGTGCGATCGAGCTTCTACCGGAAGCTGTTCCTCGCGTTCTGGGCGGGCGCGATCGTGCCGGTGTCGATCCTCGCGCTTTTCACGCGCACTTACGTGCAGACGCAGCTGAACGCGACGGCCGAGGAATCCGCGGCGCGAACGGTGACCACGGCGCAGCGGCTCGTCGAGGACTACGCGGCGCTGCAGCAGCGCGGCGCGGCGGCGCTCGATACGATCGACGATCAGATCATGGTGCTCGTCCGCCGCGCGATCGACGAGGACGCGAACCTCTTCAACCGCGCGCGGCTCCAGGCGACGAGCGCGCGCGATCTGTTCGCGTCGCAGCTGCTGTCGCTGCGGACGCCGGCCGACGTGTACCGCGCCGTCACGCTCGATCGCGTGCCGACCTACGTGCGCGAGGAAGTGGTCGGCGGCTTCCGCTACAGCCTCGCCGCGGCGCCGGTGCGATCGAGCGGCCTCGAAGGCATCGTGACGGTGCCGCTCACCAACCGGCAGCAGGAGATCGAGCAGCAGATCGACGAGCTGGATCGTCTGGTGCTCTCGGGGTTCGTGCTCTTCAGCCTGCTCGGGGCGGCGCTCGGCTACTGGATGGCCGAGCGCATCGCCGATCCGGTGAACCGGCTCACGCGCGCGACGCGGCGCATCGCGCGCGGCGATCTCGACGCGCGGGTCGCGGCGACGTCGTCCGACGAGCTGCGGCGGCTGGTGCAGGACTTCAACCAGATGGCCGCCGACCTGAAGCGCCAGCGGACCGAGTTGGAGCGGACGCAGCGCCTCGAGGCCTGGGCCGACATGGCGCGTCAGGTGGCGCACGACATCAAGAACCCGCTCACGCCGATTCAGTTGTCGTCGGAGCACGCGCTGCGCGTCAACATCGATCGCGGCCGGCCGCTGTCGCCGGTGCTCGACGAGTGCGTGAACGCCATCCTCGGGCAGGTGAAGCTGCTGCGGCAGATCTCGGCCGAGTTCTCGAGCTTCGCGTCGTCGCCGACGCCGCGGCCCGAGCCGACCGAGCTGCAGACGCTCATCGAGGAGGTCGTCGAGCCCTATCGGACAGGCCTCGCCAACCGCATCACGATCACCGTGGACGCGCCGCCGGCGCTGCCGACCGTCACGATCGACCGCACGTTGTTCGCGCGCGCGCTGACCAACATCATCGAGAACGCGCTGCACGCGATGCCGGGCGGCGGCCGCCTGTCGATCGCGGCGCGGCGCGCCGACGGCGATCCGCCGTCGGTCGTCGTCGAGATCGCCGACACGGGCGTCGGCATGGATCACGAAGCGGTGACGAAGATCTTCGAACCGTACTTCTCGACGAAAGCGACCGGCACCGGCCTCGGCCTGACGATCGCCAAGCGGAACGTCGAGCTCATCGGCGGCACGATCGCCGTCGTCAGCGAACGCGGCGTCGGCACGACGGTCACGATCACGCTGCCGATCGCGTGAGCATGGGTTTCAAACGGTAGCGCAGCCCTTCAGGCTGCCCGGCACGGACGACGATTCACGCAGAACCCGCAGAACCCGCAGAGTCTCTTGTCTAAGAGATTCCGCCGCGCGCCGCCGTGGCAGGCCTGAAGGCCTGCGCTACCGTGGCCGCCGTCATTTACCGTCAGGCGAAAACACCAGCAGCACATTGCCGCGCATGCCGCCCCATTGGCCGTAGCCGGATGTCGTGACGACGACGCCGTTGGCGATCGCGGGACCGCCGACGTCGATCGAGCCGCCGGTCCCCTTCGCGCCGTTGACCGTCTCGAACTCGCGCGCGGTGTCGAAATCCCACAGCCCGCGGCCGTCGGACGTGGAGAACGCGCGGAAGTGGCCGTCGATCGAGCCGGAGAAGATCGCCCCGGCGGCGACGGCGGCCGGCGCCGACAACGCGGGACTGCACGACGGCCGATCGCCGCAGCCGTTGGGCCGCGCCGTCCACGCCTGCTTCCCGTCGGCGACGCGCAGCGCGAAGAGTCCTCCGCCGACTTCGCTGCTCAGCCCGCCGCGGCCGCGCGCCTTCGGATCCTTGAACGTGATGTCGGAGAGCGGCACGAACATCAGGACGCCGTCGGTGGCCGAGCCCCACTCGATGCCGCCGAGCTCCCCGCCGCGGCCGATCGTCGCGCTCCACAGCTTCCGGCCCTCGTGATCCGGATCGAAGGCGTGCACGACTCCCGATTTCTGCCCCGCGAGCAGCACGCGCCGGCCGCCGCCGAGCGCGACGAGCACCGCCGACTGCCCGAAGTCGTGATCGGGGCCGGCCTTCTGCGGGCAGTTCGTCGTGTCCGCGGTGCCGCACGCCATGGTGAACGCATCGCCGGCGGTTGCCTGCACCGACCACTTGATCCGACCCGTGTCGAGATCGAGCGCCGCGACGGCGTCGCTCGTCGGCGGCGCCGGCTCGGAGTACGCGTCGCCCGTCGCGATGTACATCGAGTTGGTCTGCGCGTCGATCGTCGGCGCGGACCAGACCGCCGCGCCCGACGGGCCCCACAGCTGAACGCCTTTCGCGTTCTTCGCGCGCGGCGTCGCCGGCTCGCCGATCGTGAACGTGCGCCAGACCTGCTCCCCCGTCGCAGCGTTCAGGGCGACGACGCTGCCGCGGAACGTGCAGCACTCGTAGGCAGGCAGCGCGCCGACGCCTTCCTCCGCCGACGCGATCGGCACGAAGAGCCGCCCGCGGTACAGCACCGGCGATCCCGTGATGCGCGCGGCGCGGTGCTCGTCGAGCTTCTTCCACCATCGCAGCTCGCCGGTGCGCGCGTCCACGCTGTAGATGTTCGCTCGCAGGTCGCCGAAGTACGCGGACGGGCCGGCGCCCGCGTCCGCCTCGCCGATCGCGATCGCGCCGCGGACGGCGCCGTCTGCCTTGAAGGTCCACAGCACGCAGCCGTTCTTCAAGCCGAGCGCATGGACGCGCCCCGACGCGCTGCCGACGTAGACGACGTCGCCGGCGATCGTTGGATTCGCCGCCGCGGCGTTCTCGCCGTCGAATCCGTACGCCCATTTCAGCTTGAGCGCCGGCACTTGCGCAGCGGTGAATCCCGGACGGCGCTGGTTCCGATCGTTGGCGAGCGTGGCGCCCCACGCGCGCCAGCCCGAGTCGTCGAGGCGAACCTCGGGCGCCGTCTCGCATCGCGGCGCCGATGCCGCCGGCGCGGCGTCGGATCGCACGGTGGAGAGATACGTCGCGATCGCGCGCCGCTCTTCGGCCGTCAGCGCTTCGCCCTGCACGCGCATCACGCCAGTCTCGAGAGACGCGACGATGCGATCCACGGTGAGCGCGGCGATCACGTCGCGCGGCGGCACGCGCGCGGCGCCGCCGGCTTCATGACACTGCTGGCAGTGCGCCGCATAGAGCGCGGCGCCCGACGGCTGCGCCGCCGCGCCCCGCACAAACGACACAAAGGCAAGAACGAAAAACAGAAACGACACATTGGGAAGAGCGGCAGAGCGGGTCACGCGCGCGATTATACGCGCCGGCGACGAACGCTCAGCGCGCGGCGGAGTCGCGGCGATCGTCGCGGCGATCGTCGGCGTCGACGATGGCCTGCGGCGCGGGTTCGGCGATCGATTGGCCGCCGCGATGGCGGAGGCGGCTCAGCGCGAGGCCGACGAACGCGGATGCGAGATAGCTATATGCAATCAACACGAGCATGAAGCGCGGGTGCGTCGCGATCAGCATGATCGCCGCGGCGACGAAGATGAGGACCGTGTAGGGGCGCCGCGCCTGCGAGTCGAGCGTCTTGAAGCTGCGGAACCGGATCGTGCTCACCATGAGCGCCGCCGGCACGATCACCATGGCGATCGCCGGCAGCGCCGCGCGGTAGTCGTACAGACCCCACGGATACGCATAGACAGTTGCCGCGGGAATCGCGGCGGCCGCCGGACTCGGCAGGCCGACGAAATATCGCTTGTCGCCGCCGGGGCGCGCGCTCTGGATGTTGAAGCGCGCGAGGCGCATCGCGGCGGCGGCGACGAAGAGAAACCCGGCCGCCCATCCGAGGCGGCCGAGCGAGGAGAGCCCCCACGCGAACGACAGGATCGCCGGCGCGACGCCGAACGAGATGATGTCCGCGAGCGAGTCGAACTCGACGCCGAACTCGCTCGTCGTGCCGGTCATCCGCGCAATGCGGCCGTCGAGCATGTCGAGCACGATGGCGAAGCCGATGAAAGGCGCGGCCGTCTCGTACTCGCCGCGCATCGCGTAGACGACGCACGCGTACCCGCAGAACATGTTGCCCATCGTCAGCAAGCTGGGCAGCAGGTAGACGCCGCGACGCAGCCGATTGCGGCGCGGGCGGTCGCTCGCGCGCCGCAGGAACCGCAGCCGACCTTCGCTGTGATCGAGCATCGTCGGTCGCACCAGGGTTCAGTGTAGCACTGCGATGATGGTCTCGCCGCCGCGGACGGTCTGTCCGACCTGAACCTTGATGTCGGCCGTCGGCGGCAGGAAGATGTCCATGCGCGAGCCGAACTTCATGATGCCGTAGCGGTCGCCCGCGCGCACCTCATCCCCGGTCTGCGCGCGGCAGACGACGCGCCGCGCGAGGACGCCGACGACCTGCCGCGCGACGATCGTCTGGCCGTCGTGATCGATCCAGATCTCGCTGCGCTCGTTCGCGCTGCCCGCGTCGTGCCGGTACGCCGGCAGGAATCGCCCCGGCGTGAACGCGACGCTCGTGATCCGTCCCGATGCCGGAATGCGGTTGACGTGCACGTCCATCGGCGACAGGAAGATGCTGACCTGCGCCCACGATCCCGGCGGCGCGGCACCGGCAATCGCCGGGCCCGCGACGAGCACGCGGCCGTCCGCAGGCGAGAGCACGACGTCGTCGCGCGTCGGCGCGCGGCGATCGGGATCGCGGAAGAAGAAGACGAAGAACCCGGCGAGGACGAGAAAGAGGAGCGCCGCCGCGGCGCCCGCGGCCGGCAGCGCGAGCGCCCGCGCGATCGCCGCCGCCGACACTACGGCCATGAGCAGCGCACCGCCGATGAACGGCAGGCCTGCGGGATCGAGGCGCATCACTCGGAGGAAGCAACGCGGGCGCGCGAGCCGCGCGCCCGCCGATCATGTCGGTTACCCGCGCGCGTGCTCCGCGCGATGCCGGCGCAGGATGTTTTCCATCCGGTCTTTCAGCTGGAGCTTGCGTTTCTTGAGGGTGGTTTCTTCGACTTGCTCGGGTTCGGAGAGGTAATGCTTGGCGGTAAGTTCGTGCAGGCGATCTTCGAGTTCGTGGTGCCTGACCGCGAGATTATGAAATTCCTCGTCGGTCCGCAACAACTCATCTTTCAGATCCTGCGGCTCTGCATTCATGCTCCGCCTCCTTGGACATGGAACACTTCATACCATGATGATAACGCCGTTTCAAGGCCGGTGGTTCGCCTCCGCCAGGCCGTCGCGCCACAGCACGAGCGCGTCCTCGACCGGCTTGGTGTAGTAGCCACGCCGCACGCCCGCCACCCCGAAGCCGAACCGCTCGTACAGCAGGCGCGCCGGCTCGTTCGAACGGCGCACTTCGAGCGTCGCGCGCCGCGCGCCGAGCGACGCGCCGTACGCAAGTACGTAATTGAGGAGCGCCGTCGCCACGCCGGTCCGCCGCGTGTCGGGCAGCACGGCGAGGTTGTTGATGTGCAGCTCGTCGAGCACGCGCCAAAACGAGCAAAAGCCGACGGCGCGCCCGGCGGGATCGCTGGCCGTGAAGCAGAAGCTGACGCCGGTGTTCTCGAGCTCCGCGAGATACATCACGCGCGTCCACGGGTTGGTGAACGACGCCTGCTCGATCGCGAGCACGGCGTCGATCTGATCCGGCGACGTCACCTGCTCGATTGCCCACCGTGTCACGGTTTTTCCCTGGCGAGCTCGGCGTCGGGACGCCGCACGTAGAGCGGGCGAATCGCGGCCGGATCGACGGCGTCGAACGCGCCCGCCGCCGCGAGGCGGCCGATCGCGCCGGCAAGCGGCATTGCGGAGACGATCGCCGCGTCCGGCACGGCGCGCGCGATCTCCGCGCTGAATCCGGTCGCGCCGTCGCCCACGAACACGCCTGGCCGGCAGGACTGCGCGCTCCATCGCGCGAGCACCGCTGCGGGATCGCCGACCGATGCGTCGTCCACCACGTCGAGACGGCCGGCAGTGAACGCCGCGCCGCTCCCTACGCGATAGAGCGCGGCGAACACGTCGCGGCGGTGCGCGTCCATCCACGCGGCGACGAGCGTGCCCGGACGCTCGGCCGCGGCGGCGACGTGCGCGAGCGCCTCGAGCGCCGGCACGCCGGCCAGGCGCCGGCCGTGCACGAACGCGAGGCCCTGCATCGTGGCGATCCCGATGCGAAGGCCGGTGAAGGATCCGGGGCCGGACGCCACGGCGAAGAGATCCACCTCGGCGAGCGCGACGCCGTGCGCGGCGGCGAGATCCACGATCTCCCCCGGCAGCCACTCGGCGTGCGAGCGCGACGCGTCGCCCGCGCGCTCGTCGATCACGCAATCGTCCTCGACGAGCGCGACGCTGCCGGCGCGCGTCGTGCTGTCCAGTGCAATTACGCGCATGCGCTAGACTTAGCATATGACAGCGCCGGCGACGCCCGCGATGCGCCAGTACCTGGACGCCAAGCAGCAGCATCGCGACGCCATCGTCCTGTTTCGCATGGGCGACTTCTTCGAGATGTTCTACGAGGACGCGCTCGTCGGGGCGCGCGCGCTCGAACTGACGCTCACCTCGCGATCCAGGGACGCCGAGGGCGGCGGGATCCCGATGTGCGGCGTGCCGCATCACGCCGTGGACAGCTATATCGCGCGCCTCGTCAGAAAGGGGTTCCGCGTCGCCATCTGCGATCAGGTGGAGGATCCGCGCAAGGCGAAGGGGATCGTCAAGCGCGAGGTCGTCCGCGTCGTCTCACCCGGGACGTTCACCGACTCGAATTATCTCGACGCGCGCGAGCCGGCGTTCCTGATGGCGGTTTACGCCGTTCCACGTAGGGCGACCCTTTCAGGGTCGCCGCGCGGCGAGGCTGAAAGCCTCGCCCTGCATGACACGATCGGCGTCGCGCTGCTCGATTTGTCCACGGGCGAGTTCACCGCCGCCGAATATGCCGGGGCCGACGGCCTGCAGGCGCTCGCCGACGAGCTCGTCGTGCTGCGGCCGCGCGAGATCATCGCGCCCGAATCGTGTGACGGCGGCGGACCGGCGAACGTGCCGCCGCCGATCGCGGCGTCCGGCCTCCCGATCACGGCGGTCGACGGCTGGGCGTTCGACGCGGAGGCGGCGCGCCGCACGCTGCTCGATCAGCTGCGCACGACCGGCCTCGAAGGGTTCGGCCTCGACGCGCATCCCGCGGCGGTGGCCGCCGCCGGCGCGCTCGTGCATCACGTGCGCGGCACGCAGAAGGTCGATCTCGCGCACGTGCGATCGATCGCCTTCCGTCAGCGTGCCGACAACCTCCTCATCGATCCGACGACGCTGAAGCACCTCGAGATCCTGGAGGGATCCGAAGGCGGCCGCGCCGGATCGCTGCTCGACGAGCTCGATCGCACGGTGACCTCCATGGGCAGCCGTCTGCTGCGGGCCTGGCTGCTCCGTCCGCTGGTGGCGCTCGAGCCGATCCGCGACCGCCTCGACGCGGTCGAGGAGCTGGCGTTCCGGACCATCGAGCGCGGCAAGTTCCGCGACGCGATCAAGGCGGTGCACGATCTCGAGCGGCTCACCGCGCGGATCGCGCTCGCGACTGCCGGCCCGCGCGATCTCGTCGGCCTCAAGCAGTCGCTCGGCGCGGTGCCGCGGCTCCGCACCATCCTCGCCGACACGCAGGCGCCGCTCGTCAGATCGCTCGTCGCGGCGTTCGACGATCTCGCCGACGTGCGCCAGGCGATCGACGCGACGCTCGTCGACGATCCGCCCGCGCTCGCGCGCGACGGCGGCTTCACGCGCGACGGCGCGGACCGCGAGCTCGACGAGCTGCGCACCGTCAGCCGCGGCGGCAAACAGGTGATCGCCGAGCTCGAAGAGCGCGAGCGCATCCGCACCGGCATCAACTCGCTCAAGGTGCGCTACAACCGGGTGTTCGGCTACTACATCGAGGTCTCGAAGCCGAACCTGCGCGCCGTGCCCGCCGACTACCAGCGCAAGCAGACGATCGCGGGCGGCGAGCGCTTCATCACACCGGCGCTGAAAGAGTACGAGGAGAAGGTGCTCGGCGCCGACGAGCGCATCCTCGAGCGCGAGATCGAGATCTTCGATCGGCTGCGCGCGGCGGTGGCGGCCGAAGCGCCGCGCATCCAGGCGACTGCCCGCGCCGTCGCGGCGCTCGACGTCCTGGCCGCGCTCGCCGAAGGCGCCGCGGTCAACAACTACATCAAGCCGCACGTGCACGATGGCGACGAGCTGACGGTCGCCGACGCGCGCCACCCCGTCGTCGAGCGGCGGACGGCGTCCGCCGGCGAGCCGTTCGTGCCGAACGACATCTCGCTGAACGCGACGACCTGCCAGCTCGCAATCCTCACCGGCCCGAACATGGGCGGCAAGTCCACCTATCTGCGGCAGACGGCGCTCGTCTGCGTCATGGCGCAGGCCGGCTCGTTCGTGCCGGCGCGCGAGGCAAAGGTGCCGCTCGTCGATCGCATCTACGCGCGCGTGGGCGCGTCGGACAACATCGCGCGCGGCCACTCGACCTTCATGGTCGAGATGCAGGAGACGGCGAACATTCTCCACACCGCGACCTCGCGCAGCCTCGTCGTCCTCGACGAGATCGGACGCGGGACGGCGACCTTCGACGGGTTGAGCATCGCGTGGGCCGTTGCCGAGTTCCTGGCCACGAACCCGCGCATGCGGCCGAAGACGCTCTTCGCCACGCATTATCACGAGCTGACGGATCTCGCCGATGCGACGCCGGGCGTGGTGAACTTCCACGTCGCCGCGCGCGAGTGGAAGGACGAGATCATCTTCCTGCGCAAGATCGTTCCCGGCCGGTCCGATCGCAGCTACGGGATCCAGGTGGCGCGGCTCGCGGGCCTGCCGAAGGCCGTGATCGATCGCGCGCGCGAGATCCTCGGCGCGCTCGAGCGCGACGAGCTCGCGCGCGGCGGCCGGCCGTCGGTGAGCGGCACGCCGTCGGATCCGCAGCGGCAGCTGGCGTTGTTTCAACCGGCCGCCGCCGCCAACGACGATTCGCTCCGCGAAAAGCTCGCCGCGGTCGACGTCGATCGGATGACGCCGCTCGACGCGCTGAAACTGCTCGCCGAACTGAAAGCTGAACTCTAACAAGATGAGCAGCTTGCCAGCCAGAGAGGTGAAGGCTGACGCGGCGCCGGCGGCCCGCAAGCGCAGCGTCCTCGCGTCGCTCGGGCAGCCGAAAGTGGCGGTCATGCTGATGCTCGGCTTCTCGTCGGGCCTGCCGTTCTTCCTTACCGGCAACACGCTCGGCTACTGGCTGCGCGACGAAGGGACGACGCTCGCGGCGATCGGATTCCTGTCGTGGGTCGGGCTCGCCTACTCGTTGAAGTTTCTCTGGGCGCCGCTCATCGATCGCGTCGACGCGCCCGCGTTCGGCCGCCTCGGGCGCCGCCGCGGATGGATGGTCGTGAGCCAGCTGCTGGTCGCCGCGGGTCTCGTGGCGATCTCGATGACCGGTCTCAAGGCGGGCCTCCCGACGCTGGGCGCCCTCGCGCTCGTCGTCGCCTTCTCCTCGTCCACGCAGGACATCGTCGTCGACGCGTGGCGCATCGAGGCGGCGAACGACTCCGACGAGCTCGGGCTGCTCTCCGCGGCGTATCAGTTCGGCTACCGCGTTGCGGTGCTCGTGAGCGAAGCGGTGATTCTGATTGCGGCGAATCACTGGGGGTGGCGGATCTCGTACGCCGGGATGGCGGTGCTGATGGCGATCGGGGTGAGCGCGAGCGTCATGGCGACCGAGCCGCTGCGCGCGCGCCGCGCCTTCGCATCCAAGGCGGAGGCGCCGATCTGGAGCGCCCGCGGGTTCTTCGACGCCGTCGTCGGCCCGTTCACGGAGTTCTTTCGCGTGTACGGCTGGACGGCGCTGCTGATGCTCGCGATGATCAGCTTCTACCAGCTGCCCGAGTACATGATGGGGCCGATGGCGAATCCCTTCTATCACGACCTCGGCCTCTCGAAGGACGCGGTCGGCGCCGTGCGCGCCTCGATCGGCCTCGTCGCGACGCTCGTCGGCATCACGGCCGGCGGTTTCAGCGCGCTGCACTTCGGCTACATCCGCACGCTCGTCGCCGGCGTCGTCCTCAAGATTCTCGTGATCGCGAACTTCGCGACGCTGGCGTACGTCGGCGCGGACCTGCGGGTGTTCGGCGCGGTGATCGCGGCGGACAACTTCGGGATCGGGTTCGCGGGCGTGGCGCTCGTCACCTACATGTCGAGCCTGACGAGCCTCGGCTACACCGCGACGCAATACGCGCTGCTCAGCTCCGCGTACACCTACGTCGGCAAGTTCGCGAAGGGCTTCTCGGGGGTGATGGTCGAGCGGTTCGCGGTCGGACGGACGCTGCTCGAGGCGTACGGATTGTTCTTCATCGTCGCCGGCCTCCTCGGCGTTCCTGCGCTCATCCTGTGCCTCGTGCTCGCGCGTGCCACGCGTCATTCCGGCTACGCACACGCGCCGGCGCGATGAGCCGCGCGTGCGCGGCCGCCTCGCGCACGCGATCGCGTCGGCGGCTGCGCTGCTTCTCGCCGTCGGATCGGCGCGCGCGGCGCACGGCGCTTCGCGGTTCGATCCGGCGCTGACATTCCGCGTCCTCGCGACCGAGCACTTCGTCATCCACTTCGATCGGAATGAGGAGCGCGCCGCCCGGCGGCTCGCGGCAATCGCCGAGGAGACGTGGCGCGCGCTGCAGCGGCCGCTCGGCGTCGTCCCGCCGCGTCTGACGCACGTCGTCCTCGCCGATCAGACCGAGTTCGCGAACGGCTACGCCACGCCGCTGCCCTACGACACGATCGTCATTTACACGGTGTGGCCGTCGGCGCCGGAGTTCGTGTTCGACGACTGGCTGCGCCTCGCCTTCACGCACGAGTTCACGCACATCGTCCACCTCGATCGGTCGGAGGGTTGGGCGCGCATCGCGCGCGGGATCTTCGGCCGCACGCCGTACGCGTTTCCGAATCTGTATCTGCCGCCGTGGCAGATCGAGGGGCTGGCGACCTACGAGGAGAGCGCGATCACCGGCGAAGGGCGC
>Ga0209474_10002362_pt1 | contig 17462 bp, 12 predicted proteins | sample GraSoiAngelo_145_FD_185902 | JGI IMG/M metagenome (GOLD analysis project Ga0209474, IMG submission 185902) | Grasslands soil microbial communities from the Angelo Coastal Reserve, California, USA - 14_1009_05_20cm (SPAdes) (version 2) | ecosystem: Environmental > Terrestrial > Soil > Grasslands... | reverse complement strand
ATATTTCAGCTCGACTACCTGAGCTTTTCTTGAGTCGAGTGTGGCTAGTCTTTCCAGTGCCTCGTGCAGATCAATAATTTCCTTTGATTGTTCCGGCGAAACAATCGCTGCTTCGTCCAAGTCCACCTTGACCGCGCCGCCACCGCGTTTTTGGGATCGCTGACTCCTTGCGTAGCTAACCAGGATTCGGCGCATCGCCCGGGCAGCCACGGCGAAGAAGTGCGCGCGGTTCTGCAATTGTAAACTGGTTTGGTCGGCCAGGCGCAAATAAGCCTCGTTCACCAGCGCCGTTGTTTGCAGCGTGTGGTCGCTACGTTCTGCGCCCATCTGACGATGAGCAAGCCGTCGAAGTTCCTCATAGACCAGCGGCGTTAATTCCGCGAGGGCGGCATCGTCGCCGTCACTCCATCGCGCGAGTAGGTCGGTCACTCTCTGCTGAGAGACCGAGGGCGTATCCATAACCTGCTCTTCACACACTACCAAGCCCAAACAGTTCTTGCACGCCGAAAGCGTCACCAAAAAAATCGCAATTCAGATGATCACTTTGACCGCTGTTTCTCGCCTTATCCCATGAAACGAAACGACAGAATCATGAAAAACAAACTGAGAAATTTAAACATTACCAAAAACCGCAGGCGAGTCGCTCTGCTACTCATGTCAGCGACTTCCATTATCAGCCTTGCGCCAGCCTTTTCGACTAGTGTACGGGCTGGTTCATTTAGTATCAACGACGTTTCGGGAAACTACGTTTGGCACAGCCAAGGCTGGGACTTAGGTGGGACCAAGAATAAACCCCAATCCGTCCCATTGAGTGCCGTCGGTCTCATTACGTACACGCCCGCAACCGGCACCTTTCACGTTGACTTGATCCTGAGATCGGATGGAACAAATTTCCATAACCTCCGTGATGGCACCTATACCGTGGATGCGACCGGCCACGGGACGATGATGTGGTTATCGGGAAGCGGCAACGTCAAGCAGATCGATTTTTACATCGTGAACGGAGGCGCTGAGCTCAAGTGGATCGACACAGACCCCCCAGGCACCATTGAGCTAAGCACCGTCGGCACCATGACCAAGCAATAACCGAGCTGATCAGGGTCACATCGTGCACGCTTGACACCGTCCCGAGATGGAACGGGTCAAGCATGCGCTGGCCGGCCGACACTAAAATTCGAGTTCCAGCACTTATCGGCTTCGCATTATGGTACGAATGAGCGGAAGGCCGACATCAACGGGCGAACTTGGTATGTGCCGTTGACGAAGCGTTTCTAAAATTCCGGCAGCATCTCGAAAGGCAATTCCAAGCCGCCGGATAGCTAACAAAGAAGTTTGACACACTGGTGTGGGATGGCTCGCGCCGCGTGGCTTGGACCTCGTAGTTTGTTTTCAAGGATGGCGACCCATCCTCATCTGCGCGTCCTTTCAGTGATCGTGGAAGCCTTTTCCAAAAAACATTTCAATTCAGATGATCGCTTTGGTCGCTCTTTCGCGCCTTATCCCAATGGAAGCCAACTACGAAAGAAAGGAACAACAATGGATGCGCTGAGCGAGTTCAAAAGATTATCAATTCTGGTATTTCTCATCGCACTAATCTGCAGGCGCGCGTCGGCGCAGAATCTGTTTGTCTCGGATTTCGATTTCCAGGGCAACTACAGCATCATCGATGAGTTCACTCCAAACGGAGTGCGAAGCACTTTTGTCTCCGGCTTGAATAGCCCTGCTGGCCTGGCCTTTGACAAGGCGGGTAACCTGTTTGTGGCGGATGCGGGGAGCGGTGCCATCTATAAATTCACTCCGGCTGGAGTGCGAACCACCTTTGCCTCCGGGCTACCGCTACCTGATCCAGTTGGTCTGGCTTTTGACAGCGCGGGCAACCTGTTTGTGGCGGCTCACGTCACCATCTATAAATTTACTCCGACTGGAGCCCGAACCACCTTTGCCACTGTGCAGTTGGGTGCAAACGGTCTAGCGTTTGATCGGGCAGGCAACCTGTTTGTGGCTGCTGGAGTTTTCGAATTCTTACAACCTAACACAGGATTGGTCTATAAATTTAGTCCGACCGGCGTACGAACCACCTTTTCGTCCGGTTTGAATTATCCATTTGCTCTGGCCTTTGACAGCCGGGGCAATCTGTTTGTGGCGGACGGCGGTTACGACGGATACGACTTTCCTGTCCTCGGCGCCGCCGTTTATAAGTTTACTCCATCCGGGCTGCGAAGCACTGTCGCCTCGGAAAACGATCAAGTTTCAGTAATTCCATATGGTCTGGCTAGTGACAGCGCGGACAATCTGCTTGTCGCCGATCAGGTCAGCGGCAACATTCTTAAGTTTACTCCTGGTGGAGTGCGAAGCGTCTTTGCTCCGGGCGGCGTGGAATACGGCCTCGCCTTCCAGCCCTCACAAGCTCCGACTCCTACACTGGTAAATATTTCTGCCCGGGGCTCTGTCGAGACCGGTGACAACGCGCTCGTTGGGGGGTTTATAGTCACCGGCAGTGACTCAAAGCAGGTGATTATTCGAGGGCTCGGTCCTACGCTCAGAAGCTTCGGCGTCTCCGATGCGTTGCAGAATCCCGTGCTGGAACTTCATAGCGGCACCTCGCTGATGAGTCGTAACGACGACTGGCAAAGCGCTGCAAACGCCGCCCAGATCCCGATGAACTATCGGCCCGCGGACTCACACGAGTCGGCCGTTATGACAACGTTGCCACCGGGTGCTTACACCACCGTTGTGTCGGGAAAGAATGGAACCACGGGTAACGGCCTGCTTGAGGTCTATTCCACCCTCTCCGGCCTGAGTAATGTTTCCACCCGCGGCTTTGTCGGGACAGGTGACCACGTCCTCATCGGGGGTTTCATGTCCAGTGGCGGCATTGGCAGCCTCCAGGTAATTGTCCGCGCCCTTGGACCTACCCTGACTCAATTTGGCGTCAACGGAGCCTTGGCTGACCCGACGCTTGCCCTTGTAAACAGCAACGGCAGTGTCATTGCATCTAACGACAATTGGAAAGCCACTCAGGAGGAGATTATCCAAACCACTGGTTTTGCTCCACCCAATGATCTTGAATCGGCCATCTTTGCCACCCTGGCCAACGGCAACTACACGGCGGTTTTAGCCGGCAAGAACGGTGGGATGGGGGTTGGTTTGCTGGAAGTCTACAAAGTCGCAGTTGCAACAAACAACTGATAGCCCGATTGAATCTTCCTCAACGGTGTGCCGGGCTCGCCAATTTAGACACGCGAGCGGTGCGGGCCGTTATTGCGTGTGTACCTGATCGGTCGCTGCCTTGGTTCAACTTTCGTTAACCGGTCCCGCTCTTGCTCCCGGTAACTACACGGCGATTCTGAGCGGAGTGAATGGGACCTCAGGTGTCGGCTTAGTGGAGTATACGCTCAGTAGCCAGCTAGCCGGAACGAGGTTTTCGCTAAGACTGTCACCTCCGTGCCGCGCCCCACCTAACTCCTTTAGTATGGGGAAAGTGAAAGCCAAGGACTGGGTCACTCTATGCGGGGAGACCGAAGGCTCATCCATAAGCTCCTTTCATAGCCTATCACCTACAGCAGCCTCGGCACACGCGGAAGCTTTTCCGAAAAAATCTTGATTCAGATGATCACTTTGAGCGCCCGTTTTCGCTTATGGCAGTGAAAGGAAAACTACGAAACCAAAAAGAAAGGAACAACCATGAATTCGCTACCTCACTTAAAAAAAATACTAATTGTGCCACTCCTCAGTCTTAGCGTGATCTTCGCCTTAGTCACCGCCGCTCACGCACAGAACCTCCGCGTCTCAACTCAAACCCGCCCATCGCACGCAATCCTCCAGTACACGCCATCCGCCAACCACTTCAGCACCGCCACGGCGGCCCAAGTGCGCCGGGCTACTTCCTTGCGTGACTTGCGGGACAAATGGTGGCGCTACTTCTAAGAGAGCGCTATCTGAGCGACGGCAGCTTCGGCCTTCACTGATCCGCCGTCGCTCACCATGGGGTTGCCTTTGACGGTCTCGGCAATCTTTTCGCAGCGGGGAGCGTCGAACCCGACAACCATGATGTTGGGAGAACTTAGATTTAACCTGCATAACAAGGTCAGTACCACTGGTAGCGTCGCTAAGTTTTTCTTTGAAGGCCTCGCCACCGACATCGTGGGCAATGCCTATGTGATGGCGACGGATGATAAGAGTCCCACAGGGGCCGGCACTATCTCCAAGTTCACACCTGGCGGAGAGCGGATCGTCTTCGGTTCCGTTCCCGGCACTACGCCGGGCAATGATCTGCAAGCAAATTGGGGCTTGGCCTTCGACAGCGCGGGCAATCTTTACGCAGCCGACGGGGCCGCCCAAACGATCTATAAATTTGCTCCGAACGGATCGCGCACCGTTTTTGTCGGGCCAAGCGCCTTTGCTGCGGGCGAATATCCGGTTGGCCTTGCGTTTGATAGCAGCGGCAATCTGTTCGTTTCAATCGAAACCCTTACCGATCCGGGAGCCGACTCGATTGTCTATTTCAGCCCAACCGGCGTAAAGAGCACTTTCGCGACCGGACTAACATTTCCTCGGGGCTTGGCTTTTGACAGCGCGGGCAATCTCTTCGTAGCCGAGGCAAATGCGATTCCGGACGGCGATATCTTAGAGTACCCCGCTGGCGGAGGCGGACCGATCGTTTTTGCCTCCGGCTTCGGCCGCCCGGAATTCCTCACCTTTGGGCCCCCACGATAACACCAGCGCATCGCACTCCACTCAACTCAGATGATCACTTTGAACGCCCGTTTTCGCTTATGGCAATGAAAGCAAACCACGAAACCAAAAAGAAATCACGACCTCACTTAGGAAAGGACAAACAATGAATCCACTTACTCAGTTTAAAAAAATACCAATTCTGTCACTTCTCATGGCACTGGCGCTCGCCGCGCTCGCGTCGCCCACGGTCGCGCGTGCGAACGCCGTGACTGACTGGAACCTGATTGCGTCGAACGCGATCGTGGTGACTGCCGGGCAGCCGCCGCCGGTGTCGGCGCTGAGCTTCGCGATGGTGCAGGGCGCGGTGTACGACGCAGTCAACGCGATCGACCGTAGCCACCGGCCGTACCTCCCCGAGCCTCCTTCAAATCTAACGGACTCGAAGGAAGCGGCCGCCGCGACCGCGGCGTACCGTGTGCTCGTGGGCTTCGGTGATCTCCCCGGCCTGTTCCCTTTACAGCAACCGACGCTGCAGCCCCTCTACAACTCCTACATAGCGGGGCTGCCCGACAACCCACCGGGGTCAAGGGCTAATGGGGTCGCTATCGGCGACGCGACAGCTAGGACAATGCTCGCCGCCCGGCTGAACGACGGACGCTTCGGGCTCTCGCCGACGCTGTATCCTCCAGCGCCGGGTATTTGGCGGCCGACGCCGCCGAACTTCGCGAACGACCCGGCGCCGTGGGTCGGGAACGTGCAGCCGTTCATCGTCCCGAGCGTAGAGATGCTTCGCACCGACGGGCCGAACGCGCTCACCAGTGCTGAATACGCGGAGGACTTCAATGAGGCCAAGGAGGTTGGCTCGCTCACGAGCACGAGGCGAACGGCGGACCAAACCGATGCTGCGATCTTCTGGCAGGATCATGCCCACGCGCTTTTTAACCGGATCTTTCGCACGCTGGCCGCGAGCCAGGGGCTGAACATCGCGGAGAGCGCTCGCCTATTTGCAATGGAGAACCTGGCTGCAGCCGACGCCTCCATTGGCTGTTGGAACGACAAATACTACTGGCAGTTCTGGCGTCCAATCACCGCGATCCGCGAGGACACTGACGGCAACCCTGACACTCAGGCCGACCCGACATGGCTGCCGCTGTTCGACCCATCGACAGCAGTCTGCCACCCACCGCTGCTCGTAACGCCGCCCTTCCCCGACCACCCCTCGGGGCATGCCTGCAACACCGGTGCGTTCGTACATACGCTCCAGAACTTCTTCGGCACAGACAAAATCGCTGTCACCGCCTTCAGCAACAAATCCTGCACTACGCGAAGCTTCGAGCGGTTCTCGGACATCCTTAGTGAAGTTATCGACGCCCGAGTGTGGGCAGGCATCCACTTCCGCACCGCCGACGTGCAAGGATCGGTGCTCGGCAACAAGGTCGCCCACTACATGACCAAGCACTATTTCCAACCGCTTGATTGAGGCGGTTATCTTGGGCACGGAAGGTGGCCTGAAGGAAAGCCGCCTTCCGTGGTCCGCTCGTGATTCCAATGCGGTTACCCTCGCGCCGGACACTGCCTTCAAGCACATTCTCGACGTTCAATCTTTTGCCAACGTCGCTTGCGTCCGCGCTCTTCCCTTTGAATGAAAACGATAAGGTGCGGGCAATGACGCGCAACCCCTCGACCTTTGCCAAAGCGTCGAGAATCTCCTGGCTCATCCCGTCGCCGAAATATTCCTGGTTCTTCGCCTGGCTCAGATCCGTGAACGGAAGCAGCGCGATGCATTTCCCCGGACCTCCTGCGTTGAGTCTAGTTGATTTACATGCGCGATCTCGAGGTGAGAATCGGTAGGTGCCGACATACGCGCTACCTCAACCATCTCAAATCGACCGCCGCACGTTGAGTACAAAGCTTCACTGACCGATTACCGAATAAATCAATTACAGGGCTCGCCCGGACTACTTGGTGCGTACCGTTTCAACTTCATCGCTCGCGCCGAGATACTCCCAACGCTGTAGCGCGATCGGAACATTCCCATTCTTCCAGACGAAATCGTGGAAGGCACGAAGGTTGAATTTATCGCCCTGTTGCATCCGCGCATCGGCGAGGAGCTGCATGATCTGGAGTTTGCCGATCTGATATGTGAGGGCCTGCCCGGGGCCGGTGGAAAACGCGATCGCCTCCTGGCGTGCGGTTTGCTCGTCCATCGGGACTTTCTGTTCGAGATACTTGGCAGCTTCTTCTAACGAGAATTGGCCAAGCGCCAGTTTTACATCCACTTCCACCCGGAGCGCGCGCAGTCGCATGAAATTATAAATAATCTCGCGCGTGTGCGGACTGTCATCGAACAAGCCATTCTGGAGCATCATTTCCTCGGCGTAAAAGCCAATCCCTTCGTTCGCGCCGGAGTCGTAATAGTGCCGCCGGATCGGATCTTCATGTTTCCAGGAGCGGCAAAGTTGGAAATAATGTCCGGGAATTCCCTCGTGAACAATGATCGGCCGCGGATCTTGCGCGGTGGCGCGCCAGAAGTAACCGAGGTTCCCGGAAGGCTCGCTCACGTAGCGAATGCAATTCTCATTCAATCGCGACGGTGAAGTGAAATCGTCGTTTTCGCTAAAGCCCAGAACGCGCAAATATTCCGGTATCGGCCGCAAAGTGTAATGCTGCAACCAAGCGGGGACGGTGAGGATGCCGTGCTTGTCGAGGAACTCGCGAATCTGCAGTTCCTTGGCCGCCGCATCTTTTATCCAGGAATCAGTATCTTTCGCGAGTTGAAGTGGCGGGACATTTTTGTTGCGTTCTTTCTCATAGTCTTCAAACGCAACCGCTCGATTCCATTCCTGTTGTCCCATTGCCAAAATTTGTTCCGGCGAATATGGGTAGAGGGCGACGTTTTTGAGAAAGAAAACGTAGGCGTCGCGCCCGAGCGCCGTTTCTTTTGGCGACGATGGCAATCGGTCCTGCAGATTTGCTCGAAACTGTTCCAGCGCATCGGCCGCGCGATCGCTCGCCCCACTCAATTCCTTTTCGTCGAGGGTGGTTACGGGATGTAACGACGTCGCCATTTTGTGCAGTCGTTCCCGCACACCTTCGAGTGCTTGCATCGCCACGGTCACGAACGGTTCCGGCGCTTTGTCGAGATTTTCAGAACCTTGCTGCAAGATCGACGGAACATTTTCGATACGCGTCAAAATTTCCCGGCTGCGTGCTTCGTGGTAGGGCCCGGGCACCGTCAGCGCTTCTACAATCGGGGTAAGAGTTTGTTCGATATAAAAATTCGGATCGCGTTTCCAGCGGGGATTCACCTCAAATTCCCAATGCACTCGCGACAAGGCCGAACCGATCAGCCGGTAATCAACCTGCTGCGGAACTGGCCAACCGCTGGCATCGATTTTCTGGTAACGCGCGTCGAAATCTTTTAGGTCGCGGCCGCGCTGGTCGATTGCCGCCGCCGACCAATCCCGCACTCCGCCCGGACGCTCAAGCCGGTTCACATCGTCGCCGGTAAAAGGCCCATACTTTGCGCGCCAACTCCAAAAATCGTTAGCAAGCTTATCGAGGGTATCGCTTGTTGAAGCGGTGGGCTCGGACTGCCCGCGAATGCCGCACGGCAAGAGCAGCAGAAAAAGAAGCACGAATTTTTGCATCACCGTGCCGATTTGTCGGAAACTTGTTTCGTTGTCAACCGCCGGTGCTGTTTCTTGGCAGAGGCGCCTCTTGAATTTTCTCGGAATAGCGAGCGAATGCTTCGCGGAAAACGCGCGTCAGATTCTCGTCGTGCCAGATGATCATGTCAGTGTCGTTTTTCTTGTGGTCATCGTTTTGCCAGCCCTCATTCCACCAGCAAAAGCCAATAATCGCGGGCCATTTCCCCGAAAAAATGTCTGCCAGCGCGTCGCGGGCCCATTCTGCGGCGTTGCAATTTTTGTTGTGCAAATCGCAACCAAACTCCGCGATGATCATTGGCTTACCCGGTGCGATCTTGAGCAAACGAGGATATGCCTCACGCATCTTGAATGCGAAATTCTCCGTCCCATCTTCCATTCCCGGCGTGGTCGGGCCATAAGCACTCAGTGCCACCCAATCGCAATACTTTTCGCCCGGAAAATAATTCTCGAAGGCGTTCCACTTTTGCTCCGGCGCATCCAGCCAGTTGACATGCCAGACCCAATGCAAATTGTCTGCGCCTTCCGACCGCATCAGCTCAACGATGTGCCGGTAGGCGGTAATGTATTTCGCCGGTCCAACCTTGGGGCCACCATTCCACTTGCCATTCCAGCTGAACCATTTTCCATTCGGCTCCGTTCCCCATTCAATTAGGATCGGCCCACCGAAATCTTTGGCCGCACGTGCCCAAGCGCGGAGATCTTGGTCAAAATTTCCCGCGACGATTTTATCGAGCGTAAAAACTCTCTCGGCATGCAGTTGATCGACATCGGACCGCAGCATCAGTCGCAAGTACGGGATTTTTCCAAGATCCCGAATCCAGGAACAAATCGCGGCCGGAAACTCGCGCGATTCGAACCAATTATCAGAAAAGTAAACCCAGGTCGTTTTTGTGCCGATCGCTTTCTCGTACTGCGCAACATCTTGTGGCGAGACATCGTGTTCGGTCGGATCGTGGGTGTCGGTGCCAACGCCGCCGTAATAAAATCCTTGATAAAGCTTTCCCGATGGCGGAGGCGCGACGGGATCGGCAAGAGAAGTGACTGCCGCCATAGTCATCCCGAGCGCAGCGAAGCGAAGTCGAGGGATCCCGCGGCGTAATGAAATGTTATGGCAGCGAGGTAGCTCAGCGTCGTTCGACATGAGCGCACTGTAGCGGCGGTCTACGACCGCCGAAACTTATACCAGACGGCGAGCACTGGCCCCCGTCCATGACGCGAAGGACTATACCGCTGCTAGAGATTGCTCGGGATGAACGCTAGATCGCCGTCGTGTCGCGCAATTGCTTGATGCGGTCGTGTGCGCTCTGCACTTCGGCATACTGACGGGAAATAATTTCGCGCACCGGTGCGGCGAGATTTTCCTCTTCCATCGCCTCAAGGTATTCCTTGACCGCCGAATCTTCGCCTCGCTCGCACTCGGCCAGGATGGCGCGGTCGTCGCGTTGCGCGATCGCGGATTTAAGATTGATCCAGGTCCGATGCATCGCGCCGGCCGCGCTGCCGCTGTCCTCGGGTTTGCTTTCACCCAGAGACACGGCCTGACTTTGCAATTCACCGGCAAAACGCGAGCGCTGGAGCGAGAACTCGTTGAAGAGCGACTTGAGCTCCGGATCTTCCACCGCTTCCGCTGCCTGACGAAAACCCTCCTGTCCGTCCTTCAGCGTTTCAATGAGATCGTTGATCGTCGAGATTGTTTCCTTTATTTGAGCCATACCAACGTTTCGCACGCGGTTCGCATTTCGCGTTCATCATTCCTTGCGCGACGCGCGGCCGGCCGTAATTTTTCTTATGAACAAAAAAGGGAAAGACTTAACAAAGGAACCGCCGCGCAGTCCGAAAACGCGGGTGGGCGGTTACGCCATTCTGGGACGCACGATCGATAAATGCCGTGCGCTGCTTGGGGGCAATATCGGCGAATACCATTTCGATTGTCCGCTCGATAACATGCTCTTCGGTTTCAAGGGCATTAAGGGCGATGATTTCAAGGCATTCGTCGAGACCGGCACCAGCGATGCCGAAATCGCGACATGGGTTGATCGCAACGGCACTCCGAAAAGCGAAGAAGAAAAGCGTGCCTGGAGTGAGGAAGTAATGAAAGAGAATCCTTACTACAACCCAGAGAAACGCGATTGGTACATCGAGCAATTGCACCCGCTCGGTCTCGATCCGAAAACGACACCATTGTTCGATTGGCTGGAGACCGACGACAAAGTGAGCTACAAAAAGGCGGCGTAAACTAAGGACAACAATTCGTTGGAAGGGGCACGCACGGTCGTGCCCCTTTTTCTTGGATCACCGTCCAGCTCTTCGTCATCCCGGAGCGCCAGTCGATGGATCCCGCCATGACACCTTTAAGGTGACGCCACGAGATCCTTAGGCTTCGCTCGGGATGACAAGTCCGGCGTAGCCTCATTCCGGCTTCCAAAAACGAATTCTCGTTGACGGATTGTTCAATCAAAAACATGGGCATTTCACTGAAACCACAGCACTTGAATCGCTATCGTCAGATTGGCTGGCTATTAGCGAAATACGGACGTTCCGACCTGGTAAAAGAAACTGGCCTGGAGGAAACGCTGACCGCTGAAGAACGCGTAAGGCCAAAGGAAGCGGCCAAGGCTGACGAGCTGGCCGCGGATTTGGAGAAGCTCGGTCCAACCTTTGTTAAGCTCGGACAGTTGCTCTCCACCCGCGTGGAATTGCTGCCGCGTCCTTATCTCGACGCGCTTTCCCGTTTACAGGATAAAGTCGAACCGTTTGGTTTCGCTGAGGTCGAGAAGATCGTGGCCTCGGAGCTGGGAGTCAGAATGTCGAAAGCATTTTCTGATTTCGAATCGAAGCCGATTGCGTCGGCTTCGCTCGGACAGGTGCATCCTGCTCATCTGCGCGATGGTCGGCCGGTCGCGGTGAAAGTGCAGCGCCCGAATATTCGCGAACAAATGGTGGAAGATCTCGATGCTTTGGGTGAGATCGCAGAGTTTCTCGATGAGCACACCGAATTCGGTCAGCGCTACGAGTTCACCCGCATGCTGGAGGAGCTGCGGAAAAGTTTAATGCGTGAGCTCGATTACCGGCAGGAAGCGCATAATCTGGCGGCCTTTCGCGAGCAGCTCAAAAATTTCACACATATCATCGTGCCGGCGCCGATCGCAGATTACAGCACATCGCGAGTGCTGACGATGGAATACGTCCCAGGGGTCAAAATCACCGAGATGAGTCCGCTGACACGGATGGACTTTGATGGTGAAATGCTGGCTGGAGAGCTTTTTCGCGCCTATCTCAACCAAATTCTGGTCGAGGGATTTTTTCACGCCGATCCGCATCCGGGAAATGTCTTTCTCACGCCGGATCATCGCATCGCATTGCTCGACTTGGGGATGGTGGGGAGAATCATGCCTCGTTTACAGGAAGATTTGTTGCAATTGTTGCTCGCAATCTCCGAAGGTCACGGCGAGGACGCAGCACAAATTGCAGTCAAAATCGGCCAGCCTTGGCGCGAGTTCGATCAAACCGAATTCACCCGCCGCATTTCCGAAATCGTGGGGCAGCAAAAGACGGCCACGGTCGAGCAAATGCAGGTGGGCCGGCTCGTTCTCGAAGTGAGTCGATGTGCGGCCGAATGCCAAATTCGCGTTCCGCCCGAGCTAACGATGCTTGGCAAAACTCTGCTCAATCTAGATCAGGTCGGCCGCGCGCTGGCGCCACAATTCGATCCCAACGCATCCATCCGTCGCAATGCCGCGCAGATTTTACAGCAGCGAGTGCTCAAGAGCTTGTCGCCCGGAAACCTGTTCAGTGGGGTTCTCGAACTGAAAGATTTGGTTCAACGATTGCCGGCGCGCTTGAACAGATTCTTCGATGCGCTGGCCAACAATGAATTCAAGGTCTCAGTCGATGCCATCGACGAAAAAACATTAATCATCGGGTTCCAGAAGATCGCGAACCGGATCACAGTAGGACTAATTATCGCAGCCCTGATTGTCGGCGCCGCGCTGCTGATGCGAGTGGACACGAATTTTCGGATTTGGGGTTATCCCGGATTGGCGATTATATTTTTTCTTTGCGCGGCCGGTGCGGGGATTGTTCTGCTTTTGAACATTCTTTTCTACGACAAGTCAAAGGGTGATTGAACCGCACGAGCTTGAATCCAACCCGGCTTCTAGTTTCGTCAAATTGATGACTTTTCTATGAAAACGACCCTCTTCGCGTTGATCTCATTTCTCGTCGGCGGTTTTCTCGCCGCGCAAACACCGGCGCCGTCGCCGATCTCGAAAATCCCGCCGAAGATCCCAGTACGCGATTTTTTCCGCAATCCGGTAAGCCGCGGCTACGATCTTTCCCCCGACGGTCAGACGATTTCCTTTCTGCAACCGTGGGAATCGCGCCTCAATATTTTTGTGCGTCCAGTGGGCGGTGGTGAGGCGCGTCGATTGACCTCGGAAAAAGACCGCGACATTCAGGAATATTTTTGGAAGGGAAACGACTTCGTCATTTATGGCATGGATAATCGCGGGGATGAAAACTTTCATCTCAAGCGCGTGAAGGTGAAGAGCGGCGAGGTGAAAGATCTGACACCGTTTCCGAAAGTGCGTTCCGAGTTAGTCGACGATTTAGAGGATGTTTCGGAAAACGAAATTCTCTTCCGGATGAACAAACGCGATCCGAAGGTTTTCGATGTTTTTCGCCTTAATGTGCCGACCGGCGAGATGAAACTGGCGGCACAAAATCCCGGTAATATCGACCGCTACATCACTGATCACGCCGGCAAGATTCGCGCTGCCATCACCACCGATGGCGTGAATACGAGCCTGCTCACGCGACCAGACGAGACTGCGCAATTTAAGACCGTGCTAACAACAAATTTCCGCGAGCAATGCGCCCCGCAGTTTTACACTTTCGATAACAGAGCAATTTACGCCAGTTCGAACATCGCTCGCGACAAATCGGCCATCGTTGTGATCGATCCCGAGACCGCGAAGGAGACGCAGCTCGTTTACGAAAACCCTGAGGTCGATGTCGATAGCCTGGCTTTTTCGAGGAAACGAAAGGTGCTGACCTTTGCCTCGTTCGATACCTGGAAACTCGAGCGTCATTTCTTCGATCCTGAAACGGAATCCATCTACAAAACGCTCTCTGACAAATTGCCAGAATACGAAATCGATGTCGCCGCTCACGATAAAGCGGAAGAGAAGTTCATCGTGGTGGCAAACAACGACCGCACGCCTGGCTCGCGCTATTTGTTCGAGAAAAAATCAGGTCAACTAACGAAACTTGTGGATGTCGCTCCTTGGTTAAAAGAAGAGCAACTCGCGCCGATGAAAGCGATCGACTTCAAAACGCGCGATGGGTTAACGATTCATGGATATCTGACGCTGCCCCTTGGACGTGAGCCGAAAAATTTGCCAGTGGTAGTCAATCCGCACGGCGGCCCGTGGGCCCGCGACAGCTGGGGCTACAATCCGGAAGTTCAATTTCTGGCTAACCGAGGGTATGCCGTGTTGCAGGTTAATTTTCGCGGCTCGACCGGTTACGGGCGAAAATTTTGGGAATCATCTTTTAAGCAGTGGGGCAAGACGATGCAGGACGATATTAGCGATGGGGTGCGATGGTTGATCGAGCAAGAGATCGCTGATCCAAAACGCGTCGCGATTTACGGCGGCAGTTACGGTGGGTACGCCACGCTCGCAGGGGTGACCTCCACCCCCGATCTTTACGCCGCCGCGGTCGATTATGTTGGCGTTTCAAACCTGTTCACGTTTCTGAACACGATCCCGCCCTACTGGAAACCATATCTCGACATGTTTCATGAGATGGTGGGCGATCCAGTGAAAGATAAGGATCTGTTAACCGCAACCTCACCAGCGTTGAATGCGCAGAAGATCAAAACTCCGCTCCTTGTCGCCCAAGGCGCGCAGGATCCCCGGGTGAATAAGGCAGAGTCAGATCAGATCGTAAATGGACTGAAGAAGCGCGGCATCGATGTGGAATACATGGTCAAGGACAACGAAGGCCACGGCTTTCGGAACGAAGAAAACAAATTCGATTTCTACGAAGCGATGGAAAAATTCCTCGACAAACATTTGCATCCCGAGACCACAGCTGCTTCGAGCGCGAGTAGTTCAGGATCGCGCTAATCACAGCAGTTACCAGTGGCATAGGTCTCTGCCGATGAGACATGCGTTGGAAGCGCCTACTCCCGGTCATCCCGAGCGCAGTCGAGGGATCCCGTTGCGTAAGCTTAAAGGTCTCATGGCGGGATCCCTCGACTTGCGCTCGGGATGACGTGAATCTAAATCTAATCGATCTAAGTTTTGACCAAGGGCGGCGGCTGGTCTTCCGTTATTCCGGTGTCGACGCCCGCGCGCAATTTGCTGTGACCCACGCCGTAAAGGAAATAAATCAGCAGACCAATTCCGAGCCAAACAAAGAAGCGGATCCACGTCTCCAGAGGCAGGCTCAGCATCAACACGAAGCAAAACACGACCCCCAGAATTGGAAAAACCGGACTCATCGGAACGCGGAACGGGCGTGGCCGATTCGCGTCGGTGCGCCGCAAGACGATGACGCCGAGGCAAACGAGAATGAAGGCGAAGAGCGTTCCGATATTTGTAAGGTCAGCCAACGAACCGATATCGACTACGGCGGCGACGCCGCCGACAAAAACGCCCGTCCAAATGGTGGTGATGTGTGGGGTCCGAAATCGCGGATGAATGCGGGAAAAGTATTGCGGGAGCAAGCCATCACGCGCCATCGCCATAAAAATGCGAGGCTGGCCCAGCTGGAAGACAAGTAGGACTGATGTGATACCCGCGAGCGCGCCTGCGCTGATGAGTGCTTGCGCCCAAGCCCTACCTGCAAACGCGGTTGCGACCGCAGCTGGATCGCCAAAGTAAGTGGTATATTTTCTCATCCCGGTAATAACGGCCGCCATCAATACATAAAGCAGGGTGCAGATGATGAGGCTCGCGATGATGCCGATTGGCATGTCGCGCTGGGGATTTCTCGTCTCCTCCGCCGTTGTAGAAACGGCATCAAATCCGATAAAGGCAAAAAAGACGATCGCGGCGCCGCTCATGACGCCGCCGATGCCGGTCGGGACAAAAGGATGCCAATTGGTCGGGTGAATCAGGAACGCCCCAAACGCGATCACGAAAATAACGACTGAGACTTTCGTAATTACAATGACATTATTGGTGCGCGCGCTTTCACGAATTCCGTAGATCAAAAGCCAGGTCACGGCCGCAACGATGAGCAACGCCGGAAGATTGATTGCAATGGTATGCCCAGCAATGACCGGAAGCGTCGTCGAAGAATAATTTGCCAGCCCATCGCCGCCCTGATCGATAATCGTATTAGCCGTTTTGTAGTCGTTCACTGCCCACAACGGAAATTTTAAGCCCAGCAGACTACCGCACAGCCTGACGAAATAACCCGACCAGCCCACAGCCACCGCCATGTTACCGACGGCGTATTCGAGAATAAGATCCCAACCGATGATCCAGGCAATGATTTCGCCAAGGGTTGCGTACGAATACGTATAGGCAGAGCCTGAGACCGGAATCATCGAGGCGAGCTCGGCATAACAGAGGGCGGCGAAGCCGCAGGCAACCGCGGCCACCACGAACGAAAGCATCACTGCCGGACCTGCGCCCGGCCGGCCGAACACGAGCGGCGCGTCAGTCGCCCACGATTGAATGAAATTCAAGATGGGCGTTTTCCAAACTGACGATTGCAATTGCTCGCCCGCGGCCGCAGTCCCAGCCAAGGCGAAAATTCCAGTTCCAATGATCGCCCCGATACCAATGCAGGTCAGAGCGAATGGACCGAGAACACGCTTCATCTGCCGCTCCGGCGTGGCGGCTTCCGCGATCAGATGATCAGGATTCTTAGTGCGAAAAAGTTTGGAAGCCATTTGTTTTCCCGTTAGGCGTTTCGAACCCGAACCTCGATCGGATCGTGACATTCCCCTCGCATCGCGGTCAATCCAAAGTTTCGACAATCAATCGTGGGGATGATGGCGCGGATTTAGCTCGTAAGATCGATATGTTCGATCTTAGCGCCGGGAATTTGATCGGCGGATTGGTTTTCGGTTCCATCGGTTTCGTCGCCTTTATCTATGGAAAACGCATGCATCTTTGGAAGCCAATGTTCTGCGGCATCGCGCTCATGATCTATCCGTATTTCATCGGCGACGCATGGATGGTTTGCGCCATTGGCGTGATCGGTACTGTCGCACTTTTCTTTCTGCGATAGACGCACGCTTCGACATTTCATAAGCTCGGCGAAACATGGCCGACGAACCGGCGAAAATTATTCTGGGCGACACCGCCATCACCGGCATCGAACAACCGGGAAGGCGTCGCTTCTTTCGCCGCAAAGATCGACAACGTCCACCGTTGATCCATTGCGAGAACTGCGACGCGCTATTGACCGGGCGATGGTGTTCGAACTGCGGCCAGGCGGCGATCGATTATCGGCGCTCCTTTCGCCATGTCATTGTCGATGCCCTTGATTCCTTCCTGAATTTTGAATCGAAGTTTTTTGCAACGATCGGATGGCTGATTGCGCGTCCCTGGCATTTGACTAACCAATTCCTGGCTGGTCGCCGGGTGCGTTACGTGCATCCGTTGCGACTTTATCTGCTCGTCAGCATTCTCTTTTTCTTTGTCGTCAACTACTGGGCGAAATCGATTCATGCCGATCCTAGCAAACTCTCCGCTGGTGACCGCGCCGAAATTGCCGCTGATCTCGACAAGGAAGACATACCGCCTAAGGCGAAGGCCCGTGTCCGGCATGCGCTCGACGGGAAAGGCCTGACACAACCGGAAGCACAAACGTCGCCGCCACCGGCAACCACCGTCACGCCGCAACCGAGCGCGATCGCTTCCCCCCCGCCAGTTGCGTCACCATCTCCGTCCGGCGATTTCGGACCATTGGTGCAGTTTGACAAACCGCCTTCTGACAAATTCGAGAAGTGGCTGGAGCAAAGAGCCAAAGAAAAAATGGGCGAGCACGGCAGCAAGATGGCCCTCTTTATTGCAACGCTGTTCAGCAACCTCCCCTACATGATGCTCTGCTGCATCCCGCTCTTCGCGTTCGTGCTCAAGGTGCTTTACG
>Ga0209474_10002361_pt1 | contig 17467 bp, 14 predicted proteins | sample GraSoiAngelo_145_FD_185902 | JGI IMG/M metagenome (GOLD analysis project Ga0209474, IMG submission 185902) | Grasslands soil microbial communities from the Angelo Coastal Reserve, California, USA - 14_1009_05_20cm (SPAdes) (version 2) | ecosystem: Environmental > Terrestrial > Soil > Grasslands... | reverse complement strand
GCCGCCGCGGGGCCTCCGACGTTTTACCGCGATGTGCTGCCGATACTCGAGCAGCGCTGCCAGTCGTGCCATCGTCCCGGCGAGATCGCGCCCTTTTCGCTCGTCACCTTCAAAGAGACCAAGCCCTGGGCGTTGCCGATTCTCGACTCCATCAAAAATGGTAAGATGCCGCCCTGGTTTGCCGATCCTTGCTGCGGCCGCTTTGCGAACAGTCCCTTGCTGAGTCGCGACCAGATTGCCACGATGGCAAATTGGTTGGCAGCGGGCGCGCCCGCAGGCGACCCGAAATCCGCGCCACCACCACCACAAAGGGCAGTCGGCTGGAACATCGCGACGCCCGATCTGGTGCTGAAGATGCCCGCACCGGTAAGGCTCCCCGCGCAAGGCGACGTCGAGTACACCTACGAGATCGTGCCCACGAATTTCACGGAAGGGAAGTGGGTCGCGATGTCGGAACTGCGCCCATCGGCGCGGAATCATGTCCACCACGCGGTGGTTTATATTCGCCCGCCGGGATCAAACTGGCTGCGCGGTGCTCCGGTGGGCGTGCCTTTCACCGCTTCCAGCTTGCACGACCCTCACCTGATGCACGAGGCCCACTCGACTACCAGCGACCTGTTGCTGGTTTATGCGCCCGGCAGTTCGCCCGAAAGTTTCTCCCCGGGCATGGCAAAATTGATTCCCGCGCGCGCTGATCTGATTTTTCAAATCCATTACACGACCAACGGCCACGCGGCCACCGACCAGACGAGTGCGGGGCTGGTCTTTTCGAAGCAGCCGCCGAAGCAGCGGGTGCTGACCCTGCAGTTGGCGAACGATCACGACACCATTCCCATTCCGCCGAATACTGACAACTATCGGGTGGAAGTTTCGGGCACCCTGCCGAACGATGCTCTGCTGCTCAGTTTTTTTCCGCACATGCACTTGCGAGGCAAAAAATTCGAATACAACATTGTTCACGCCGACGGCGGCCGTGAGACTCTGCTGCGGGTGAACTATGATTTTTTCTGGCAGCTGAGTTATGTGCTTGCTGAACCGCGGCGGCTGCCGGCGGGAACCAAACTCGAAGTCATTGCCTGGTACGACAATTCCAAAAATAATCCGCACAACCCTGATCCCAATAGCCGAGTCGAGTGGGGCGATCAGACTTTTAACGAAATGATGGTGGGATTTTTTGATGTCGCTGTCCCGGCGGAGATGGACAAAGAACATTTCTTCATTCGATCGGCGTCTCGGTAATTTTAAGAAAACCTTTTGACCGCAGAGACCGCAGAGAAAACCAAATCGAGATCGCCGAGGTATCTCTCTCTTATTTTCTGTGGGTCTTTTGAGTTCTCTCTGGTTAACGGGTTCTACCGGAGACGACACGGTAAGAGTTTCCAGAAAAAGCTTTTAACCGCAGAGACCGCAGAGAAAACCAAATCGAGATCGCCGAGAAACCCGAATATTTCTCTCCTGTTTTTCTTGGTTTTTTGAGTTGTCTCTAGTTAAAGATTTCTACTGGAGGGGACACGGTAAGAGTTTCCAGAAAAAGGTCTTAACCGCAGAGATCGCAGAAAAAAACAAATCGAGATCGCAGAGAAACCCAAATATTTCTCTCCTGTTTTTCTTGGTTTTTTGAGTTGTCTCTAGTTAAAGATTTCTATCGGAGGGACACGGTAAGTGTTTCCAGAAAAAAGCTTTTAACCGCAGAGATCGCAGGCACCCGAGAAAAACAAAAGTTTCTAAATCGTTTAACCACCAAGAACACAGAATACACAGAGAAAATTCTACACAGATTTTCCGAATTCTTTCTGCGACCCCGGTATTCCGATCTCGGCGATCTCTGCGGTTAAAGGCTTGGACCTTAAGCACCACCCAGGCGCTCAAAGAAAAGGCAAATCGACTCTATTCCGCGATAAAAGTTGGGAATGTGAAACTTCTCGTTGGGCGCGTGCAGGTTGTCGTCGGGCAGGCCGAAGCCCATCATGACCGAGGGAATTTTGAGCACGTCCTGAAAATCAGTAACGATCGGAATCGATCCCCCGGAGCGGATGAACACGGTTTTTTTGTGGAACACATCGTGCAAGGCCTCGGTCGCGGCCTGAATGTATTTGTTATTAGTGCCGACCACGCAGGCCGGCCCTTTGCTCCACACTTTAATTTTGGTTTCGATTCCTTTGGGCGTGAGCTTCTTCACATAATTTTGGTAGCGCTTCAAAATGTCGTCGGGATCTTGATTGGGCACGAGCCGCATGGAGACTTTCGCCGATGCCCGCGCCGGAATCACCGTTTTCGCACCCGAGGCAACGAAGCCGCCCGGCATGCCGTGAACTTCAAGCGTGGGGCGCGCCCAGGTGCGGTAGAGCACCGAATATCCCGGCTCGCCGGTGAGCTTCGATGACCCCACCTCGGTCTTGCGGTAGTGCTCTTCATTAAAGGGCAGGCGCTTCCAGGCCCTGAGTTCGTCTTTGCTCGGCGCTTTCACCTTGCTATAGAAGCCGGGAATCTGAACCCGGCCCTTCGCATCTTTCAGTTTGCCGATGATCTCAACCAGGGCGAACAGCGGGTTGGGCGCCGCGCCCCCGTACATGCCGGAGTGCAAGTCGGTCTTTGCGCCGACGGCTTCGATTTCGGTGTAGACCAGGCCGCGCAAACCCACGCACAGGGTGGGCAAATCCGGGGCAAACAATTCGGTGTCGCAAACCAGCGCGAAGTCAGCTTTTAATTTTGCCTTTTGCTTGCGCACGTATTCTGCGATCGACTCGCCACCCACTTCTTCTTCGCCTTCAATGATGAACTTCACATTGACCGGCAGTTTGCCGCCATGGCCGCGCATGAGGGCTTCGATGGCTTTGACCTCCATCCACAGCTGGCCTTTGTCGTCGACCGCTCCCCGCGCGTAAAGATTGTTATTGCGCTCGGCCGGCTCAAAGGGCGGCGAGATCCACTCGTTCAAGGGATCGGGCGGCTGCACATCATAATGGGCATAACAAAGGGCGGTGGGTTTTCCCGGAGCGTGCAGCCAGTCGGCATAAATCAGCGGGTGGCCTTTGGTCGGAAGAACCTCGACGTTCTCCATGCCGATGCGCCGCAGTTCACTGGCGACATACTCCGCCGCTTTCTGCACATCTGATTTGTGCTCGGGCGCGGTGCTGACGCTCGGAATGCGCAACAGGTCTTTCAACTCTCTCAAAAAGCGGCGCTGATTCTGGCGGGCATAGGCGACGGCGGGAGAGGCCATGAATGATCCTTTCGCGAAAGCCCCTCAGTATAGCGAAAACACTTGCAGGACGGAGGCAGGGAAGCATGGAGAAGGCAGAAGTTAGAAGTCAGAAGTCAGAATGCAGAAGTCGGAAGGTATAAGTCAGAATGCAGCATGAAGAATGCAGAAGTCAGAAGGCAGAATGCAGAAGTCAGAAATTCAGAAGTCGGAATGCAGAATGCAGAAGTCAGAAGAAGTTAGCCAAAGCGCGCCGGGGAGAAGGGCGTGAGATCGTGTATCGACGGCTTGCCTAGAACTAGCTCCGTCACCAGCTGCGCGGTGACCGGCGCGAGCAAAATTCCATCGCGATAGTGGCCGCTGGCGACGAAGTATCCTTGCACGGCGGTTTGCCCAAGAATCGGCAATGCGTCGGGGGTTGCCGGCCGCAGTCCTGCCCAGTCGTCATGGATTTTGGCCTCCGCAAGCCTCGGCACCAGCTCAAGCGCATCCTGAAGCAGCTGTTGGATGGTATCGGGACTGGTCTGCTTGTTATATCCGGCATCTTCGAGGGTCGATCCGATGACGAGTCGCCCATCGCTACGCGGCACCAGGTAAATGTTGTGGGCGCGCACCACGTGCTTGAGCGCCGGACTGCCCACGAGCGCGAGCATCTGACCTTTCACTGGGCGAATGGGAAATTTCAGCCGGCCGACGCAGCCGGCCCAGGCCCCCGCGCAATTGACGACAGTTCCCGCCGGGTAGGTGGTCTTGTCGGTCTCAATGCCGGTGACGCGATCGCCGGAGGTGAGTACAGCTGTCACTTCGGTTCCCGAAGAAATATCTACACCGTGGTGGCGCGCCGCTTTCAGTGAGGCAGCGGACAAAGCCCGCGGATCGACCGAGCGCTCGGCGACGTAAGCAGCTGACGAAGTCGATACTAATTCCGGTTCGAACGCTTGCAGCCGATTGGGGGGAATGAGTTCCGCCCAATCGGGAAGGTCGGCCTCGGGAGAGACCAAAATAGTGCCTTGATCCCGCAGGTCCACTTTCATCCCGGATTCGTCTTCCAGTTCATGCACGAACTCGGGATACATTCGCGCGCTCTCTTTAGAGAGCGGCTTCAGCGCCGGCGGACTCTCGAGTCCCGATCCCACCAGCATTCCCGCGGCGGCAGATGAGGCCTCGCCTCCGGGTTGGCCGCGCTCGACCACTAGCACCCGCAACCCGTGTTTGCGCAGGGAAATCGCGAGCGACAGTCCAATGATGCCCCCGCCCACGACTATCGCGTCCCAGCTCTTCACTCTTGCATTGTACGTTTCAATTGTGGACTGATTCGACGATCCCAAAACCCTAGCTACTGAATTCTGCCGCCCGACGACTTCGTCCCCGAACTTCAGTAATCATTGCGTCCAGAGAAATTTTCGACGACACTACTACACAAGCTTGGCTATGATTTTTGGCTTTAATACCGATATCAAGCACGATGACACCGTGTACCACGTGCAGAGCGAGGCGCGCGAGGGCGAGACCTTGCTGCAGACCCAGGTATTTGTGCGCGGGCGCTGCATCGGCAAGCATGCCACCTCCTATTCGGAGCAGGCTTCTCACCATGGCTTCACCGACCAACAAAAAGAACAGATGCTGCGCGAGCAGCACCGTCAGGTGCTCGACGCGATCCGCGAGGGCCGTCTCGAACAAGTTTTTGACCAGCGGGAAAATCCCGAGTCCCTGGGCGCGATCAAAGAGCTTGATATCCAGTGGATAAATTCACATTCCATCCACGCCGAAGAACAGCTCTCGATGAAGTTGCGGGCCACTGAATCCGGCCAGCCCTTGCCTGGGGCGCGGCTCACGGTACGTTTGGCCCGGGCCAATGCGGTACCCTTCTATGCGCAGATGATTACTGACAGTTCCGGAGAGGCAGTCCTGGCGCTGGCGGTAGAAGAAGGCTCGCTCTCCGATTCATCAGTGTTGGTACAAATGAATGCGCAGGGGCGCACCGCCACCAGGAAATTTCAGCTGCGACGGGTGCAGTCCTAACCTTATTTGACCCGACTGCCCGTTGTTCCAGCAAAGAACAAAATGAACCTCATCATCAACGGCGAAGATCGTCAGTTCGATTCCACCTTTAGCGTATCCGCTCTTCTTGAACGGCTTGGCATGAAGCCAGACCGGGTGGCGGTCGAGCTCAACCGCAACCTAGTGCCACGCGAGCGCTGGACGTCAACTTCGCTTTCAGACGGGGACAAGCTGGAAATTGTCCATTTTGTCGGTGGCGGCAGTTGATCTTCTGATTCTGGAAGCGCCTGTTTTCAGATATCCACTCGTATAGAGAGACCTGCGGGTAACTCCTTTAGTTACTCTCCCTCTAGTATTTCCACCGTGGATTCTGACCAACTCATGCCTACAATGTTTCAAACATTTTGTAAGAAGAACGTTTGAAACATTTGCAAGTTAATATGCAGGGTTCATTTACATCGCAGGACATCATCCGGCTGACCGGCATCACTGCACGCCAGTTGCAGTGGTGGGATGAGCGCAGGATTGTCGTTCCCGCACGGCAGGGACACCGGCGCGTTTACTCGTTCGAAGACCTGACGGAAATTGCAGTGATCTGCGAGCTGCGCCGCAAGGGCTTTTCGCTGCAGCGAGTGCGCAAGGTCGTCCGCTTTCTGCAGAAAGAGTTCAGCAAGCGACTGGCTGAAACCGTCAGCGGCTCGTCCAGCTATCACTTGCTGACCGACGGGAATTCACTTTATCTCGAAACCTCCCCGCAGCAGATCGTGGACATACTGAAAAACTCGCGGCAGCCGATGTTTGCCATATGCCTAAGTGACACGGTGCGGCAGGTGAAGTCCGTCGTCAGTGGGCGGAAAAGACCGGGACGTTGTACGCCAGAAAAAGTTCGTTCCATGCGCAAGACGAAATTGGGTTCTTAGCAGTGATTACCCATCAGGAGGGGAAATGGTTGCAGAACTCGAAGTCCTAAACGAATGGATACCGGACCAAATGCAGCCCGGCACAATTTTTGTGCTGGAAAATGCCGGTCGAATCGGCGAAAAGGAAGATCCCTATTGGGCGGTGCTCTCCTGCCCCAAGTGCGGCATTCTCGGACTGATCACGCGCAAGCAGATTGCCGGCTTAATCGCGGTGATTTGCGGTTCCGGCAAGTGTTCGGCGCAATTCTTTATTCGCGACAGCGAAGTCGAGATCAGAAAACCGTTTTAAGCAGCGCCCGTTCAACACTGAGTTGAAGCTAACTGCGGGCTATGTTTCGTTCGAACTGTACTGGAATTTGTTCCACAATCTCGATATCGAATCCCTCGAGCGCGACCACTCTGCGCGGATGATTGGTGAGCAGGCGAATCCGATGAAGATTGAGGTCGGATAAAATCTGCGCGCCAATGCCGATCTCGCGTTGCGTTTTACGCTGGCTCTCGGGCGCGGTTTGCGGCGTCCGCTCCTGATGGAATGAAATTGCAGTCTTGTCGCCGACGCGCTCGGTTGAAAAGCCTTTGGACGACTGATGCAGGTAGATCAACGCTCCCCGGCCCTCGTTAGAGATCGCAGAGAGCGAACCATCGAGGGTGTCACGGCAAGCGCAACCCTCTGAGCCGAAAACGTCGCCTATTAAGCAATGCGAATGCATTCTTACCAGCACCGGCTCGCCGGTTTCGATGTCGCCACGCACCAGCGCCAGATGCGAGTCGCCGCCATCCACTTCGCTTTCATAGGCGATGACGCGGAATTCGCCATACTGCGTATTCACCAGCGCTTCGCCGATGCGGTGCACGTAGCGCTCGTGCTGCATGCGGTACCGGATCAGTTCCGCAACCGTCAGCATCTTCAAACCATGGACTTTGCAGAATTCAATCAGGTCAGGCACGCGCGCCATGGTGCCGTCCTCGCGCATGATCTCGCAGATGATTCCGGCGGGAACCAGGTCACCCATTCGGGAGAGATCCACCGATGCCTCGGTCTGGCCGGCACGCACCAGCACTCCGCCTTTGCGCGCGCGTAGAGGAAAAACGTGCCCGGGACGTGCTAAATCCGAAGGTCTGGTTGTGGGATCGATGGCGACGCGAATAGTATGCGAGCGGTCGTAAGCCGAAATCCCTGTGGTCACCCCCTCGCGAGCGTCGATGGCTTCGCAAAAGGCGGTGCCGTAGTTCGAAGTATTCTCCGCGCTCATCGGCCCGATACGCAGATGCTCCAGACGCTCTTCGGTCAAGGTTATGCAGACTAAGCCGCGGCCATATTTGGCCATGAAGTTGATGGCCTCAGGCGTGACCTTCTCGGCGGCCAGCATGAGGTCGCCTTCGTTTTCACGGTCTTCGTCATCCACTATCACGATCATCCGGCCAGCCCGAATTTCTTCAATCGCAGCCGGAACATCTGTGAATGGAGGTTTCTGATTCATTGTGAGAATTGTAGCAATAATGGTGCAACTTGTAGCACAGTATCACCGCAGCTTGCGCTCCAGTTCAGATTTTACTTCGGGCCATTCCGTATCCAGAATGCTGAAGTACACCGAGTCGCGCTGCCGTCCGGTCCAGGTGAGCATGTGTTTACGCAGGGTTCCTTCCTCTTTTGCACCCAAGCGAAGAATGGCTTGGCGGGAACGCTGGTTCTGACTATCCGTTTTTAGTTCTACCCGCAAGCACTTCCAGGTTTCGAACGCATGACGCAGCATCAGGTACTTGGCCTCTGTATTAATGACCGTTCTCTGCCAACGCGGTGCGACCCAGGTCGATCCGATTTCAACCTTGCGATTCGGCAAGTCCATATTCATGTAACGCGTGGTTCCGACTATGCGGTTCGAACTACATTCAAAAGTGGCGAATGGGACGGAAAGCCCGCGTTCCTGCTCCTCGAGAACCTGGCGGTTGAGGGCTTCGAAATCCTCGAGCGTTTGCAGGCGGTAGGGAATCCAGCGAAATAGATCGTCGAGGTGGTCTTTCGCAATTCCCCAAAGCAGGAGGGCGTGCTCGGGCCGAAGCGGCTCCAGGCGGACATGCTTGCCGGCAAGCGAAATGGGCAGAACCAAAGAATGTCTGTTCAAGCAGCAACTCCCGGGGGAGAAGTACGTCTATATACTTATCAAGAGTATCTTTGCATCCCATAGATAGTTTCGTCATCTGATCGGATGGAGAACAGTAACCGTCGCGCTGGGTTGCGTCAGCGGTTGCGACAACCTTAAGAGGCAGTAGCTAAAGACTGACCCCATGAAATCGCACTGTTACCCATTCCGCCAGGTTCCGCACACCAGCAAGTTATTTCTTGATTATCTGGAGTTTTCCCCTTCCGTCCGACAGTTCTATCCTCGGTCTCCGCGGCTGCTGGAATGGGCAGTAGAGGAGCGTGGACGCATTCAGTATCCGGCTGAGCGCAGAAACCAGGTAGCAGGCATTCTCGAACGGCAGAACCGCGATTGGGGGGCTTCGACAAGTACTTTTGAAAATATCGGCCGATTTCGCTCCGGCGCCTGCGCGATCGTCACTGGCCAACAGGTGGGATTGTTTGGCGGCCCGACTTTCTCGATTTACAAGGCATTAAGCGCGGTCAAGCTAGCCGAAGCTGCGCGGAATCTGGGAATTGATTGCGTTCCAATTTTTTGGCTGGCAACTGAGGACCACGACTTCGAAGAGGTGAACCAGGTCAGAATTCCGGGTACTGATGCCAAACTGGAAACTTTGGCGAGCGGCGCGCAAGCAAAAAACGATGCGCCGGTCGGCACTATCACCTTTGGCCCGGAAATCGAACAAAACGTCGCTCGTGTAACCGAGTTGCTGGGTGACTGCGAATTATCCAGGTTGCTGGCTGAGTGTTATAGGGCCGGTCAAGATTTCGGGTCGTCGTTCGCAAAGCTGTTTTCGCGTCTTTTTTCCGACTTCGGTGTGATTCTGCTCGATGGATCGGACCCTGAGCTCGACCATATAGCAGCACCGCTCTACACCACAGCCATTAAAGACGTTTCCGAGATCAAACGGGGTTTACTCGATCGCGATTCGAAATTGCATGCCGCCGGATATCACCAGCAAGTGAAGGTCACCAGTTCATCCACATTGTTATTTACCATGCGCGAGGGCGCTCGGGTTCCGATTCACCACTCGGAAGGAGGGGAATTCCTGGTCGGCCAAGAGAAAACTTCTCGCCCGCAACTCTTGGAAATGGCTGCATCCTCTCCGGAATCATTTAGCCCTAATGTGCTGCTCCGGCCCGTGGTTCAGGATTATCTGCTGCCAACGCTTGCCTATATCGGCGGCTCGGCCGAAGTGGCTTATTTCGCGCAAGCCGGAGCGGTATACGAAGCTTTGCTAGGAAGGACTACCCCTGCCATTCCGCGCTTTTCTGCCACTTTGATCGAGCCAAAAATTAAAGCGTTACTTGAGAAGTACGGCCTCGCGATGCCAAGCGTTTTTGAAGGATCTGAGACTTTGCGCGAGACCATCGGCGCGCGTAGGCTTCCGCCAAATCTGCAGAGTTCTTTTGAACAGGCCACGGCGGCGGTTGAGGTTTCGATGAAGGCCGTCCGCGACTCACTTGCCGAGCTGGATAAGACCCTGATTGAGTCAGCTGAGAATGCCGAATCCAAAATGCTCTATCAGATCAATAATCTTCGCTCTCGGGCCGCCCGCGCTGAGTTGCGGCATAGCGAAGTGATTCAGCGCCATGCTGAAGTCATCAGCAATGCTCTCTATCCCGAAAAGGAGCTGCAGGAGCGCGGGTTTGCAGGCGTCTACTTCCTGGCGAAGTATGGCAGGCAGTTAATGGATGGCCTGCTGGATACGATGCACCCGGACTGCCTCGACCACCAGATAGTTGAGTTGTAATCCGCGCGCTGCTATCGGGACGAATCAGGCGACACCGCCGGCTGCTGTTGTGTCATGCAGTGAATTGCGCCGAATCCCCAGATCAAATCTCCGCAATAGATTCCAACCACTTCACGATCCGGAAAGATGTCGGCGATTATGTCGAGAGCGACACGGTCATTGGGATCATTGAAGACCGGCACCAGAACCGTGCGGTTTGCGATGTAGAAGTTCGCATAGCTCGCGGGCAAGCGCCGTTTCTCGAAGTAAACCGGGGCGGGCATGGGGAGATCAATCGTAGCCAGCGGCTTGCCATCTTCCGTGGTTGCACCCCGCAGGCAGCGCATATTGTCGCGTAAGACTTCGTAATTGGGGCTGGCCGGGTCCGCCTCAACACACGTGACCACCGTATCGGGTGAAACGAAGCGGGTGATGTCGTCCACGTGACCATGGGTGTCGTCGCCCACGATTCCCGAGCCGATCCATATGACGTTTGAGACGCCCAGGTAGTCGGCAAAACTCTTCTCGTAGTCTTCCTTTTTCATTCCCGGGTTTCGCTGCTGTACCCGGCTGAGCAGGCATTCTTGCGTGGTAATCAGCGAGCCTCTGCCGTTGACATCGATCGAGCCGCCTTCGAGCACGACGGGCTTTTTCCCAATGACCGCCGAAATTTCGCCCACGCCTGCGGCCCGCGCCATCAGGCTGCCGATTTTCTCGTCGCGTTTCCAGTTGGGGTATTTAGCCCAGGCATTGAAGCGCCACTTAATCGCGGCCAGTTGCTCTTGGCTGACAGGAGTGTCCGCCCCACACGACCATACGAATGCGCAACCCGAGTCGCGTGTCCAGACCCGGTCGGTCGGCCAACGATGAAAGCGAACGTTTTCGTTTAGGGCATGCGCCCGCTGTAAGATTTTGCGCGCGACTTTTTCGGCGGCGGCATCTTTGACGATGAGTTCAACACGTTCGACTCGGCTGAGATAGCGAATGATCTCAGCATAGACCCAGGGAATGGGCTCGAACTTGCCGGGCCAATCGAGCTTGTAATGCGGCCAGGCCAGCCAGGTGGCTGCATGGGGTTCCCACTCGGCAGGCATTCGACGTCGAATTGATCGGTTTTCAGCGGATGAACGTGCCATGCAAAGTCTTCTTGTCACTATAGCAATCGGCTGCTGCGCTGGGCGACGGGTCGCATTTCTTACTGAGAAAAAAGTTGATCGGCGGGGGTTCAGCTGGTTCGTCCACGATCATGCGCGGCGTGCGCGATCTCTCGCTTAAAGTTCTTTAGCTTTTAACCGCAGAGTTCGCTGAGATGTTCCAGAGCTCACTGAGCACCGTCAAGGCGGGCGCAGCCTATTCCCTCGGCAGGACGCCGCAAAATTTGCTCTTGCCCGCCTAACTTCGGTGAGGTAAGTTGCATCGTACCTAAAATAGGCAACCATTAAGTTCCCATTTGACGGAGGTACCCCGTGCGCATTCTGCTTACGTTGATGTTTCTATCCAGCCTTGCTTTGGCGCAAGACAGTGTCCAGCCAGAAATAACGCCACGCATTCAGCCAAAGAGCAGCCCTCCAGCTCTCGTTCAGGCGCCACACAGAGGTGTCACTGATGTCATCCTTCCAGCGGGAACTCATATTGCGATTGCGCTGAAGAACACCATCTCTACAAAATCTAATCGTGAAGGAGATCCTATCTACGCGCAGTCGACTTTCCCGGTTGCTGTGAACGATAGAATCATTGTCCCGGTAGGGACGTATGTTCAAGGGAAGATCATTTCCATCAAACCTGCAGGGCACATTAAGGGCCGCGCGGAGGTGCTCATACACTTTACGAGCTTGATTTATCCGAGCGGATACACGGTACTGCTGCCGGGTGCGATCGAGAATGCGCCGGGTATCGATAATGCCAAGGTCAAGGACCAAGAGGGCACAATTCAGGGCGACGGCAACAAAGGCAAAACCGCTGCGACAATCGCCGGACCGGCCGCGAATGGCGCTTTAATCGGCGCAGTTGCTCGGGGCGGCGAGGGCGCCCTGATTGGAGCAGGAATTGGCGGCGCTATAGGCACAACGATTGCCGCTCTCACCCATGGCAACGAGGTGAAGATGGGGCCGGGAACGACACTGGAAGTCGTTTTGCAACGCGACGTGGTGGTGGATGGCTCTCGCATCTCGGGCAGGAGATTTGACAGAGCAATATTAGAGTAGGTTGGACATTGCAAGACCACGGGTTCGGCGTACCACTGATCAGCTATTCGGCCGTGGTCGGTTCGATAACACTGGTAACTTCAGAAATCTTGTTCGCCGGGAACCCGCCCTGTTTCGCATGTTCGCGAATCATCGACTCATTCGGAGCGCGATAGAGGCAGTAGATTTTGTCAGCCGTCACGTAGCTGTGTATCCACTGAATATCTGGCCCTAGTTGGTTCAGCACACTGCAGGACTTCTGGGAAACACCCCGAAGTTGGTCGGCGGTGAGTTTTCCGGCACCAGGAAGGTCGCGCTCGATGACATATTTGGGCATGATGGAGCTCCGTGAAGGTAAGTAGTTGCCGCAGAAGCCTATCAGGCGAGGCGAGGCTAGTGCAAGGTTCAGACCTTGGCGGCCGCGGAATAGGCCACCGGGTAAAGTTGGGAATCGATGTCTTTGCGCAGGTCTCCCCATATGTTTTCCGGCATGCTCAGAAACACTTTCACCATCTCGGGATCGAACTGGCGCCCTGACCATTGAATGATTTCATCACGCGCCGCCGAATGGGGTAAACGGGCACGGTATGGGCGATCCGAGGTCATGGCGTCCAAAGTATCAGCGATCGAAAAGATGCGGGCGCCGAGAGGTATTTCCTCGCCTTTGAGCCCACGGGGATAACCGGTACCGTCGAATTTCTCCTGGTGTGCGTAGACAATTTCGGCAGCTTCCTGCAGGAATGGAATTCTCCTCACGATTTGGTAGCCGCGATAGCAGTGCTCACGCATGATCGCGGTTTCCTCGGCATCAAGCTTTCCCGGCTTCTTCAGAATCTGGTCTGGGATGGCCATCTTGCCGATGTCATGCAGGAAGGCCCCGCGTGCGATGATGCGAATCTGGTCCGAACTCAGCCCCATTGCCCTGGCAATTGCAATCGTGTACGCGGTTACCCGTTTCGAGTGGCCTTCCGTTTCCGCATCCTTCAAGTCGAGGGCATTGCCCAGCGCCTCGAGCGTGATGTCATAAGATTTTTCCAGGGTTGAAACTGCTTGCCGCAGTTGCTCGGTGCGGGCTGTCACCAGCGCCTCAAGGTTCGTCTGGTATTCGCGATTCTCCATCTTGAGCCGGCGATTTTCCATTGCACGCCGCACCGTTGCCAGAAGCTGGTCGCGTTCGAAGGGCTTCAACAGATAATCGTATGCGCCGTTCCTGATTGCACCCAATGCCACTGAAACGTCCGTGACAGCCGTGACCATAATCACCGGCATGTCGGGAAAGCGTTCTTTAGCCGACTCCAGCAATGCGATGCCATCCATTCCCGGCATCATCAGATCGGAAAGCATCAACTCGAATTGCTCACCCGAACCGAGCAAGCTTAATGCTTCTTTCCCCGACTCGGTCTGGGTGCAAACGTAGTTCGCGGAGGCAAGCATCGCGCACATTAAATCGCGTATCGGTTCTTCGTCGTCAACGATGAGAATTCGCTCGGCTGGCATAAGGATTCCTGGCTAAGTGTATTGCAAATTGTACCTTTAGAGGTAAGGTATCGAAAGTAACCAAAGGTCACCCGAAATAAGAATAGTTACTATCTTGGCCATGCTAAAACTGAGACGGCTAACTACGGTCAAAACTGCATGAGTACCATCGCCTGGCACGCCTGGGAAATTGTCGAGGGGCTGGCCATACCCAAATTCGTGACTCGCGAGATCGCTGTGCTGCTCATTCTTGCCGCCAGTCTCCTCGTATTTCGCACTTTGCGCCAGCGCTGCTTGATGATCTGGATGGTGGGCTGGCTGGCATATTTCGGCTCCCATCACGGCCAGATTTCAGCTTCTGGCCACCCAAATTTCTACACGACCCCCATTAGTCAGGCCGAGTTTGTTTTGGCCGTTGCACTCTTCACGGCGGGCGCCTTCGTCTATGCCAGCGCCACAAAATACCTGCTTCCGCTCACTATCGTCAGTCTGGGGCTGATTACGTTTGCCCTGATGCAAGGCATCTACTGGCCTAGCTCGGTCACGATGCGCTTCGCGCTGGAGATCTCCTATCGAGTTCTTGCTGTAGCGGCAGCGGGTCAGGTGTTGCGTTTCCGGCGAGCGCGAAAAGAGATCGGCTCCTGGCTTCTAGCGATCGGACTCTTGCTGCTGCACCTGGACTGGCCGCCGTTAAGTTCCCATCTGCCAGCGGATGCCGGTGTTCTGTTTGACATGCTGCTTGGACTGGGCATGCTCCTGGTGGTTTTCGACGAATCCCGCATCCAGACCCGGCGTCTGGCGACCCTGAACGCGCTCACCACCAGTATCGCCCGCGCTGGTGAGCATGGCCCCATGTCCCCGACGGCTTTAAACAAATTGCAAGATCTGATGGAGGCCAATGCAGTTTGGTTCCGACTAGCAGATGGCACCCGGCTTACTATTTTCCAGCACGTCGGCTTGTCGCCGGAATTCCTGCGGCTTCGGAGTTCGATTCCTGTAGGCGATCCGCTGGAGCCGATTCCGCAGGAAAATCGCCCGCTGGTTGTACCCATCTCCAAGCTGGACCCGGCCGCCGCCTCAGTACTGAAGCAGCAGCGCTTTAGGCAGGTCGTGATCGCCCCTGTTCCCGGGAAGAAATCGTTGGTGGGAAATTTGGTATTGGCCAATAGGAGGTCCAAATCCTACGCGCCCGACGAGTTCGAATTCCTAATGACCTGCGGCCAGCAACTCGGCTTGGCGCTCGAGAATCTCCACCTAGTCGAGGAAATTCTTCGTTCCCACCGCCAATGGAGCAATACGTTCGAGTCCATTCAGGACCTCGTGCTATTGCACGATTCTGAATTTCACATTTTGAAGGCGAATCCTGCACTGCTACAAAAACTTGCCAAGTCGCAGTCGGAAGTTGTGGGCCAGCTTTGCCAGGCGGTGCTGCCCAAGAATGAGCTGCAATGGATCAACTGCCCCTACTGCCGCGGACAAGAAGACGGTTTCTCTGAGGGGCCTGATCCGTTCGGCGGGTTCTCGGTTGCATCGACTTCCACCTATCAGGACCAGGGGACGAAACAAAAAGGCACAATTCACGTGGTTCGGGACATCACCGAACGCCGTGCCGCCGAACAGAAATATCGCTCGCTGTTTGAACAAGTCCAGGAAGGCGCCTTTGTAGCAACTCCGACCGGTGTCCTTCTTGACTGCAATGACGCCTTTGTTCGCATGCTGGGTCATTCCTCACGCGAGGAGTTGCTGGGGCGCAACGTGGATGCGGAATTTTACGCTTCGCCCGAGCAACGCAGCATCTTCCGTCGCGAGGTCGAAGCCCATAATTTCGTGCGCAACTTTGAAGTCAATCTGCGCCGCAAAGACGGCGCACTGCTGACGGCCCTGGAGAGCAGCTTTGCCACCCGCGATCCAGAAGGAAAAATCGACTGCTACCAGGGCTTCCTGCTCGACATTACCGAGAAGAAGCACGCAGAAGATGAAATCCGCCGCCGCAATCGCGAGTTGAATGCGCTGAATGCGATGGCTGTGATCGCAACCCAAAGCTTTGATTTGGACGAAGTCCTAAATCTCACGCTACGCCAGGTCATTTCGGTTTTGGGAGCGGATTCGGGTTCGGTATATCTGTGCGAGTCGCAAAATTATTTTCGGCGCCGGGCGAATTGGGGCCAGCGGCTCACCGACCGCAAAAAACTGGTTGACGCAACTTTTCCTGGCGGGTTAGGCGATCTGGTGATGCGTTCCCGCGCCGAAGTTCTGACTGCGGAATATTTGCCTCACCTCCCGCAGGCAGTGACTGAATTTCTCCGTGCTGCCGATTCCGGGTCCACCATCTGGGTAGTGCTGTGGGGAAAAGATTCCCCGGCTGGTCTGATCGGAATCAGCCGCGGTCAGGAGAACGAATACACACCCGAGGATGAGAATCTTCTGGTCGCCATTGGCCGCCAATTATCCACGACCATCGAAAAAGTCCGCCTGTACGAGGAAAGCTGTAGGGCTTACGAAGACCTTCGCCGCGCACAAGAACAATTGCTGCAAAGCGAGAAGATGTCAGCAATCGGGCAGCTGATTGCGGGCGTTGCTCACGAATTGAATAACCCGCTGACCGCAATTCTTGGTTATGCCCAGTTGCTGGAAACCGAGGCGCTTGAAACTCGCGCGATGGAGTACGCGGGCAAGATATTTAAGCAGGCACAACGGACCCACCGCGTGGTCCAGAACCTGCTTTCTTTCGCCAGGCAGCGCAAGCCGGAAAGACACCAGTTCGATGTAGTCAAAGTCCTCGAAGAATCGCTGCTCTTGCGCGACTATGACATGAAGGTGGGCAACATCAAGCTGGAGCGCAACATCGATTCCGGCATACCAGCGGTTTCCGGAGATCCTCATCAGCTGGAACAAGTGTTCCTGAATATCGTTAACAACGCAGTGGACGCCATCATCGAAGAAGCTCAAGAAGGCCAGGAACGCCGATTGAAGGTGAGTGTTTCTGTCCATGAGAATCACATCACGATACTGTTTCAGGATTCCGGTCCCGGAATCAAAGAACCGAATCGAATTTTCGAACCGTTCTACACCACCAAAAGCATAGGCAAGGGGACCGGGCTTGGCCTTAGCATCTGCTATGGGATCGTGAAAGAGCATGGCGGAGAAATCTCGGCAAGAAATGCAGATGGTGGTGGCGCAATTATTGAATTAAAGTTGCCCTCGGCTGGGCATGCCGCCCGGAACCAGAAACGCGAAATTGCCCTGCAAGGCAGGATTCTTGTGGTGGAGGACGAAGAGTCCGTCCTGGAATTCGAGCGGGATGTTCTCGAGGGAGCCGGTGGCAAGGTTATAGCGGTATCTACTCTGGACAAAATGAAGTCCGCGCTGGCGACTGAGTCGTTCGATGCGGTAATTATGAACGGCAACTTGCCCGGCGCGACCGATGTCCAGGAGACGTGCGGTTGGATTTCGGAAAAGTGGCCGGACCTTTCGCGTCACTTTCTGTTTACTTTCTCCAGTCTGGCCAAGACTGAAGTGAGAAGTTTTCTCGAACAGAACAAGGTCCCGTTTCTGGTGAAGCCGTTCGAAGTGAGTGATCTCATCGCCAATACCCGTAAGCTGCTGACCAAGAGCCGCGCCGCCGCTGCCCGCTAGCCTGAGCCTTTCACTCGCAGCCATCATGTTATGTTCAAGGGCGAGTGATCCTGATCATCATGGGCGTTGTTGGGGCGGGCAAGACCACGGTGGGCAGCCTGCTCGCACAGAAGCTTGGGTGGCAATTCGCCGACGCCGACGATTTTCATCCTGCCGCCAACGTGGAAAAAATTCGC
>Ga0209474_10002360_pt1 | contig 17468 bp, 15 predicted proteins | sample GraSoiAngelo_145_FD_185902 | JGI IMG/M metagenome (GOLD analysis project Ga0209474, IMG submission 185902) | Grasslands soil microbial communities from the Angelo Coastal Reserve, California, USA - 14_1009_05_20cm (SPAdes) (version 2) | ecosystem: Environmental > Terrestrial > Soil > Grasslands... | reverse complement strand
GCCGTCACCAAGGGATTCCGCACCGCCAAGCACAAGCTGACGGGAAAAGCGGAGCTCAACGAGGCGAACATCGACGACGCTTTGCGCGACATCCGCGTCGCGCTGCTCGAGGCGGACGTCGAGTTCAACGTGGCGAAGCGCTTCCTCGCCCGCGTGAAAGAGAAGGCGCTCGGGGAAGTGGTCGCGACGAGCGCGACGGACAAGAAGGGTCGCCGCGTGCAGGTGTCGCCCGGAGACCACTTCATCAAGATCTGCCACGACGAGTTGGAAAACCTGATGGGGCCCGTCGACACGTCCTTGCAGCTCGCGCGCAAGGGCGAGCGGCCGGCGGGCGTGATGCTGGTCGGGTTGCAGGGCTCGGGCAAGACGACCACGGTCGCTAAGCTCGCGAACCTGCTCGTCAAGAAGGGTCAAAAGCCGCTGATGGTGGCGGCGGACATCTATCGTCCCGCCGCCGTCGAGCAGCTGAAACAGCTCGGCGCCAAGCTCGACATCCCGGTATTCCATGAGGAGAACGTCAAGCCGCCCGACATGGCGCAGCACGCGCTTGCGTTCGCCGGACAGAAGAACCGCGACATCGTTCTCTACGATACCGCCGGCCGCCTCGCCATCGACGAGGAGATGATGGGCGAGCTGGAGCAGCTCAAGGCGCGCGTCGAGCCGGAGAACATCCTGCTCGTCGCCGACGCGATGATCGGCCAGGACGCGGTGAAGACCGCGGGCGAGTTCGACCGGCGGCTGCAGCTCTCCGGATTCGTGCTCACGAAGCTCGATGGAGATGCGCGAGGCGGCGCGGCGCTGTCGATCAAGGAAGTCACCGGCAAGCCCATCAAGTTCATCGGCATGGGCGAGGCGCTCGACAAGCTCGAGGAGTTCCGCCCGGAGGGACTCGCGAGCCGCATCCTCGGGTTCGGCGACATCGTCGGGCTGATGAAGGATTTCGAGGGGGTCGTCGACGAGCAGAAGGCCGAGGAGGACGCGGAGAAGATCCTCACCGGCAACTTCGACCTCCATGACTTCGTCGAGCAGATCAAGCTCGTGAAGAAAATGGGGTCGGTGAACGACCTGCTGGAGAAGTTCCCGCTCTTCGGCGAGCTGCCCGAAGGGATCACGTTCGACGACAAGGAGCTGGTGCGCGTCGAGGCGATGATCGCGTCGATGACCAAGGCGGAGCGCAAGAACCCGCAGATCATCGGCGACGAGCGCATCGACCGCATCGCGAAGGGGTCCGGCCAGAACAAGCAGCACGTACGCGGGTTGCTGGATCGTTTCTTCGCGATGCAGAAGGTGATGCGGCAGATCGGCGGCGGACCCGGAGGCGCGGGAATGGGCCTGTTGTCGCGCCTCCCGGGGTTCCGCCAGCTCGCGCAGCTCAAGCAGCTCAAGGGGATGGAACCGGAGGAGGTCGCGTCGCTCTTCGGCCTGCCGAAGGAGATGACGCAGGCGATGCCGCCGGTGGGCGGAAAGGGATCGCACTCCGCTGCGGTCGCACGCCAGCGCTTGATGGGATTCAACCAGAACCCGCCGCGGCAGCTCTCCGACGAGGAGCGCAAGAGGCTGCGCGATAAGCGCAAGCAGGAACGCAAGAACAAGAAGAAGAACCGCCGCCGGTAGGTGCCGCGCGGTCAGCCGCGGCGGCGCCGCGCGACTGCTGCCGCGCCGACGGCAGTTCCGGGGACACCATACGTAACCCGGCGTGCCTGCAACGGCGGTTCAGCAGCGGCGGCGGCGCGCCACTGCTGCGACGCCGAGCGCCACCAGCGCGACCATCGTGATCGGGTAGCCCCACGCGATGCGGCCCGGCTCTTCGACTTCGGGCTTGTAGGTCGCGCGCCGCGCGGCGGCGGCGTCGTGATACGGCAACAGCATCGCGAGACTTCGCTCCACCGGGACAGCGGGCGCGACGTGGCGGCGCGCGGCATCGAAGCGTATCTCCCAGAGCCGGAGCGCGGTCGCCGCGCGCCGGAGCCCCCGCCCCTCGATTTCGTAGAACGCGCGCAGGATCTGTGGATCCGGGTTGCCCAGGTACTGATCCGCATCGTCGCCTTTGGCGCCGTCGTACTCGTGCCCCAGGCCGTCCCGCAGCGTAGGCGCGGTGAGCTGGTACGCGAGGCGATATACCTCTCCGCCCTCGCGGCTGGACTTGTCGATCACCGCCTGCGTGATCGCGCGCCCGAAATCGGCCGCGGTCGGAACGGCGGCCTCACGAAGCAGGGAGCGCGAACGCTGCAGCTCGGCATCGTCCGTGCGCAGTCCCTCGAGCGCCGAGCGCACCTCCGGAATGCCCGCCACGACTCGCTTGGCGAACAGGTCTTCGGAGAAGAGGTGGTGGTTCGCGATGAGCCGTACTCCGATCTGGCGCAGCGATCGGCGCCGGCCGAATACCCCGCCGACGGTGCGCAGGTCGCGCAGCTTCGATTGCAGCCATGCGTCGCGGAAGAATTCGTAGATGCCGACCTGAACGGTGTGGATCTGGTTGCCGACGTCCTCCATGTGGTGGAAGGCGGCGCCCGCGAAGCATGCTGCGAGCCATTCGCGCGAGGGCAGATCCGATGCGGTGGCGAGGAGGGCGAGATCCGTGTAAAGCTGCGCGAATTCCGCTCCGTAGGCGTGAGCGGTGGGCGGGACGGCGAATCGCCACGGCTCCTTCTTCAGCACCTCGGGGTCGTCGCTGAGCGGCTCGATGACGAGTCCGTAATGCGCGTGACCCTGGCTCGTGGTTCCGCTCAGCTTTCCGAAATCGAGCGTCGCGGGGTCGTACGGCATGGGTGATCCGTCCTCGGCGGGGACGATCTCGTGACGTGGGCCGCGCAGGAATCGATTGCGGTTTCGCTGGTCATCGTCCGGCCAGCGACTCGCCGCCGCGAGCAGCTCGCCGCGCGTCATCTGCCGCGCGTCCACCAGGTCGAACCCGTGCACCGTCGCCGCGGGGTCGAGCATGAAGAACTGCTTGAACTCCCACGCGGTGAACGCCGCCTCCGAGGGCCACCGCGCCAGAAACTTCGCTCGCAAGGCCGCGTCGGGGACCTGCGCTGCGGTTCGCCAGAACAGTGCCCGGAAGGCGTCGAGATCCGCTTGAGTCGGCGGTGTCATCGGCTCCGCGAGCCAGGCGTCACGACCAACGAAGGCGCGAGAAGTGATGAGCGCGTGGATCGCTTCGTTGTACGCGAGCGCGGGAAAAGAGACGGCGCAGAAGAGCAGCGCGAGGCGACGCATTGCGGGGACATTACCGCGCATTCGCCCCGACGTCGGAGGACGCTTCGTCGGGGAGCGGTCCGTCGGGTAGAATCGCGATTCATCATTCCTGTCGACGCGGGGAAGCCGCGCCCGACCTGGTTCTGCCCCGTGTACATTGAGGGATTCACGAACGGAGTCCGTCCTGTCTTCGGCGCCGGACCCGTCGACGCCTTGATGAACGCGATGACGCTAGTGCGGTCGTTTTTCGGTTCGTTTTACGGCCTCGACGCGACGCCGCCACCAAGGGATGGCGGAATGGATTGACGCAGTGCGCCCCGTCCCGGGGCGCATTACTTTGATTCGAAAGCGGCAGCCGGGAACGATGCCGTTGCCATCAGCGGAGCGAGTCGATTAACGCGCGGAGCCGCGGCAGGCCATCGATCGATTGCGCGCCGTACCACGACAGGTCGCGCCCGTCGCAGAAGGCGATCTTCGCGCGCGGCAATCGTTCGCGGAACACGCGCGCGTCCACTTCGCTGAATGGATGCGGCTCGTCGGGCAGCAGGACGATCTCGGGCGAGCGGCCGGCGACCTCGTCGAATGTCACGCGCGGATAACGCGTATCGCGGTCGCCGGCGGGGCGAGCCTCGGCGGCGCCGACATCGGCCTGCAGTGGATAACGCCGCTCGCGGTCGGCGAACACGTTTCGGCCGCCGGCGAGCACTAGTGAGTCGCTGATGAACGTGTCCCCGTTGATGGTCATGAGCGGTTCCATCCAGATCGGCACGAAGGTGGCGACGCCCGGGCGCTGCTCCTCGGTCAGCGCACGCCAGGTCTCGAGGCCGTTGCGAAGCAGATCGCGCGACCGTTCCTCCGTTCCCACGATGCGCGCGAGCCGCGCGAGATGCGCGAGGCCGTCGGCAACGGTCCGCGGGAACGCGACGAAGACCGGAAGGTCCATCCGCGCGAGCTGTTCGAGGTGCACACGCGAATTCTCTTCCTGGTTCGCGAGGATCAGGTCCGGCTGAAGCTGCACCACGGCATCGACGTCGACGTCCTTCGTCCCACCGACCACCGGAATCGCTTCGACGCGTCTCTCCGGCGCTATGCAGTAACGTGTGCGGCCGACGAGGCGATCTCCCGCACCGACTGCGAACACGTTGAGCGTGTCGCTTGGAACGAGCGACACGATGCGGCGCGGTGGCCGGATGAACAGAAGCTCGCGCCGCCGGTCGTCGTAGACGCGCAACGGCATCGCCGTTCCTCTATCATCGCGCGCCGCCATGCGCGCCATCCTCGTGCAGTCTTTCGGTGGACCGGAGGTGCTGCAGATCGGCGAGGCGCCCGATCCGCAGCCGCGTCCGGGCGATCTGCTGGTCCGCGTTCGCGCGGCGGGAGTGAATCGGGCCGACCTCCTCCAGCGTCTCGGGCGCTACCCGCCGCCTCGCGGCGAGTCCGAGATTCTGGGGCTGGAGCTCGCGGGCGAGGTCGTCGAACCGAGCGGGCCCTTCCGGGGTGGCGACCGCGTCATGGCGCTCGTCGCCGGCGGCGCTTATGCCGAGCTCGCACGCGTACCCGCCGGGCAGGCGATGCGCATGCCGGAGAAGCTGAGCTTCGTCGAGGCGGCGGCCATTCCCGAGGCGTTCCTTACCGCGTGGCTCAATCTGATGATGCTCGGCCGTCTTGCGCAGGGCGAGATCGCGATCGTCCACGCGGCGGCGAGCGGCGTCGGATCGGCCGCGTTGCAGCTATGCCGGGGGATCGCGTCCGTAGTGCTCGCGACGGCTTCGGAACCGAAGCACCGGGCGTGCTTGGAGCTGGGCGCGACGCACGTCCTCGCGCGCAACGACGTCCCGTCGACGCTGGCGCAGACGGTGCACCGCATCGCGGGACGCGGCGCGGACCTCATCTTCGATCTGGTCGGCGGCTCGTATCTCGACGCGAATGTCTCGGCCCTCGGCCTCCAGGGCCGCCTCTGCTGCATTTCGACCATGGGCGGAGCGAAAGCGTCGCTCGACCTCGGCGCGCTGCTCGCGCGACGTCTCACCATCATGGGTTCCACCGTGCGCAGCCGCTCCGCCGAGCAGAAGGCGAAGCTCGTCAGGGACTTCAGCGACAAGGCTCTGCCTCGGTTCGAGACGGGCGAGCTGCGCCCGGTCGTGGGACGCACCCTTCCACTCGACCGCGCACGCGACGCGCACGAGGCCATGGCGCGCAACGAAGTGGTCGGGAAGATCGTGCTTGTAGTCTGAAAAGTGGCGAGGTCGGGCGAGATGCGCTCCCCGGCACCGCCCCTGCTCCGCGCGCGCACCCGTCGTCAGCGAGTGTGGCAGCAGAATCGTTGTGGCAGGTAAAATTTCAACGCATCCTGACTCCGCGTTTTCCCGCGAGGTCAGAGCGTGCCGCGCAAGGTTGTCATGCATGACAGCATTCGCCGCCGGTCTGTAACGACGGGGGAAGGTGCGTGAGCCTTTCGCACCTGCTGCTCGTCGACGACAGCGAAGCGGTGCTGGCTTTCGAACAGGCAGCGCTATCGGGGCACTACCAGGTATCGACGGCGGCGAACGGCCGCGATGCGCTGCTCAAGCTCAGCCAGCTCAGGCCCGCCGCCGTGCTGCTGGACCTCTCCATGCCGGAGATGGACGGCGACGAGGTGCTCGCCCGCATGCGAGCCGATCCGCAGCTCGCGCGCATCCCGGTGATCATCGTCTCCTCGGAAAAGCAGCGCGCCGAAGCATGCCTGAAAGCGGGCGCGCGCGCTTTTCTCGCCAAGCCGGTCCGCGCGCAGGACCTGCTCCCGCTCATCGACCGCGTACTCGCCGAACGCCGCCGCGAGGAGCGCGAAGGCAGCGTCGCGGCGCTGTTCGTCGACGCGGGCGGCATCGAGCTGGGTGTTCCGCTGGAAAGCGTCCGAGCCGTGTTCCACCAGGTGCGCACGCGGCCGCTTCCGCTCGGACCATCGTACCTATGCGAGATGCTCGACGTGCACGGCGATCCGGTGCTCGTCCTCGACCTGCCGCGCCGCCTCGGGCTAGGTCATCGCGCCGCCATCGAGGAGCGAAAGCTCGTCCTCGTCAGCTGCGATCCGCACAAGCTGGTGCTCTGTGTCGACGACGTGCGCGACCCCGAGGAGTTGCCGCGCGACAGCCTGCTCGGGCCACACGCCCTGCCCGGATCGCAGCATGGCGTTCTCAAAGACGCGCTCATCGCGGTCGCGCGCACGCCTCGCGGCGTCGTTCCGGTCGTCGAGCCCCGGGCCCTCGCCTCGCCCAGGCTGTTGCGCGAGCTCGCGACGGCGCTGCGGGCGGAGGGCGCCGCCAGATGAGCGCGCGGCCGCTCGTCGACGATCGCACTCTCGAGCGGCTGACCGAGTACGCCGCCGGCTGGACCGGGTTTTCACCCGACGCGATCTTGCCCGACGCGATTCGCCGAGCGGTGCTGTCTCTGGGCGGCACGCCCGAGGAGCTCGTCGTCCGCGCCGCCGTTCGCGATCGCGCCGTCGTACATGCGCTCTGCCAGGCGGTCTCCGTCGGCGAGACGTTCTTCTTTCGCCATCCGGACCAGTTCCGCTGGGTGACGAGCGATTTCATCCCCGGGCTGATCGCGTCGAAGCGGTCGGCGATCCGAGCGTGGAGCGCAGGGTGCGCGACGGGCGAAGAGGCGTATTCGATGGCGGCGTGCCTGCTCGAGGCGATGCCGGCGGGGTCAGCGGTCGAAGTGCTGGGAACCGACCTGCTCGAGCGGAATGTGGCGTTCGCGCGAGAAGCGGCGTACGGCGCCTGGTCCTGCCGCCCTTCCGGACCGCAGTTGCATCCCGTGCTGCACGACGATCCCTCCGGCAAGCGGCGCGTCGACGAGCGCGTCCGCAGCGTGACGCGATTCGACCTGCACAACCTGCTCGACGTGGCACCGTCGGGAACGTTCGACCTGATCTTCTGCCGCAACGTCCTCGTCTACTTCTCCCCCGCCGCAGCCCGGGCCGCGGTGCAACATCTGATCGCAGCGCTCGCTCCTTCTGGCGCGCTGCTCTTCGGGCCGATGGACCTTCCCGAAGCGCCTTCCGGGCTGTCGCGCTGCGGAGCGCCCGAGCTGCAGATCTACCGCCGGAATCCATCGTCTTCAGCCGACCGCGAACCGCCGCGGCCCGCGAAGAAGACCGTCGCACCGCGCGTGGCGCCGCGGCCTGCTCCGCCGCCCGAGCCCGTCGCGCTGCACCTGCGCGCGCTCGTCCACATCGAGCGCGGCGAGAAAGCCATCGCACTGACTGCCCTGACGGAGCTGTCGGCGCTCGTCCCCGAATATGTCCCGGGAATCCTCGAGCGCGCTCTTCTGCACGTCCGCCAGGGCGAACGGGCGGTGGCCGCGCAGCTCATGCGTGAAGTGCTCCGGCGCACCGAGCAGCTGCGGCTCGACGACGAGCTGCCCGGGCCGGAGCCGCTGCCCGTCCGCTTCTATCGCGAGTCGGCAGCGACGTTTCTGCGCGGTCTCGCGGAAGGCTCGCCGTGAAAGTCGAGCCGCGCTTTCCCGAAGCGATGACGGAGCAGCAGGTCGAGCTACTCGAACGCCGGGCCGCACGCCTTCGCGAGAAGCCCGCCGCGAATACCGACGAAGCCATGGTTTGGGTGGCCGAGTTTCCCATCGGTGACGAGAGCTACGCGCTGCCGCTCGATGGGTTGCGCGCCGCGGTCCCGCTCAAGATGGTCACGCCCGTTCCACTCTCCCCTCCACACGTCATCGGGATCCTCCGTTTCCAAGGCCAGGTGCTGACGGCGATGAGCCTGGCATCGCTCCTCGGTGGGCGCGGCTGGCGCGAGGACCCGGCGGTGCTGCTCGTCGTCGATCCGGGAATGGGCGGGCGACTCGTAGCGATCGATTGCGAACACATTCCCAAGCCCGTGCCGCTGCCGGTTTCGCAGGTCGAAGCAGCTCGCGCACGGTCGACCGGGGCTGTCGCCGACGTGACGCTCCCGGGAATGCAGCAGATCAACCTCGTCGACCTGCGCCGGCTGCTCGACCGGCGGACATCGGAGAAGCGCAATGCTTGATCCGATGATGGAGCAGCTCCTGCCCGGATTCGTCGACGAGTCGAAGGAGATCGTCGATCGCGTCACCGAGCATCTGATCGAGCTGGAGAAGGCGCGAGACGAAGCGCGCTTCGACGACCTCGCCCGCGGCCTGCATACGCTCAAGGGAAGCGCGGCCACGCTGGGCCTCTCCGACCTCTCCGAGCTCGCGCACCGCATGGAGGACGCCCTCCTCCCGCTCCGCAACAAGCCCGTGGCGCTCCCGGGGGCCTTGACGGACGCGCTCCTCAAGACGCTCGACGTGTGGATGGAGCACTTGCGTGCCACCACGGTAAAGTCCGAGCTGCCCGACCTCGAGCCGAGCAAGGAGCTCCTCGCCTCGGTGCAGCGCGCAATCGAGGTGGTCGAGACGCCTAGGTCCGCGAGCAACGCGAGCAACAGGCCGAAGCGCGAACGCCGCGAGAAGCCTCCCGAACGAAAGAAAGACTCCGTCCCCTCCCCCGCAGCCGAGCAGGCCGCCTTCGCCGAAGACGCATCGAGCTGGCGCGTGCATACGCGAGAGGTCGTCGCGCTCCTGCACGAAGTGGAGCGTCTGCGCGAAGTGCGGTTGCGTCTCGAGGAGCGGCGGCGCGAGCTGGGCAAGGCGCTTCAGCAGCTGTCCTCGCTGGGCATGCTCGCGCAGACGGCCGAGCCGCGGGCGCTGGTGATCGGCGTCCACCGGGCGCTATCGAGCGACGGCGACGAGGCGGCAGACATCGTCTCCACGATGGAAGAGCAACTGAAGACGATCTGCACGCTTCCCGTCCGGACGGTGCTGGAGCCGCTGCGCCGCTCGATCCGCGACATGTGCAAGCAGTCGGGGAAGCTCGCGCGACTGTCCGTCGTCGGCGGCGAGATGTCGCTCGACCGCCGCGTCCTCGAGGCGTTGCGCGGTCCTCTCGTGGCGCTGGTGAGGAACGCGGTGGACCACGGCCTCGAGATGCCCGAGGTGCGGGAAGCGCGTGGCAAGCACCGTGAAGGCAGCATCGTCGTCCGCGTCGAGCAGCAGGGAAACATGCTGTTCATCGAAGTCGCCGACGACGGCAACGGCCTCGACGTGGCGGGGATCAAGCAGGCGGCGCGCGACCTCTCGCTCGCAGCCCCGGACGAGCTGGAGGCGATGACGCCAACCCAGCTGCACCAGCTCATCTTCCGCAACGGTTTCTCGACCCGCCAGACCGTCACCGAGATTTCCGGCCGCGGCATAGGCATGGACGTGGTGCGCAGCCATATCCAGGCGCTGCAGGGACACATCGAGGTCGAATCCGCTGCCGGGCAGGGAACGCGCTTCACGCTCAGCTTGCCCGCGGAGATGGGAAGCTCACCGGTCCTGGTGGTGCGGTCCGGCGAGCACCACATCGGCATCCCGATGCCGGCGATCGAGACCTCGCTCCTCGCCCGTCCCGATGCGCTCCGCGTTTCGCGCGGCCGCGTGCAGCTTTCGTATCGGGAACAGCTCATCCCGGTGCAGGACGTCGGCGCGCTGCTGGGCCTGCGACACGCGGAAGTGCCGCACGACGGGCAGCCGCTCCTCGTCGTGCACTCGCAGGCGCGCAGGTTCGCGGTCGCCGTCGACGAGGTGATCGGCGATCGCGAGCTGGCCGTCAGGCCCTTGCCGCCGGAAGTGCGTGACCTGCCTGCCTATCAGGGCGCGGCGACGCTCGCGCGCGGCGACCTCGTGCTCATCGTCCGCCCTGACTGGCTGTGCGCCGTCGAGCGCCGGGACGGCACGCTGACGGGCACCCGCCGCGCGCTGGTGGTCGACGACTCCCTCACGGCGCGCGCACTGCACCGGACGGCGCTCGAGGCGGGTGGCTATTCCGTTCATACCGCTTCCAGCGCGCGGCAGGCACTCGAGCAGCTCCGCCACTCCTCCTACGACGTGATGGTGTCGGACATCGGCATGGAGGAGATGGACGGCTTCGATCTGACCCGCGAGGCGCGGCGGCGCGCAGAGCTCGAGGCGATGCCGATCATCCTCGTCTCCGCGCGCGACTCGGATCAGGACCGCCAGCGGGGCGCGGCGGCGGGAGCAGACGGCTTTCTGAGCAAGAAGGATTGCGCGTCCGGCCGGCTCCTCGCCGAAGTGCACGCGGTCATCGCGCGTCGCCAGGGGACGGCATGACACGGCGCGAGCCCATCCGCGTGCTGGTAGCCGACGACTCCGCGACGATGCGCAGCGCGCTCGTCTCCCTGCTCGCGCGGGAGGAGGATCTGCGCGTGGTGGGTGAGGCGCGCGACGGCGTCGAGGCGGTGCAGAAGGCGCGCGAGCTGCGCCCGGACGTCATCACCATGGACGTGAACATGCCGCGGCTGGACGGCCTGGGCGCGACCGCGGCGATCATGGCCGAGTCGCCGGCGCGGGTGCTCGTGGTGTGCGCGGTCTCCGAGGACCGCCAGCTCGACTTGTCGTTCAAGGCGATGGCGGCCGGCGCGCTGGAAATCATCGCGAAGCCCGACGTTCGAGACGTTGGGGGACACCATTCAGATGGTGTCCCCTCAAATGGTGGTGGCGGCGAGCTGCAACGCTTCGGGCGCCGCGTCGCGGAGGCGGTGAGGCTGATGGCCGAAGTCCCCGTCGTGCGCCGTGCGAAGCCGCGGCAGCGCAGCTCCTCGCGCGATCGCTCCGTCCGGATCCGCGCGATCGGCATCGTCGCTTCGACCGGCGGGCCGCCGGCGCTCGCGGCCTTGCTCCGCGCCCTGCCCACGGATCTGCCCGTCCCGGTTCTGATCGCTCAGCACATCGCCTCCGGATTCACGGGCGGCCTCATGCGCTGGCTGCGCGACATCTCCGCGCTTTCCGTGCAGGCGGCGGTCGACTGCGAGCTGGCGCAAGCGGGGCGCGTGTACCTGGCTCCGGATGGCTGCGACCTGGAGCTCGCTTCCGACGGGCGGCTGCGCACTCCGCGCTCCGACGGGCTGCACTGCCCCTCGGGGAATCGCCTGCTGCACTCGCTGGCGCGATCGCTCGGGCCGCGCGCAGCCGGCGTCGTCATGACTGGAATGGGCGACGACGGCGCGCAAGGACTGCTCGCCCTGCGGCAGGCGGGCGGCCCCGCCTTCGCGCAGGACGAAGCAACCAGCGTTGTGTTCGGGATGCCGGCGGCCGCACGCGCGTGCGGAGCCGCCGAGACGCTGCTTCCCCTGGAAGACATCGCGCCGATGCTCGCGGGCCTTTGCGCCGCCGGGCGTACCAACTGAAGAGGTAGATGACGATGGACAGCAAGATGATCGCAGGACCGCCGCGCGCACGCTTTCCGCTGCTGTGGAAGATCTCGATCCTGGTCGGCGGCGCGCTCGCGCTCGTCACCGCAGTCGTGGCCGCGGTGGAGGGGAGCTACTTCGGCACGGTGCTCGAGCTGGAGGGACGGGCGCGGGCGAAAGCCATCTCGACGACGCTCGCCTCCGCGCTGGTCGAGATGCCCGAGTCGGCCATCGCATCGACCATCCAGGCGGTGAAGAAGGACTCGGGACTCTCGTACATCGAGGTGGTGGGCACAGCCGGCAACATCGTCGCGCACACCTTCGAAGGCAAGGCGCCCGCGCAGGATCTGCGGCAGCTCCGCGAACCCGAGAGCGTGAACGAGGTGGTGCTCGACGGCGTCCGGTACGTCGACGTCCCGGCGCCCGTGATTACCGGAGCCCTCGTGCACGTCGGTCTCGATCCGAGCGTCATCTCGGCGCGGCTCCGCGAAGCGCAGATGCGCCTCTTCGGCGTGGCCGCGCTGGCGATCGTCCTCGCCGTCGGCATGACGTACCTGTTGGTGCGACAGATCATCAGCCCGCTCAAGCGGCTCACGCATCTGACCTCGCGCATCCTGGACGGAGATCTGACGCAGCGGGTGGACATCACCTCGAGCGACGAGATCGGCGAGCTCGCCGCTGCGTTCGGCGCGATGGTCGAGAAGCTGAAGCAGGTGGTCAGCGCCTTGCAGGATTCCGTGCGGCTGCTCAAGCAGGCGGGCGATGACCTGGGTACCTCCACGTCGGACCAGAGCGAGACGATCACGCGGCAGGCGACCGCGCTGCAGGAGACGCAGGTCACGGCGCAGGAAATCAAGCAGACGTCGCTGCTGGCGGCGCAGAAGGCGGAGACGGTCCTCAAGCTCACCGAAAAGGCGGACGAAGTATCAAGCTCGGGCGAAACCGCCATCGAGTCGAGCCTCGGCGGCCTCACCGACATCCGCGCGCAGGTGGACGAGATCGCGCGGAAGATCGCGCAGCTCTCCGAGCGGACGCAGCAGATCGGCAGCATCACGCAGACGGTGAAGGACCTCGCCGACCAGTCCAACATGCTCGCGCTGAACGCTGCCATCGAAGCGGTTCGCTCCGGTGAGCATGGCAAGGGATTCGCCATCGTGGCGCGCGAGATCCGCAGCCTTGCCGATCAGTCAATCCAGGCGACGAACCGCGTGCGGGAGATCCTCGACGACATCTCCGCGTCAATCCGCGGCGCGGTCGCGATCACCGAGAAGGGATCGCAGAAGATCGAAGGCGGACTGCAGCAGGTGCGTACCTCGGGTGAGAACCTCAAGCAGCTCTCGAACATCGTGAAGGACAACTCGTCGGCCGTGCGCCAGATCGCGGCCGCCGTCTCGCAGCAGAACGCCGGCATCACGCAGATCTTCAGCGCCGTCACCGACCAGACGAAGATGATGGACGAGACGATGCGCAGGCTGGAGACGACCACGGCGGCCGCGGACGTCCTGAAAGACCTGTCGCAGCGCGTCTCGGACGTGGTCCGCGGGTTCCGGGTGTAATTTAAAAGCGCAGGGCCGGCGCATACCGCCGGCGACTGTTGAATCCAGACGCGTCTCCCGGTACTTCGGGGGGCGTGATCGACATCGAGCGGCTGCGCAAGTCGTACTTCGTCCATCGGCGGCAACCGGGCTTGCGCGCGGCGCTCCGGTCGCTCGTGTATCGCCCGCGCGAGGAAGTCAAAGCGGTCGATGACATCAGCTTCCGCGTCGAACCCGGGGAGCGGGTCGGGTTTCTGGGGCCGAACGGCGCCGGAAAGACGACGACGCTGAAGGTGCTCTCCGGTCTGTTGCACCCGACGTCAGGTCGCGTTTCCGTCGCCGGGCACACGCCGCATGACCGATCGCGCGCCTTCCTGCGGCAGATCACGCTCGTCATGGGACAGAAGCAGCAGCTCCTCTGGGACCTGCCGCCCAGCGAGACGTTCCTCCTGAACCGCGCCATCTACGACATCCCGCGCGCGCAATACGACGAGACGGTCGCCGAGCTGACCGAGCTGCTCGGTCTTTCCGGACTTCTCGGCAAACCGACGCGCCAGCTCTCGCTCGGCGAGCGGATGAAGTGCGAGCTCGCGGTCGCGCTGCTGCACAGACCGCGCGTGTTGTTCCTCGACGAGCCGACCATCGGCCTCGACGTGACGATGCAAGCGACGGTTCGCGGCTTCGTGCGCGCCTACAACGAGCGTTTCGGCGCGACGGTGCTCCTCACCAGCCACTACATGGACGACGTGGCCGCGCTGTGCCCGCGCGTCCTCGTCATCGACCATGGGCACCTCATCTACGATGGATCGCTCAGCGAGCTCGTGCGCCGCGTCAGACCGGACAAGCGCGTCCTTCTACGCCTCTCGCGGCCGGTGGAGGCGCGCGACCTGCAGCGCCTGGGCACCGTCGTTTCCCACACCGATGCGCAAGCCGTGCTTCAGGTGTCGCAGACCGAGCTGCAGGGTGCCGTGCAACGCGCTCTCGCGCAGCTCCCCGTCGTCGACATGACCGTGGAAGATCCGCCGCTCGAGGAAGTGATGCGCGAGCTGTTCCAGCGTGGCGCCGCCGAGGGAGCCGCATGAGCCTGCGCGCCGCGGTGAAGGCCTATCCAGCGCTGCTGCGCACGGGCTTCGCGAGCGCCGTCGCGTACCGCGCGGAGTTCCTCATCTGGATGTTCAGCACGAACATGCCGCTCATCATGCTGGCGCTCTGGGCGGCGGTCGCGCGCAGCGGTCCCGTCGGTGCATACACGCAAGCTGGCTTCGCCGCGTACTACCTGTGCACGTTGCTGGTGCGCCTCCTGACCGGCTCGTGGGTGGTCTGGGAGCTGACGATGGAGATCAGACAAGGAACGCTCGCGCTGCGCCTCTTGCGGCCCATGCACCCGCTGCTCGCGTACAGCGCGGAGAACCTGGCCGCGGTCCCGCTCCGCGGAATCGTCGCCGTTCCGGTGCTCTCGATCCTGCTCTGGGCCGCCCGGCAGCAGCTGGGGCACGATCCCGTGTTGTGGCTGATGCTCGTGCCGGCGCTGCTCGGAGCGTGGCTCCTCACCTTCCTGGTGATGGCGCTCATCGGCACGCTCGCGCTGTACCTGGAGAGCGCCACCAGCATCTTCGAGGCGTGGCTGGGGATCTCCGCCGTCCTCTCCGGTTACCTGGTGCCGCTGGATCTGTTCCCCAAAGCCGTGCAGCAGGTCGCCCTCGTGTTGCCCTTCCGCTTTTTGCTGTCGTTCCCGGTGGAGCTGATGCTGGGCAAACCCACGCGTGAGCACGCGCTCGCGCTGCTCGGCGGGCAGTGGGCTTACGTCGCGCTGGCGCTCCTCGCCACGAACCTCGTCTGGCGCGCGGGGCTGCGCCGCTACTCCGCGTACGGCGGATGAAGCGGACGTTCGCCATCGTGCGGGCGCAGCTTCGCGCCTCGATCACGCTCGCGCTGCAGTACCGCGTCGAGTTCATCGTCGAAGGCGCGCTGGCCATCCTCTGGATAGCCGTGACGCTCGTTCCGGTGCTCGTCGTGTTCGGCACCCGCAGCGCGGTGGAAGGCTGGAGCTTCCCGGAGATGCTGCTCGTTCTTGGCTGGTTCGTGGCGCTCAAGGGCGTCCTGGAAGGCGCGGTCAGCCCCAGCCTTCTCGCCGTCATCGAGCATATCCGCACGGGGACGCTCGACTTCGTCCTCATCAAGCCGGCCGATGCGCAGCTGCTCGTCTCGGTCGCGAAGCTCGAGCCGTGGCGCATCATCGATCTCGCCGGCGCGGGACTCATCTTCACCTACGCGTTCGCGAAACTCGGCCGCGGTCCAACAGCGGGCGAAGTGCTCGCGGCCGGCGCGATGCTGCTCGCTGCCCTGCTGGTCCTCTACTCGATCGCGATCCTCGTCGTCTCGATCGCGTTCTTCGCCGTCCGCGTCGACAACCTCCTGTATCTCTTCCAGAGCATCTTCGACGTGGCGCGCTGGCCGAGCACGATCTTCCGCGGCGCTCTAGCCGTGGTGTTCACGTACGTGCTGCCTCTCGCGCTGATGACGACGTATCCGGCGCTCGCGCTGCTCGGGCGCCTGCGTCTGTTGACTGGTTTGGGAGCGCTCGCCGGAACGCTGGCGTTTGCCGCGTTCTCGCGGCTCGTGTGGAGCATCTCGATCCGCAGATACACGTCCGCGAGCTCGTGATCTACCAGCGGTGGTATGCGGGGTGACCTTCCTTCACGGCGACGAACGTGCCGCGGCAGGTCGCGGTGATCTTTCCATTCGCCTCCACCATCGCTTCGACGATTGCGCGATCGCCCGAAAGCTCCACTACCTTCGCCCGCAACGTGAGCACCGCATTGGACGGCGTCGGCCGCTTCAGCACGACGTGGAAGTCGGCGGTCACCGTGCAGGGCGGCGCTGCGGAATTGCGCGCCTTCATCAACGCCCAGGTCGCCGCCCAGTTGCTGTGGCAGTCGAGCAGCGCGCCGAGAATCCCGCCGTTCACCGCGCCTGGATACGCCTCGTGGTGCGGTTCGGGACGGAACTCCGCGACGACTTCGTCTCCCCGCGGGAAGCTCTTGATGCGCAGCCCCTTGTCGTTCGCTGGGCCGCACCCGAAACAGCGGTTCGCGGACGCATACCTGTCCTGCAGGCTCACCGTATCCATGCGGACTATGTACTTCAGTGAATGGCGGCGCGCACCGGCATGGTGCGCACGAGGCGCGCTTCCTCCGCCGCGAGCTCCGCGAAGCGCCGCGTTGCCTCTTCGCGCGCGACCTTGAGTGCCAGCTTGCAGAACAGCTCGCCATGTCCCGCTTCCGCGGCGGCCATCCGGCCGTACATGGCGCGCAGCTCCGGGTCGGGCAGATGTTGGGCGAGCAGCGCAAGCCGCTCGCGGCTGCGCATCTCGATGAGCGCCGAGACGAGCAGCCGGTCCACCAGCCGCTCGGTGCGCGGGTGACGCACGCATTGCTGCAGCGCCTGCGCGTAAGGGTCGCCGCGGTCCGGCCCCAGCGACAACCCGCGCTGATCGAGCACGCGCAGCACTTGCGAGAGGTGGCCGGCTTCTTCGCGCGCGAGCCGCGCCATCGCGCGCGCCAGGCCCGGCACGTCAGGAAACGCCGCCAGCATCGAGAGCGCCTGCGCGGCCGCCTTCTTCTCGCAGTGCGCGTGGTCGACGACCACCTCGTCGAACCGCTCCACGGCCAGGCGCACCCATCCCGCCGGCGTTTCCGACAACAGCTCCACGCCGGCGCTTGTGCCACGGCGAGTGGGCGCGCGGCAACAAGCGGAGTTACCCTGTCGTCGTGCGAATCGGCGTCATCTCCGATACCCACGGTGTGGTGCGACCCGAGGCTCTGTCCGCATTGCGCGGCTCGGACCACCTGCTGCACGCCGGCGACATCGGCGGAGAGGACGTGCTCGCCGCGCTCGCCGAGCTGGCCCCCGTTACCGCCGTCGCCGGGAACATCGATGGGTTCCGTTGCGGAGACGCGGGCGAAACGGCGCGCGTCGTCCTCGACGGAGTGCGTTTCTTCCTGACCCACATCCTCGATCGACCGCGGCGGCCGCGCCCGGAAGTGACTGCCGAGCTGCGCCGCGAACCCGCCGACGTCGTCGTGTTCGGCCATAGCCACTTGCCGCACGACGAGGTGCTCGACGGTGTTCGCTACTTCAATCCCGCGAGCGCCGGCCCGCGGCGATTCAGCCTCCCCATCTCCGTCGGGATCCTCGAAGTGCAGCGCGGCCGTGTGGTGCGCTCGCGAATCGTCGCGCTCGACGCGCGCAGCGAGACCGCGTTGCAGAAGCGGATGAACCAGCTCAGCCGGGCCTGACGCGCAGGCTTGCGCGGAACGATGCGACGGCGATCAGCCCATGCTCAGCGCGGGCGCGGCCGCAGCCACGTGCGCGGCCGCGGCGTGTGCCGCCTCATCTAGCGTCGCGCAGAACTGCACGCGGCCTGGCTCCTCCTGGACACCCGCTTTGCGCAACACCGCCGCGGGCTGCGGCCGGCCGCCGCAGGCTG
>Ga0209474_10002359_pt1 | contig 17476 bp, 12 predicted proteins | sample GraSoiAngelo_145_FD_185902 | JGI IMG/M metagenome (GOLD analysis project Ga0209474, IMG submission 185902) | Grasslands soil microbial communities from the Angelo Coastal Reserve, California, USA - 14_1009_05_20cm (SPAdes) (version 2) | ecosystem: Environmental > Terrestrial > Soil > Grasslands... | reverse complement strand
TCATATCGGGTGACACGGAGTAAACGCTCCATGGAACGGCAACCAGCTTCGTTTGGCCAGTCACTCGCGTGCCGGTTCCGCCTGCCGAGAGAACGGTATAAGCCATGCAACCGTTGCTGCGATCGAGCACGACATCTTTGACCACGCCGACTTCTTCGCCTTGGGCGGTTTTTACTTTTGTGCCGATGATCTTGCTCGTCTGGACGTAACTTGAGCTAGTCGAGCTTGAACTCGCCGTTGTCTGGGTTTGTGCAGTAAGAGGAGTCGCGGCCCAACCCCCTATGGCCAGTGCCACTCCGTAAAGAAGATATTTTTTCATAATGTTTAAAGACTGACGAAGAGGGATTCTGCCTATTCAGAACCCGCAATCCTACTTCGCTGTAGGGCTTTGCCTTAGACGTGGCTAATTTTCTAACTTCGATGTCGAGAGGTGAACATCATAGGCGCGCGCCTGCTCGAGCGCTTCCGCTGCTTGGGTAGAATGCCCGAGTTTCGCATGCAGATCGCTCAATAACTTCCAACTTTCCGCGCGGTACGACTGTGATTGCAGGCAGGTGAGCAATTCGTTGATCGCCGCCGCTGTTCCTCCAGTCTGGTCGAGTAACTGAATGTAACGTTTTTCGATCGACCAATTTGGCGGTCCCGTTCGTGCCGCCAGTCGCATCCGCATTAGATCAACTTTCCCGCTCTCTTTGCTTTCAAGGACCGCCAATAACTGATGGGCCTCTGCATCGACCGGCGGCATTTGCGTCGCCCGCGTGAGTAATTCGCGCGCGAGCTTGAAGTCCTTTTGTTTCAATGCGACCGCGGCAAGATTGATAATCGCCAGGGGTTGATCGGGCTTTTTTTGCAGAGCAGCATGCAAGTGCACCGCGGCGTCTTCTAATTTTCCTTCGGTCAACTCTAGCCCGCCGAGGTTGATGAGCATTCGCGCTGAATCACCGCCGTGTGCGATTGTTCGCTCAAGAAACGTACGCTGATCCTTCCAATCGAAGGTTCGTGCGAACGTGCGCGCGCCCAAAAACGCCATCCAAACAACGCCCAACACGAGCGTGGTAGCGGCGATTGTCGATCTTCGCGATTTCAATTTCTGTCCGAGCTCGACGATTTCGAGAGCGATCGCCAGGAAAAAGAATGCGCTTGGTAGATAAATCCAATGTTCCGCGGCGGTTGCGTTCAAAGCGACAATTCCACTCACCGGTAAATAAGCGATCAATCCGAAGAGGAGAGCGGTGAACACCGTTGGATTGCGTTTGCGCGCTCGCAGCATCCAATAAAAAAAGACCGCCATCAGAACCAGACCGACCAATGTTTGCAGTTCGCGCCAGGCTGCGTGCGCCATGCTCGCTTCATTGAACCCGCTTGGCTGGGTTTCCACATCGCGATCCATGTGCAGATTCATCGGAAACAAAATCAGGCCCGTGTATTCGGCTACAGCTCGCGCGGCGATGATCGGCCTAACCAACAATGGAGGAGGCGGAGTTAGCGTCGGCGCTGGATTGTGCTCGGCTGCCGCGCGCAAACTGAAGTAGCTCGCGGCAACAAGAGCGGCTACCGCCGCCGTTTTCCACAGATTGACCCAATTTTTTCTCAACAGGGAAAAAGCCATTCCGATTAAAGGAAAAAGAAGTCCGCTCTCTTTGCTCAACGCACTCAAAAGAAAAGCCACACCGCTCCCGATAAGAAGCGGCAACTCGCGCGGACCGAGCGTCAGCGACGCACGGAGCAGCAAAAATAGACCAAGAAATCCGAATGTAACGGCAAGGGGATCTGCCACACCGGAGACGTAAGCGACGGCAGCGCTTTGAACCGGATGAATCGCCCAGACCAGTGCGGCGACTAGCGCCATCAGTCGACATCGGCCGCGTTCAAGTCCGAAGCTGAGCAGAAGTTCTTCGGCGAAAAACAGCAGTGCGATGGCTGCCAAGCCGTGCCAAAGCAAACTCGTCACGTGATACGGTCCGGGTCGAAAAGCAAAGGCCGCGTAATCGATCGTATAAATGAGCCGTTGAATAGGCCGGTAGAAATCCGAAGCGGTCGCGTCGACGAAAAGAAAATGGTTGAAACCTTCCGGTATCAATCGCCAGCTGCGAATCAGCGGATCGCGCAAAACGAGTGCGGTATCGTCCCAGACAAAACCGTTGCGCACAGCCGGCGCATAGCTGATGAAGACAACAGCGATCAGGATTAGAGCCGCCCAGATTTTTTTCACGACAAACGAGGAAATCAATAAGCCGTGCATCTAGATTTGCGAATGTTTATGTCGATCTTGCGTGCAGTTTTTTTTGGAGTGGCAATGATTGTCGCCAGGAGCGCGCATGCTGATGGCATCCCGGCGGATTGCTCGCAACTCATTGTGGGCGTCGCACCGGACTGGAATTCGATGCGCGGTAAGTTGCAATTGTTCGAGCGCTCACGCGGTGGATCTTGGACCGCGGTTACGCCGCCAGTGCCGGTCTTGTTTGGTAAAAATGGAATCGCGTGGGGCAGCGGCATCGGCGGTCAAGACGAGCCCGGTTTACACAAGAAAGAGCGCGATGGACGCGCGCCTGCCGGCATTTTCGCAATTGGCAAAGTTTTTGGTTACGAAACTAAACTACCGCCGGGCGGCGATTATCCTTATCACCAGGTCTCAGAAGGGGACGTTTGGAGCGATGATCCGCGCTCGCCGAATTACAATCGCCATATTGTCATCGATCCAAAAGATCCGCCCGACAATTACACTCACGAAAAAATGCGTTCGGGAGATTTTGCCTACCATTGGCTGGTCGAGATCCGGCACAATTCCGATCCGCCAGTCCCAGGCGCGGGTAGCGCGATTTTTTTCCACATTCGCCGCGGCGTCAACCGTGCGACGACGGGTTGCACGACGATGGCGGAACCGGAGCTTGTGAAAATGATCTCCTGGCTGCGCGCCGCACGACACCCGTGCTACGTTCTACTCCCCGCCGATGAGTATGAAAAAAAATGGCACGGATGGGATTTGCCGCCGCCGGAGAAGACTCCGGAGCGATAAAAACATCGCGACTCGTTGATTCTCGCGTTGTTTGACGTAGTTGTTAGGCAGACGCCCATGCGAAGACGATCCAATCCCGATTCGGAAGCGAATATTCGCCGCATTGACACCAAAGCGCGCGCGAAAAAACAAACGCACGGTTTTCAAGTGCACCTTTTGCGCGGAACGAATGCCGTAACGAGGATGTTTAGCGATTCCCTTTACGGCGGAAAGGAAGGCGCGCGGCGCGCCGCGCGAAAATTCAAGCGCACGGCCATCGGGCGCGCCGCCAAACGCGGTGCAAGATCGACATCTCGGCGGCGAAAACGGCGTTAGGGATTTTTTTCGCGCCCGATTTTCCAGCACTCCACCAAACCCGGCGCAAAATCGCGTGGTCGTGCCGTCATCCAGCCGTCAATGATCGTTGGCGGGAAAAATCGGCCGGCTTCAATCTCGCTTGGGTTCAGCCGCAACTCGCCAGCATGCGATCCGCGGTAGAGACAAATGAACTCATAACCAGTCCGCTCTGACGCCGGAAGCTTAGCAACCCTTACCAGTGGAATATCGACTCCAAGTTCTTCGCGGAGTTCCCGCGAAGCCGCTTGATCGTAGTCTTCGCCGGCGTTGACATGCCCGGCCGCGCTCGAATCCCAGGCCAGTGGATGTCGATCCTTCCATCGGGAGCGCATCTGGAGAAAGACCTCCCCAGCGGGGTTGAAAATCAGGATGTGGACGGCTCGGTGGAGGAAGTTATTCGCATGCACTTTGCTCCGAAGCGCGGACCCTTTCAGCCGGTCTTCTTCATCCACCACCGGGAACTGCTCTTCGGGCGCATCATTGATGACTTCCGCGTGTATCGGAGCAATCCGATTCGTTAGCGCGATCCATTGCTCCAGAGAAAGCTCTTCGGCGCGTGCGCGAGTATTCAACCCTAGCTCGACTGCTTTATCTTCCCAGTCCGGGAGTTCTTCTCGAATAAGTTTTCCAAGTTGTTTGCGTCGCTGGGAGAAACCGCGTCGCACCAATTTTTGAAAAGCCTTGCGATCGCACGTTGGCAGCTCTCGAGGGTCGCGCTCTGAAATTCGCACCAGCGCTGAATCGACTTCCGGCTTCGGAAGAAAAACACTCGACGGAACTTTTCGTAAATATTCAACGCGATGCTGCAACTGGACAAGCAATGTGAGCACACCGTAATCGCTGGTCGTCGGCGCGGCGACGAGGCGCTTTGCCAACTCCTTTTGTAACATGAACAGCCACAGCGATATAGGACTTGGATATTCCAGGAACTTCATTAGCAGCTGACTCGAAATATAGTACGGAAGATTTCCGAGAAATTTTACTGTCGGCTTCGTGTACAACATTCGCGCATCGAATTCCATTGCGTCGCCGTGCACGATCTCAAGCGCGGAACTTCGAAATCTATCGCGCAGATATTCCGCCAAGCGTTTATCTTTTTCGATTGCGAGAACACCGGCGCCGTTCGCAAGGGTAAGTTCTGTCAGCGCACCCAGTCCGGGGCCAATTTCAATGACGAAGTCTTTCGAACCGATGTTTGCTTGATCGACAATCCATTTTGCAAGGTTGCGATCGTGCAAAAAGTTTTGGCCGAGGCTTTTGACCGGTGAAACGCCGACCGCCCGCAGAGTTGCAGCAATTTCGGACAGCTTCATTGAAGATCGACAACTTAGGCCGCGAAGCTTCGAAAATTAAACCCTTATTCACAAAATGCTGTGAATAAAACAGGCTGAAAGCGCCTCTTTATTCACAAGTTATTCAACGTCTAGATCCTCCTCGGCTACCGACCATCGTCGCGGGGATTCTCGAAGACAAATCGGCTCACCAAAGACGATAGCTTTGGAAAGAGATTGCGGAACCCGCAATCCAAAACCATAAACTATCTTTCGATCATGAGTTTGAATATCGAAGCGCTCTCGCGCGCGGCTACGGAAGCGCGCGGGCTCTGTATGGACGCAGTGCAAGCATCGCAATCCGGCCATCTTGGGCTTCCGTTGGGCTGCGCCGAAATGGGCGCGGTCCTTTATGGTTACGCCCTAAAATATAATCCGGATAAACCGCGCTGGATTGGGCGCGATTACTTTGTTCTCTCGGCCGGCCACGGCAGCATGTTTCTCTACGCGTGGCTGCATATGAGCGGTTACGGCTTGCCGATGTCGGAGATCAAACGTTTCCGGCAATTGCATTCGAAAACGCCCGGACATCCTGAATTTGGAGACACGCCTGGAGTTGAATGCACCACCGGTCCGCTTGGACAAGGGGTCGGCAACGCAGTCGGAATCGCGGTGGCGATGAAAATGGCGGCGGCGCGGTTCAATTCGAGCGAACACCGCATTTTCGATCAGCATTGCATCTGTATTGCAGGCGACGGCTGTTTGCAGGAAGGCGTGTCCGCGGAAGCGAGCGCGTTCGCCGGACATTTCGGTCTCGATAATTTGATTCTGATTTACGATAGCAACGCGGTCACGCTCGACGCCCCGGCGAAGATGACGCAGAGCGAAGACACCGCTGCGCGATTCAAAGCCTATGGATTCGACGTTCAGGAGATCAACGGCCACGACATGCAGGCGTTTCTCGACGCCCTCAACAGCGCGAAGGAGAACGATAACGGCAGGCCAAAGTTCATCGTTGCGCACACGCTAATCGGGAAAGGGATTCCGGAAGTGGAAGGAACTTTCAAAGCACACGGTGAGGCCGGGGCGAAATTTGTCGACGCTGCGCGCAAGGGTCTGGGATTGCCGGAGGAACATTATTTCGTTTCCAAAGAGACCTACGATTATTTCACCGCGCACAAAAAGAAGTTGCTCGCGGAGTACGATCGTTGGGAAAAAATTTATAATGATTGGCGGAAGAAAAACGCCGAGGAAGCGAAGCAGCTTGAAGCCGCGATCGATCGAAAAGTAGATGTGGATCTTCTGTCGAAGATTCCCGAGTTTCCCAAGGACGCGAAGCTGGCGACGCGCAAAGCCGGCAGCGAAGCGCTCCAGCCTGTTGCGCAAGCGATGCCGTTATTAATCAGCGGCAGCGCCGATCTTCATGGATCGACCTTGAACTACATCAAGGACGGCGGGGATTTCACCCGCGAGACCCCGAGTGGTCGCAACATCCGCTTCGGGATCCGCGAACACGGCATGTGCGCGATCATGAATGGTATTTCCTATCACGGACTTTTCCGCGCCTCGGGCGCGACGTTTATGGTCTTTACCGATTATTGCCGGGCATCGATCCGACTCGGCGCGTTATCGAAATTGCCGAACATTTACATTTTCACGCATGATTCGATCGGCGTCGGCGAAGACGGGCCAACCCACGAGCCGGTCGAGACCGTCAGCTCGGTGCGAGTAATGCCGCAGATTGATGTCATTCGGCCGGCCGATCCGGAAGAAACAGCCGGTGCGTTTGCCGCCGCGGCGCAACGCGTCGACGGCCCAACTTTGCTCGCGCTTACCCGTCAGGTCGTCCCGATTTTGAACGATGTCGATGTTAAACTGCGTCGCGAAGGTGTCGCGCGCGGCGGTTACATCGCGAAGAAGGAAAAAGGCAAACTCGATTTGATCATCATATCTTGCGGCAGCGAATTGCAGCACGCGCTCGCCGCTGCGAAAGAGCTCGGCGATGGCGCTCGCGTTGTTTCGATGCCTTGCTTTGAGCGCTTTAATCGCGAATCGGAAAAATATCGCGATGACGTTCTTCCCAAGTCGTGTCGCAAACGGGTTGCGATCGAAGCCGGAGTTGCGGAGATTTGGTATCAGTATGTTGGCCTCGACGGCAAAGTCGTCGGCCTGCATGAATTCGGTTTGAGCGCGCCCGGCGCCGAAGTAATGAAAGAGCGTGGTATCGACGCCAAGCACGTCGTTGAGGCCGCGAAGTCGCTCTAAAACGCTTCTTCCGGCTCGGCCACGTTGCGCGCGCGATCTTCGAAGCGAGTGAATTCTTTCAGGAAGGTGAGGAGAATCTCGCCGACTGGGCCGTTTCGTTGCTTGGCGATGATCAATTCGGCTTCGCCCGCCTTTTCCGCCCGCGCTTCTTCGTCTTCCTCGTAAATTTCCGGCCGCACAAGCAGCCCAACGAGGTCTGCGTCCTGTTCGATCGATCCCGACTCTCGCAGATCGCTCAAACGCGGTTTGCCGCCGGAACGTTGCTCGGGCTGACGATTCAATTGTGCGACAACGATGACGGGGATCTTCAATTCCTTGGCCAATCCTTTCAGTCCCGCAGAAATTTCCGAGATCTCGAGTTGTCGATTGTCCTGTGCGCGACGCGATGTCGATCTTAGCAGTTGCAAATAATCGACGATGATCAGCTGCACGTCTTGTTGCGCCTTCAGGCGTCGCGCTTTGGCGCGCAATTCGAGAATCGTGAGACTCGCGCTGTCGTCGATGAAGATTTTTGCTTCGGCGAGTTTCGAAGCCGCGGCAGTCAAACTTGGGAAGTCGCGCTCGCCCAGAAAACCATCGCGCACTTTTTGCAGATTCACACGCGCGCGCGAGCAAAGCAGACGCTGAACGAGCTGCTGGCTACTCATTTCCAAACTAAAAACGCCCACCGGAAGTTTTTCGTTGATCGACACATGCTCGGCGATGTTCATCGCGAGCGCGGTTTTTCCCATGCTCGGGCGTGCTGCGATGACGATCATCTCGGCCGGATGCATTCCGCTTGTCATGCGATCGAATTCAACAAAGCCGGTGGAAATTCCGGTGATGCCGCCTTTGCGCTCGTAGAGTTTTTCGATCGACTCGATCGCTTCCATTACCTGGTCCTTCATCGAGAGCATCTGGCCTTTGAAACGGTCTTCGCCGACGGCGAAAATCCTTTGCTCTACTTCGTCGAGAAGATTGCCGACCTCATCCTGCTCTTCGTAAGCGCGGCGCACGCTTTCGGTGGAGGCGGCGATGATGGAGCGCAAAATGTATTTGTCCCGGACGATTTCGAGGTAATAGCCGAGGTTCGCGGCCGTCGGTACAAAGGTAAAAAGGCTCGTTACCAATGCGGCGCCGCCGACTGTCTCGAGCAAATTTCGATCGCGCAGAACTTGCGTGAACGTGATTAGATCGATCGCCTGGCCGGCGTTCCAAAGATCGACCAGCGCCTGGTAGATCGTTTGATGCGCCGGAACGTAGAAGTATTCCTCGTTAATTTTTTCCACGACTTCGGCAATCGCTTCCCGCGGTGAAATCAGCATTGAGCCGAGAACGCCTTGCTCCGCTTCTACGCTATGAGGCGGTGCGCGGTGAATATCCTGCGCAGAACCTGTGGGCGAAGTGGGAAAAACTCTTCCGCCGTTTCCACCCGGTCTGCCTCGGCCGGGCCCGTTGCCCGAATCTTTGCGAGGCGTCTCCCCAGTCCGCAAGGACGGTTGAGTCGCCATTTATTTGGTTTCTTTTTTTCTTCTGAAAAACGAACGGTGTTTTTTCTCAGGCTGCTCGGAAGCGCCTTGTTCAGCCCCGCGTTCGCGGGATTCCTGCGCCGATTTTACGTCAAATTTGAATTGAGCGGTCACATCATGATGGAGCTTGACCGCAACTTCGTGCTCTCCCGTGTCCTTAATTGGTCGCTCCAGCACGATCTTGTGTCGATCAATCTCCAAACCAAGCTCGTTCTTCATCCTCGTCACAATATCCTGGGCAGTGATCGAACCGAAAGCTTTTCCAGACTCGCCGGTCGCGAGCGTGAAGGTCAGACGCGCTCTTCCAATCTTTCGAGCCAGCTCCTCGGCTTCGTTCAATTCACGGGCTTCGCGTTCGGCCCGTTTCTTTTTCAAACTGTCGAGCTGACGCAGGGCGGCCGGCGTCACTTCATAAGCTTTGCCGCGAGGCAACAAATAATTGCGCGCATAGCCGCGGCGCACCTTCACCACATCGGCCTCGGCGCCGAGGCCGGGCACGTTGTCGGTTAAAATAACTTCAGTCGAGGGCATTGCAGGAAATTTTTTGCGAGCGCGAAGATGTATACAAGCAGCGCGTTCACACACTGTCAACGCGCGAACGAAAAATTAAAATTTATTTCGCTTGCGTTTCATTGACACCGGCTTTTTAAGCCGGTGTGGGGCCGCTCGTTGCATGTCGACAAGCCGTTTAAACGGCTTTTACCTCGCAATCCTCGCGGTTAACACCGGCCTGAAGCCCGGTGTTAGTGGAAATCGCTCGGACTTAAATCATGCCGAGCTTCATTCGCCCGGCTTCGCTGATCATGTTCTGGTTCCAAGGCGGATCCCAGACCAGCTGCACATCCGCTTCATCGACACCATCGATCGACAAAATTTTGCTCTGCGCATCGTGCGCGATCGCCGGTCCCATTCCGCAACCAGGCGCAGTCAGGGTCATTTTTACTTCGACGCGCGTCCCGCCGTCGTCTTTTTTGATCAGGCGACAATCATAAACCAAACCAAGATCGACAATGTTCACCGGAATTTCTGGGTCGAAGCATTGCTTGAGCTGGTTCCAAACATCGTCTTCCGAAACTGCCCCGTTTGTTTTCGCGGTGGTCTTTTCCTTTGCTGCCGGCTTCGGTTTATCGAGACCGAGCGCGTCCAAATCTTTTTCCGCGATACGGGACAGTCCGTACGGCGTCGCGATCGTGTAACTGCCACCGAGCGCCTGAGTGATTACGCCCTGCGTTCCTCTTGCGAGCGTTAACTTCCGCCCGCTCGGGATCTCAATCGCCTCAACCTCCCGGCTTAAACTGAATTCCGTGTTCTCGTGCATCTCTAAAATTGTAGCGGCGGTCTATGACAGTCGCAAATATTCGGCTCGGATGGCGTTTCTGCCCGTGCCACGGCGTTTAGCAGAAATGCTCTACAACTTGCTTGGCTCTTCTAACAACTCGATCACGCGCTTGAGCAGACGCGCGGCGCCACCGCCGTCGATGCTCCGATGATCGAAGCTGAGGGTGATCTGCGCTTCCGTTTTTGGAACAAATTCCTTTTTTGTTTCGTCCCACGACGGAACTTTTTTCCCGGCGCCGAGGCCGAGGAGCAAAGTCTGATCAGGCAAGGGAATTGGCGTACCCCATTCGACCCCAAACGTTCCGAAGTTTGAAACCGTGGCGATGCCGCCGGCCTGCATGTCCGGCGAAATGCGGCGCTTGCGCGCAAGATCGACAAGCTCCTGATACTTTTTCACTAAATCGGCGAGCGAAGTTTTCTCGGCGTTGCGAATCACCGGGACCATGATTCCGTCCTCCGCTTCGACCGCTACGCCAACATCGATCGAATTCGATTGTACCACCCGGTTGCCGATCAGTTTCGCGGCCGCGGTCGGACTCTCCGCGAGCGCAAGGGCGAGCGCGCGCGTCGCGTAAAGTCCAGGGCCAGGTTTCGTGTCGCGCGACTGTCGATCTTGTAAGACGGGATCGAGATTGACTGACGAGCCGACAGTCGATAATGGGCGCGTCCAGCTGCGCCGCATCGCGTCTGCCACGCCCGCGCGAATCGCGGAAGCCTCCTTCACGCTTTGGCTGTCGATCTTGTGCAGAAAATTCTCGAGATCTTTGATCGTGACCCGATTGCCGGCGCCGGTTCCGGTTATTGCGGCAAGGTCCGCGGGAGTTAATTGCAACTCAGCCATCCGCGCGCGCACGCGCGGCGAAACAAAGCTCGCGCCTTTCAATGTTGCCGGAACTGGTAACCCACCTGGTCGCGCCCCATCACCATCGCGCGCCGCGACCTTTTCCTGGCGCGCTGGCTTAACTTCCTGGTCCGCGCGCGCGGGAATTTCTTCGGCCACCGTTTGTGGTGGGGGTGCTTGTTTCTTGAACCTTGCCGCGTCTGCTTCGCTCGCTTCGACGTAACCGAGCACCGAACCGATCGGATAGGTTTCCTTCAACTGTGCGGTGATCTTTTCGATCTTGCCTTTGCACGGCGTCGTCACGCCCATGACCGCTTTGTTCGTTTCGACGTCGATGATTTCCTGATCGACCGCGACTTCATCGCCCGGTTTCACCTTGATGTCGACGATAGTCGCTTCGGCGATCGATTCGCCCAGCTGCGGCATGATGATTGGAACTTGCGGCATAAAATTATTCTTTGAGGAGCGCTCTCGCTTTCGCGGCGATCATCTTCGCGCCGGGCCGATGCGCGCTCCAAAGATTTGGGTGATATGGAATCGGCGTGTCTTTTGCGTTGATGCGCACGGGCGCGGCGTCGAGGAGGTGAAATCCTTCGCTGGTGACGCGTGCGATCACTTCCGCGGTCGCGCCGCCCCAGGGGAACGATTCGCCGACGCAAAGCAAACGCCCCGTCCGCGCAACTGACGCCAGCACGGTGTCGGTATCGAGCGGTTTGACCGTGCGAAGATCGACAACTTCAATCTCGAGATTTTCCCTCGCTAATTCCCCGGCGACGGCGAGAGATTCTTGCACCATCGCGCTGTAAGTTACGATCGTCAGGTCACGACCTTCGCGCGCAATTCGCGCGCGGCCCGTCGGCAAACCTTTGTCCGGAAGTTTGTCGGCCTTGAGATGGTAATAAAGATATTTGTGCTCGCAGTAGACGACCGGATCATCGATTGCGACCGCGTCGATCAACATCGTATAAGCGTCTTCCACTGTCGCCGGCGTCATCACGATCAGTCCCGGATAATGCGCGTAAATTGACTCCATTGATTGACTGTGAAACGGCCCGCTGCCTTTTGTGCCACCCGATGGAAGCCGGATGGTGATCGGCACCGGAATATTCGTCCGCCAATAATGCGTGCCGGCGTGATTAAGAATTTGATTCAGCGCGGTACTGGAGAAATCGGCGAACTGCATCTCGACGATCGGGCGCATCCCCTTGATGGCGGCCCCAATCGCGGTGCCGACGATCGCGTCTTCGCTGATCGGCGTGTTCAACACGCGATTGGGAAATTCTTTGGCCAGACCTTTGGTTGCTTTGAACGCGCCCCCAAATGTTCCGCCCACGTCCTGTCCGTAAATGAAAACGCGTTCGTCGTCGCGCAACAACCTGGCCTGCGCTTCACGGATGGCTTCGAGATAAGTGATGCTCATTCGGGTCGATCGACCAATTCGCGCGTTGAGATCGCGCACCAATCTTCGTTCTCGGCGTCAGGAGCCGCTTCTTTTTGCGCAGTCGCGATTGCCTCGTCCACTTGCCTGGCGGCGTCCTCTCGCCAGGATTTTAGGGTCGCGGCATCGGCCATTTCAAGATCGACAACCTTCTTTTCTGTCAGCTTCAAACAATCCTGCGCAAACGGTTGCCGCTTCATTTCATCCGTGACGTAGCTCGCATCGTCGTGTTCGCCGTGGCCGGAAAGGCGCAAGACCGAAGCGACGACGAGTTGGGGCGGGCGGCCGGCGCGCGCGCGTTTTACAGCGCTGCCAATAACGTCGAGGCACATGCTCAAATCCGTCCCGTCGATGCTGTAGCCTTCAAATCCGTAACCTTTCGCGCGATCTACTAAGTCAGCACACGCAAACTCACGGTCATTTGGCGTGGAATACGCATAATGATTGTTCGTGGCGACTATTACTAATGGCACTTGCTCAACGGCCGCGATGTTCATGCCTTCGTGAAATGAACCGGTCTGCATGCCGCCTTCGCCGATGCAGGACAAGCCGACAAAATTTTTCTCACCGCGAAAACGTTTCGCCAGCAACGCGCCGACCGTGACCGACACCATCGCGCCGAGGTGGCTAATCATGGCGAGCTGATCGTCACCCGGCTTGCCACGATGGATGTTGCCATCGCGTCCGCGCATCGGTCCCTGTCTCGAGCCAAGATAAGTGCGCGCAACATCGACAATCGGCTCGCCGAACGCGGAGCGACCGGCTTGATCGCGGATTAGCGGCGCAAAGATGTCGCCTTTCTGCAAAAACATTCCGCAAGCGACGCTGACCGCTTCCTGACCTTTGCCAATGTAAACGCCGCCGGTGATCTGGCCGCCGCGGTAAAGACTGACTAGTTTCTCCTCGAGCGTGCGTGCGAGCAGCATCCAGCGAAACGCCTCCAGAAATCGCTCATGCGGCGCCGCTTTATTGGCTGAAGTTTTTTTTCCGCGCTGCGCCGTCTGAAGCATCGGCTAATTTTACGCAAGATCGACAATCGCGCGCAAAAATTTTTTATGGAGGGACACGCGCTGTCGTGCTCCAATTTTACCTCGCCGACACCGCGGCGCCCTCCAAATCAACGCCCAGCGCGACTGGCTTTTTGTTCGCCGTGGCCATTTTCGGCCAGGGCGAATTGGCGTTGCGAAGAAGCGGGTTCTTGCTGCGGCGGTGTTTGCGCGCCGGCTGGCGGCGCTGTCAGTTTCATTCCGACCAGTTTGCTCACGCCGCGTTCTTCCATGGTCACGCCATAAAGCACGTCTGCCTTCGCGATCGTGCGTTTGTTGTGGGTGATGATGATGAACTGGCTTTGCGCAATGAAACGGTCGAGCATTCGAACAAAACGGTTGATGTTGCTCTCATCCAGCGGCGCGTCGATTTCGTCCAAAACGCAAAACGGGCTTGGGCGCACCATGTAAATTGCGAAAAGGAGCGCGACCGCAGTCATGGCGCGTTCGCCCCCGCTCAACAGCGAAATGCTTTGCAATTGTTTGCCCGGCGGCTTCGCCGAAATCTCGATTCCGCAGTTGAGCGGATCGTTCTCGTCTAGCAATGAGAGATCGGCCCGGCCGCCGTCGAAGAGTTCGGCAAACATTTCTCTAAAATTGGCGCGGACCTGGGCGAATGTTTCGGCGAATAATTTCTTGGTCGTCGAATTGATCCGCGAAATCACATCCAGCAGTTCCCGCCGGGAATTGGTGAGATCGTTATTTTGTGATTCGAGAAACTTGTACCGCTCCTCGAGTTCATCGTACTCCTGAACCGCGTCCAGATTGACGGGACCCATGTTATCGAGCTGCCGGGCAAGATCGACAATCAGCTTTTGCAATTCGTCGTCGGCAAGAACGACATCGGCGGTTGGGGCGACTTCTTTTTCGGCGCGTTTCAATTGTGCCCGCAACGTTTTCCCAAATGCAGCTTCGTCCGGACTGAAGGCGCGCAAGTCGATTTGGTAGCGCCGCGAAATATTTTCCGCCAGGTTTTCGATCTGCATTTGCAACTGCGACTCGCGCACCTGCCGATGGCCGCGTTTTTCCTGCAACTCGCTGAGCGAATTGCGCAAGCCGCGCAATTCGGTTTCCCGTTCCTGCACTGCCCGGAGCCGAACGGCACGTTGGGACGAGATTTTGGTCGCGGCCGCTTCCGCTTCGGCTGCGCGCGCGGTTTGTTCCCCGATCGCGCCTTCAGCGTCGCGGTTTTCCTGTGTTTGCGCCGCGAGCTTGCTTTCGTAACTGGCGATATCGGTCCGGCGGGTCGCAATTAGTTCGACAAGCTCAGCTTCGCGCGCGGCCATTGGTTGGCGTTGCGCTTCCAGACTTTCGTGACGCTGTCGCGCGGTCGCGACCGCCAGCCGCAAATCGTTCAACGTCTCGAGTGTTTCTTCCTCCTGAGTTCGCGCGCCTTTTTCATCCTTTTCGGCAGCGGTTTGCTCGGCTTCGTATTCAGCGAGTTCGTCGCGCGCTGCGTTCAAATCGCTTTCGAGCTCGGCTACGCGTTCGCCGGCCGCTTCGATTTGTTGCTCGAGCGTTACCTTTTCTGATTTGAGATTGTCGATCTTCCGCTCGGCCTCTTTTTCTTCCACTTGCAGCAGCGAAATTTTGTTTACTGAAGTGGACTGCGCGAGATGCGCGGCTTGATATTGCGAACGAGCATCGTCCAGCTGGCGCGACGCAGTTGCGACATTCGCTTTGGCTTGATCGCGTTTCTGAACCAAGATCTCGTGCTGATTCGCCCATTCGGTCTCTTCTTTTGCCAATGCGGCGACGCGCGTCTTCCGTTCGAGCAAGGAGTCTGATTTCACCGTGCTGCTGCCGCCGAAAACAATTCCCTCCGCGGAAATGAATTCGCCTTCGAGCGTCGCCATTGCCAGGGTTGGCTCATCTTTCTTGCACGCGAGCGCGTGTTCTAGTTTCGCGAAAACGAGAACGCCACTGAGTAATTGGCGAATCACCGATTCGAGCGAGCGCGGCGCCACGATTTTATCAACGGCCCAGCCCAGTGCGCCTTTCGGTAAACTCTTGCGTACTGATTCGTGAGAAGAAGCGCCGAGCTTCGGAACGAAAAGTGCGGCCTGCCCAAGTTTCTTTTTCGTCAATCGCGCAATGATTTCTTCGGCGCTTTGCGCGTCGTTCAATATCACCGCGTGCAGATTTCGGCCGAGCGCGGCTTCGATTGCCGGAATAAATTTGGGTTCGACATCGATCTGGGCGACGAGCGAACCGACGATCGCGGCACGATAGCGCTCGGGATCGTCCAAGCCTTTGAGCACGGCCTGCGAACCCTGGGCGAGTCCTTCACCTTCGGCGTTGAGCTGACGCAAAATCTCAAGACTCGATCGCTTTTCGGTGAGAGTACGCTCTAACACTGCGAGTTCATTTTCCGCAGCTCCAAGAAGTTGTTGCTGTTGGCGCAAATTTGTTTCCGCCGTTTGCGATTGGGCGAGCAGTTCCTCCATTTTCTTTTGCTCGCTTTCGGTGGCATTGCGCGCGGTCGCGATTTCCGACGCAATTCCTTCATACGCTTTGGTCGCCTCTTTTGTTTCGATGGAGATTTGGCGAATCTGTTCCTGTGTTAATTCGCGCCGCGCGGTGATTCCAGCCAAATCACCTTCGAGCTTGTCGACCGGCGCTTTGTATTTGGAAAGCGACGCGCGCGCGGTTTCGCGATCGACCTGACGGGCCTCACGCTTGGCGCGGAGTTTATCGAGCAACTCGGTTACTTTCGCCAGCTCGTCTTGTTTCGCTTGGAGAAAGTGCTGCGTTTTTTCAATCAGCGCGTCACTTTCGCGGATCTGGGCGGAGTGCTGCTTCCGTTTGCTTTCAGCAGTGTCGATGTCGTCGCGCGCCCGTTCGATCAGATCGGCCAGTTCGTCTTTGCGTTGACGGTTAAATTCGATGCGGCTCCGATGCGCCGCGATCTCACTTTGCAACCGTTGCGCTTCGGCGCGGATGTCTGTTATCTCGATGTCGATCTTGTCCAGCGCGCGCCGCTCTTCGGCGAGTTCGGTCTCGTCGCGATCGGTCTTAGCCCGTGATGTCTGCTCCGAAGCCGCGATTTTTTCGAGCGAGCTCGGCGTCGAGCGCTGCTAGTTGTTTTTTGGAGTGATGCGTTTCGAGCACGCGCAGGTCTGCGTGCAACGCCTGATAACGTCGCGCTTTGCCGGCCTGGCGCTGGAGCGACCCGATCTGGCGCTTCACTTCTTTGATGATGTCGCCCATGCGCAGCAGATTTGCTTCGGTCGCTTCGAGTTTACGCAGCGCTTCGCGCTTTTGCGTTTTGTATTTGGTAATGCCGGCTGCTTCTTCGAAAATCGCGCGACGATCTTCTGGCCGCGAACTCAAGATCATGTCGATCTTGCCTTGCTCCATCATCGAGTAAGCGGAGCGGGCGACGCCGGTGTCGGCGAAAAGGTTTTGGATGTCGCGCAGGCGGCAGGGCGTTTTGTTGAGCAAATATTCTGAATTGCCATCGCGATAAACGCGACGGGTCACGCGCACATCGTGCCAATCGACATTCAGCTCCGACGCGCAATCGGTGAAAGTAAGCGAGACTTCGGCGAAGCTGAGCGGCTTGCGCGAGTCGGTGCCGTTGAAAATTACGTCAGCCATTTCGCCACCACGAAGCGATTTGGCGGATTGTTCGCCGAGCACCCAGCGAACGGCGTCGAGCAGATTGGATTTGCCACAACCGTTCGGGCCGACGATGGCGGTCACGCCTTCGTGGAAATTGAAAGTCGTTTTATCGGCGAAGGATTTGAAGCCCAAGAGATCGAGCGATTGTAAATGCATGCGCGCCGGGTTTCGGAATCGTGACCGCTCAATATAATCATGCTACGAGGGTTACAAGCCGAAAGTGACACAATTTGTGGGCTCTAGGTAGCGCCCAACCGCAACATTTGGTGCTTGCACCGGCTGTCGATCCCTCTTGCTTCCCCTGCTCGAATCACGCACGATGCCGCCAATGGCCGCCGAGGAGACGATGTCGTTCCAACGCGCGGAGAGTGTCGATCATCAACTAATTCGGGCCATCGGTGTTCCCGGACTGACCGCGAACATCGTCAACGCCACAATCGGCGCCGGAATTTTTGTTTTGCCGGCGTTGGTCGCGAAAGGTTTGGGACCGGCGGCGCCGCTCGCGTTCATTTGTTGCGCGATTGCGATGGTGCTCTTCGTGACTTGTTTCGCGATTGCGGGCAGTCGCGTTTCGTTGACCGGTGGACTCTACGCTTACGTCGAAGTTGCGTTTGGCCGTTATGTCGGTTTTCTCGCCGGCGTCCTTTACGGGATCACCGCGCTCGGCGCGGTTGCAGGCGTTGTAAATGTTTTGGTGAACTCGATCGCGATCGTCGTACCATTTCTCGGGAACCCGGTCATGCGCATCGTTGTCATGATCGCCGTCTACGGCTTGCTCGTCGCCATCAATGTG
>Ga0209474_10002358_pt1 | contig 17483 bp, 17 predicted proteins | sample GraSoiAngelo_145_FD_185902 | JGI IMG/M metagenome (GOLD analysis project Ga0209474, IMG submission 185902) | Grasslands soil microbial communities from the Angelo Coastal Reserve, California, USA - 14_1009_05_20cm (SPAdes) (version 2) | ecosystem: Environmental > Terrestrial > Soil > Grasslands... | reverse complement strand
GGGCCGGGTGGCGCGGCCGCGTGATAACGTGAGGCTGGCGATGCGGGTGGCGATGGTGACGGGGGGGAGTCGGGGGATCGGGCGGGCGATCGTGGCCGCGCTGGTGGGCGAAGGGTGGAACGTGGCGGTGGCGGCGCGCGATCCTCGCCAGGCGGGGGACGTCGCCGAGGAGCTGCGCGCGGGCAGCGGCGTGTCGGTGCTGGCGGTGGCGCTCGACGTGACCGACGCGACGTCGGTGGAGACGGCATGCGCCAGGACCGCCGCCGAGCTGGGCCCGGTCGACGTGCTCGTGAACAACGCGGGGATCGCCGAGTCGGCGCCGTTCGGCAAGACGACGGTGGAATCGTGGGAGCGGCATCTGCGGGTGAACGTCACCGGCCCGTATCTCATGACGCGGGCGCTGCTGGGCGGCTGGGGCCGCGTGATCAACGTCGCGTCGCTGGCCGGGCTCTACGGGTCCCCTTACGTCACCGCGTACACGACGTCCAAGCACGCGCTGGTCGGGTTCACGCGGGCGCTGGCCACCGAGGTCAGCGGCAAGGGCGTCACGGTCAACGCGATCTGTCCGGGCTTCGCGGCGACCGACATGGTGTGGAACAGCGCGCGCAACATCGCCGCCCGGACCGGGCGGTCGTTCGAGGACGCGGTCGCCTCGCTGGCGCGCATGAACCCCGGGGGACGGCTCATCGAGCCCGAGGAGATCGCCGACGAGGTCCGGCGCCTCGTCGGCGATGACACCATCAACGGCGAGGCCGTCGTCCTCGACGGCTCGACGCCGCAACGGAGGATGGCATGAAGGAGCACATCTCGGCGGTGCTGCCGCACACGCTGCCCAAGCCGGCGGGCTTTTCCTACGGGTTCGAGGTCAAGCACGGCCGCCTGCTGTTCATCGCGGGCCAGGTCGCGCGCGACCAGAGCAACGCCGTGGTCGGCAAGGGCGACCTGGTGGCGCAGTTCCGCCAGGTCTGTCGCAACATCCAGGCGGTCGTGAGCGCGGCCGGCGGCGACATGACCGACGTCGTCAAGCTGACGATCTACGTCCTCGACGTCGCCGACTACAAGGCCAGGATGCGCGACATCGGCGGCGTGTACCGCGAGTACTTCGGCAAGCACTTTCCGGCCATGACGCTCGTCGGCGCCCGCGATCTCTTCGATGCCGCCGACGGCTGCCTCATCGAGATCGAGGGCGTCGCCGCGCTCGCATGACCCCCGACCTCCTCGGTTCGCTGCCCGAGCCGCGGCTCCTGCCCGAGCGGGTCTACACGCTACCCGAGCTGCGCTATCCCGGGCGACTCAACGTCGGGGCGGCCCTGCTCGACGCCAACGCGGAGGGCGGCCGCGCGGGACGGCCGGCGATTCATGCCGGCGCCGAGACGCTGACCTATGGCGAGCTGGCCCGCCGGGTGAATCGCCTGGCCCACGGCCTCCGTGCGTCGGGACTCGAGCGCGGCGACCGCGTGCTGCTGCGACTGCCGAACGTCGCGGAGTTCATCGTGGCCTGGCTCGCCTGCCAGAAGGCCGGTATCGTGACCGTCGGCACCATGCCGATGCTGCGCGCCCGCGAGCTGGCCTACATCGCCAACGACGCCGGCGCCCGCGCGGCCATCGTGTGGGGCGGCCTGCGCGAGGAGCTGGAGCGTGCCCGCGAGCAGGCGCCGGCGCTCGCCCGGCTGATCGTCGCCGGCGAGGCGCGCGGCGGCGACATCACGCTCGACACGCTGGCGACCGGGCATCCGGAGCGGTTCACCGCGGTGGAGACCGATCGCGACGAGATCGCGATGATCGCCTACACCTCGGGTTCGACGGGCGTGCCGAAGGGCTGCGTCCACTTCCATCGCGATATCCTGGCGTCGGCCGATTCCTACGCGCGTCACGTCCTGCAGCCGACGGAGGACGACCGGTTCGGCGGTCATCCCACGCTCGCCTTCACGTTCGGCACCGGCGGCCTGCTCGTCTTCCCCTTTCGGTTCGGCGCCTCGACCGTCCTCGGCCCGCCGTTCTCGCCGGAGTCCATGCTGGAGACCTTCGCGCGCCGGCGGGTGACGATCGGCTTCTGCGCGCCGACGTCGTACCGGCTGATGCTCGGCGTGCCGGACCTGGCCCGCCGCTTCGACCTCGGCGCGCTTCGCCTCGGCGTGTCGGCGGCGGAGCCGCTGCCGGCGGCGACGTGGGAGGCGTGGCGCAAGGCGACCGGCGTGGAGCTGCTCGACGGCATCGGATCGACCGAGATGTTCCACATCTTCGTCTCGTCCATGCCGGGCCGCGTGCGGCCGGGCGCGACCGGCGAGCCGGTGCCGGGCTACGACTGCCGCGTCGTGGACGACGACGGCCGCGAGGTGGAGCCGGGCCGGGCAGGCCTCATCGCCATCAAGGGACCGACGGGATGCAAGTACTGGCGCAAGCCCGACCGCCAGGCCGAGTACGTGCGCTTCGGGGGCTGGAACGTCACGGGCGACGTCTACGTCCAGGACGCCGACGGCTATCTGACCTACCAGTGCCGCTCCGACGACATGATCGTCTCCGGCGGCTACAAGATCCCGGGGCCGGAGGTCGAGCACGTCCTCGACGAGCACCCGGCGGTGGCCGAGTCCGCCGTGGTGGCTGCGCCCGACCCGACGCGCGGCTTCGTGGCCAAGGCCTTCGTGGTGCTCCGCGCGCCCCACCGGCCCTCCCCCGCGCTGGTCGGCGAGCTGCAAGAGCACGTCAAGCGCGAGCTGGCCCCTTACAAGTACCCGCGCGCGGTGGAGTTCGTCGAGCGGCTGCCGCGCACCGAGACCGGCAAGATCCAGCGCTACATCCTCCGCAAGGCCGACGTCGTCCCCTACGACCCGGCCAACCCCGCGCGATGAGCACGCGGCTGATCGAGGTTGCCGAGCGCTTCAAGATCCGCCACGCGCTGCCGGCGGCGCGCTGGCCGACGGCCGAGGAAGCGGCGCGCGCGCGCTGGTTCCAGCGGGCGCGGATCGGGCCCCTGGACGTGGCCGAGCGCACGTGGGTGCCGGCGATGGTGCCCTGGCGGGCGTCGGCGGACGGAGTGGTCACGCCCGAGGTGCTCGACTGGTACGCGCGGTTCGCCGGGGGGCAGCCGGGCGTTCTCGTCGTCGAGGCGACCGGAATCCGCGACGTCGCCAGCGGCCCGCTGCTGCGGATCGGCGACGACCGCTTCCTGCCCGGGCTGCGGCGGCTCGTCGACACCGTGCGCGAGCGGAGCGGCGGCCGGACCCGCCTCTTCATCCAGCTCATCGACTTCCTCACCGTGCGGCGTCGCCCCGCCCCCGAGAAATATTTCCTGCGCTTCCTCGAGGTCGACGACGCGTTGCGCCGCCGACTGGCCGCCGCCGCCGGTGACGACGCGTGGCTGCAAGCGCCGGAGCCGGCGCTGCGCCGCCGGCTTCTCGACGCCGCTGCCGGCGATCGGCCGCTCGTCGAGGCCGCGCTCACATCGCGCCAGCTGGAAGCGCTCGACTACGGCTATCGCGAGCGGGTGTGGGATACGGACCTGCCGTGGATCCGCGACCTACCGCGCACGCTGCCGATGCTCTTCGCCGAGGCCGCCGTCCGCGCCCGCGCGGCCGGCTTCGACGGCGTCGAGCTGCACTATGCGCACGCCTACACGATGGCCTCGTTCCTCTCGCGGCTCAACACGCGCGACGACGGCTACGGCGGTCCGCGCGAGCAGCGCGTACGCCTGCCCCTCGAGGTCCTCCGGACCACGCGGCGGCGGCTCGGCGCAGACTACGTCGTCGGCGTCCGCTACCTCGGCGACGAGGTCGTCGCCGGTGGCAGCCGGATCGAGGACGCGGCGTGGTTCGGCGTGCGCTTCGCCGAGGCCGGCGCCGATTACCTCTCCGTCTCCAAGGGCGGGCGCTTCGAGGACGCGCGGCAGCCGAAGGTCGGCGAGGCCGTCTATCCCTACACCGGTCGCTCCGGATACGAGTGCATGCCCACGGTCCTCTCCGACTCGCGCGGGCCGTTCGGCCGCAACGTGCCGCTGGCGGCGACGATCCGTCGCGCCGTCCGCGAGGCCGGCCACACCACGCCGGTCGTCACCAGCGGCGGCATCTTCTCGTTCGAGCAGGCCGAGGCGATCCTGGCCCGCGGCGAGGCCGACTTCGTGGCGGCGGCGCGCCAGACGCTGGCCGATCCGGACTGGTTTCGCAAGATCCGCCTGGGCGACGGCCACCTGGTGCGCCGCTGCGAGTTCACCAACTACTGCGAGGGACTCGACCAGCACCACAAGCAGGTGACGTGCAAGCTCTGGGACCGCGTGGAGCTGGACGCGCCGGGCGTCGCGCTGACCGCCGACGGCAAGCGACGGCTGAGCGCGCCGGCCTGGCAACCACCCGAGCCTCCGCGGTAGACTGTGCGCGATGACGCTGCCCCGAATGCTCGCGTGCGTGCTCCTGGTGGCGCTGGCCCTGGTGCCGGCCCTCGGCCTCGCCGGCAACGACCTCTCGGCCCCGCCGATCGGCAAGCACCACGGCGCCCGCCTGCACCACCCGCCCGAGCGCATGTGGCGGACCGTGCCCACGACGCTCGAGCGGTCGACCTTCGCGCCGGCGGTGGCGGCGGCCGAGCGCCTGGAGCCGGTCGACGTCGCGATCGCTCTCCCGCTGGTCGTCAGCGTTCCGTTCGTGCCTCCGCGCGGCTGACACACCCCGTCCGTTCGCCCGCATCGCTACATCGACGGTGCGGACCATGCAGAGGGAGGTGTGTCATGCACGCACGCTCGGAATTCGTCATGCAACTGCGCGCCCTGCCGGACACGCCGGTGACCTGGACCGGCGGCCGGCCGGAGGACGAGGACGCCCGGCTCGTGTGGGAGGCCGTCACTCGCCGGCGGCTCACGACCTACCGCAGCGTCGTCGCGTTCTTCCGCTCGTTCTGCCTCGCCCACGCGCGGCAGCTCCTCGGCCACCTGGACGGCATCGTGCTTCGGATGCGCGGCGGCGCGCCCTCATGAGTCCTCTCGAGTTCGTGGCCGCGCTCTTCGCGACCTCGCTGGCGGCCGGCGGCGCCGGTGCCGTGCTCGGCCTCGGCGGCGGCATCCTCCTCATCCCCATCCTGACGCTGTTCTACGGCGTCGACCTGCACTACGCGATGGGCGCCAGCATCGTCTCGGTGATCGCGACGTCGAGCGGGGCCGCCGCCGCCTACCTCCGGACGAGCCTCAGCAACATCCGGATCGGGCTCTTCCTCGCGCTCGCCACCGTGGCGGGCGCCCTGGTCGGCGCGGCGCTGGCCGGCGTCGTGCCCACCCGCGCGCTCCAGCTCCTGCTCGGGCTCGCGCTCGCCTACTCGACCGTCGCCACGCTCCGGCAGCTCCGCCTCGAGCTGCCGGAGGTCGGCGAGGCCGATCCGCTGGCGATGCGGTTCGGACTGGAGGGCAGTTACTACGACGCCGCCCTCGACCGCGACGTCAAGTACCGGGCGACGCGGGTACGGCTGGGCTTCGCCGCCATGTTCGGCGCCGGGCTGCTGTCGGGGCTGCTCGGCATCGGCAGCGGCGCCTTCAAGGTGCTCGCCATGGACCACTTCATGCGCCTGCCCATGAAGGTGTCGACGGCGACGAGCAACTTCATGATCGGCATCACGTCGGCCGCCAGCGCGGGCGTCTATTTCTCGCGGGGCGACATCCATCCGCTGCTGGCCGCTCCGGTCGCCGTCGGCGTGCTCGTCGGCGCCGCCGGCGGCACCCGGCTGATGTCCCGCCTGCGCAATACGACCGTGCGCAAGATCTTCCTGCCGGTGCTCGGCTGGCTGGCGGTGTCGATGATCCTGCGCGGCCTGGGCATCGGGCTGCCATGAGCGCGCCCTCGCCGGTCGAGCGGCTCGTCGCGCGCGTGCTCCTCTGGGGCGGGCTGCTCAGTGTCTCGCTGATCCTGGCCGGCCTCGTGTTCTACGCGATCGCCGGTCACCCGAACGCGCGCGAGATCGTCCGCGTCGTCCACAACCGCGACGTCGGACGCTCCGTCGACGTCTTCGCATCGCTCGGCGACGTCCGCCGCGCCCTCGCCCAGCGGCCGCCCGATCCGCTGGCTATCACCGCGCTCGGCCTCGTGTGCCTGCTGGCCACGCCGGCGGTCGGCGTGGCGGCCGCTCTCGTTGCGTTCTGGCGCGCCGGCGACCGTCTCTATGCCGGGATCTCGGCCGGCGTGCTGGGCATGCTGGTGCTCGGCTTCGCGCTCGCCGCCGGCGGGTGATCGTGGCCGACGGCCAGGCTCGTCGACGGGATCAGCGGATCGGGATGTCCAGCCTCACGTTGGAGACCTCCGTCACCGACGGAATGCGACTGGGCGTGAGGTAGGGGCTGTCGACGTTCGTGATCTCGAGGCGAAGCCGATCGGCGGTCGCTGCGTGCCACACGTTCCCGTAGGTGACGATGGTGATCGTCGCCTGGCCGATCGGAATCCCCGGGCTGCCGGTGTCCACGGTGTAGGTGCCACGGGTCACGATCTGCCTGGCTCCCCCGGGCCTCACGTCGAAGAGGCGAACGTCGAGCTGCACGCGGTGGGCGGTGGTGAAGGCGTCGAGGGTGACCGTCGGCTGGCCGGCCACCAGCAGGCCGTCCGCGCTCCGCGCGAGCCAGCCGACCGGAACCTCGTAGGCGGCCACGTCGCCGGGGACGTCATCGGAGGGCGGGGCCGGCGGGTTCACGCCGAGCTCCTGCGCGCTCAGCAACACCACCGGATCCCACTGGAACCCACTCGTGTTCCCGGGATTGAACGTGAGGACGTTCACTCCCTTGAACGTCTGGCTGACGTGACCCGTGGCGAGCGCCTCGTAGTTGTCCACCACGATCACGTCGGCGGGGTCGAACGGAGTCTCGTATGAGCGGGTGATCGCCGCACGGACATCGGGCGCCGGCGCGGTGCCGACGCCTTTGACGAAGTAGTCCAGCCACTCGAGAATCGCGTCGACGACGTAGCTGACTTCTCCCGTCTTGTTCGCCGCCCGCGGGTGGCCGACATCGCCGAAGTACGACGCAACGGGATAGCTCGGGTCGACCGCCCGCAGCGCCCGCAGCATCCGAAGCGACTCGTGAATCGGGAAGAGGTCGTCGGTGAACCCCTGGACCTGAAAGATCGGCAGCTGCGGCGCGCCGGCCGCCGCGTTGGCCTTCACCCGGTCCCAGAACGGGTATTGCCAGTACACCGAGCGATATCCCTGGATCCCGTCGACGATCGGTTGCCAGATGGGGAGGTCGTCATTGGGTTCGGTCCCGTTGACGATCGCATTCCACACGAACAGGTACGGGGGATAGTTGGAGTACGGTCGCACCTGCGACGGCTCACGGAAGCCGGTGACGAACAGGCCGTTGAGGTAGCTGAGCTTGACGCTTCCCGCCGGCGTCGTGGCCTCGTTCGGCCGGCCGTTGGGAATCAGCGAGTAGAGCAGGTCGCTTCCGGCGGCGACCGGAACGACGGTCCGGATCTGCACCGTCTTCCCGCCGGGGCTCGTGAACGTGGGCTGGACCGCCGCCAGCCAGGCGTGAGCGCCGCCATACGAAGCCCCCATGACCGCGACGGCTGCCGCGTCGGCCTGCAAGCGCCCATCGTCGACCACCTGCGCGATCATGCTTCGCAGATCGGCGAGCTCCACGCTCACGTCGCCGAAGTTGGTCTGGCCCCACGATTTCCCGAAGCCCCGCGTCGAGTAGCGTAGATACGTGTAGCCGCCGCCGTGCGTCGCTCCGGTCGCGTCGGGCTTCCCGGCCCCGGCGAGGTCGTCGTCGTATTGCCGTCCGGCGCTCTTGCTGCCGCCCCAGCCGTGGACATACACGATCAGCGGATGCGGGCCGGCGCCGCGCGAAACCCGCACCGTCACGTCGAGCAGCGTGCCGTCCAGGCTGCTGGCGAGAAACCCGGAACACTCCAGGGCTGTGGAGGGATCCGCCGGGGCATCGCACTGCAGCCCCGGGGCCGTCGTGCCCTGGCCGGTGAAGACGCCGACCGCGGTCGTGTCGGGCCCGAACGCCCGTGGCGGCGGCGGGCCGTCTCCCTGAGCCAGCACGGCCGCCACGCCGATCGAGGCAGCCAGGGCAGCGCCGACCACGAGTCGCGTGACGGGATTCCCAGGGTTCATGTCGCCAACTCCTCGCTCGAGGTCCCTGCAGCGGGCCGCTTGCAAACCGCGAGCCGCTGGCGTAAGTCAGGAGGGCCATCATGACCACGGCCGTGTTCCGCGGTTACGACCGCCCCGCGCTCGACGCGGAGTACGACAACCGCGCGAAGGTCAAGCGCGCGATGGAGTGGATCGCCCGCTACGGCGCCGCGAGCGCGCGGGCCCGCGCGGAGCTGCCGATGCGCTTCGACGTGCCGTACGGCGTCCATCACGCCGAGCGGCTCGACGTGTTCGGCGCCGCCACGGCCGCGGTGGCTCCCATTCACGTGTTCTTTCACGGCGGCTACTGGCACCGCCTCGACAAGGCGGACTTCAGCTTCGTCGTGCGCGGGCTGCGGCCGGCGGGCGCGGTCACCGTCGTCGCGAACTACGGCCTGGTGCCGAGCGTCGACCTGGACACGCTGGTGGCCCAGTGTCGCTCGGCGGTCGTCTGGGTCCACGGCCACGCCGGCGAGCTCGGCGGCGACCCGCGCCGGATCTTCGTCTCCGGGCACTCGGCCGGCGGCCACCTGGTCGCCATGCTGCTCGCCACCGACTGGGCGGCGCTCGGGGCGCCGGCCGACGTCGTCAAGGGCGGCTGCGCCATCAGCGGGCTCTACGATCTCGAGCCGATCCGGCTCTGCTACCTCAACGACGTGCTGGCGCTGACGCCGGACGCCGCGCGGCGCAACAGCCCGGTGCTGCTGCCGCGGCCGGCGACGGGCTCGCTGCTCCTCGCCGTCGGCGGCGACGAGGGCCCGGAGTACCACCGCCAGACCAACGACCTGGCGGCGGCATGGCGAGGCGGCGGCGGCGCTCTCGAGGTCCTGGACATGGCCGGCCACGATCACTTCTCGATCGTCGGCGAGCTCGAGTCGCCGGTCAGCCCGCTGGCCCGCGCGATCCAGCGCCAGATGGGCCTGGCCTGAGCGTCTGCTACAATCCGGCCACCACGGAGGCCATCGCGATGCCATTCGTCAACATCACGATCTACGAAGGGCACCCCAGGGAGCGGAAGGACGAGATCGCCCGGCGCGTGACCGACGCCATCACCGACGTCTGCAAGCTGCCGCGGGAGGCCGTCTGGGTCGTGTTCAACGAGGTGACGCCGCCCGACTGGTACGTGGCCGGCACCCCGGGCAAGAAGTGAGCGTCGACTTCGAGCGGCTCGGGACCGGCTTTCTCTTCACCGAGGGACCGCTCTGGCACCCCCGCGGCAAGTTCCTCCTGTTCAGCGACATGCCGGGCGATCACCTGCGGCGGTGGTCGGCCCAGGACGGCGTGACCACGTTCCGCAAGCCCTGCAACATGTCCAACGGCCTCGCCTACGATCGACAGGGCCGGCTGCTCGCCTGCGAGCACGCGACCAGCCAGGTGACGCGCACCGAGACGGACGGACGGATCGTCCCCATCGCAACCCATTTCGAGGGCAAGCAGCTCAACAGCCCCAACGACATCGTCTGCAAGTCGGACGGCGGCATCTACTTCTCCGACCCGCCCTACGGCCGCGCCCGGTTCTACGGCGTCGAGCGGCCGCAGGAGCTCGCCTTCCAGGGCGTGTTCCGGGTGGGCGCCGATCCGAAGTCGCCGGTGCTGCTGGTCGACGACTTCGACCGGCCCAACGGCCTCTGCTTCTCGCTCGACGAGACGCGGCTGTTCGTCAACGACACCGCTTGCAAGCACATCCGCGTCTTCGACGTGACCGCCACCGGCGGCCTCGCCCACGGCCGCATCTGGGCGGAGACCAAGGGCGACCAGCCCGGCGCGCCCGACGGCATGAAGCTCGACGCGGCCGGCAACGTGTACTGCTGCGGGCCGGGCGGCATCCACGTGTTCGATCCGAACGGAAACCTGCTGGAGGTGCTGCCGACGCCGGAGCACACCGCCAACTTCGCCTGGGGCGACGACGACTATCGCTCGCTGTTCGTCACGGCGTCGACCTCGCTCTATCGCGTGCGTCGCGCCGTGCCCGGGCTGCCGGCGTTCTGAATCCCGATCGACAAGGAGACCGCCATGCACCGTCGCACGCTGCTGATCCTCGTTCTCGCCCTCGCCGTCGTGCTCCCGTTCGCGGCCGACGCCCAGAAGCCGATCAAGGTCGGCATGCCCATTCCGCTATCGGGGCCGCCGGCGCTGTTCGGCGATCCCGCCTCCAAGGGCGCGATGATGTTCGTGGAGGAGACCAACGCCAAGGGCGGCGTGCTGGGCCGCAAGCTCGAGCTGCTGGTGCGCGACTCCAAGGCCGACGCCAACGAGGCCGTGCGCCAGGCCCGTGAGCTCATCCTCAAGGACAACGTCGACTTCCTGGTCGGCACGCTGACCTCCGCCGAGGGCCCGGCGGTGTCCGTCGTCGCCAAGGAGAACAAGATCGTCTTCATCGCACCGATCCCGAAGACCGATCAGCTCACCGCCCCCGACAAGCTCCACCCCTACATCTTCCGGACCGCCGCCAACACCACGATCGAAGGCCGCAGCGCCGCCGAGATCGTGGCGAAGTGGCCGGTGACGCGGGTCGCCACGATGAGCTTCGATTACGCCTACGGCCAGGACGTCACCAAGGCGTTCGTCGAGCATCTCAAGAAGGTCAAGCCGAGCGCGCAGATCGTCGACCAGCAGTGGCCGAAGCTCGGCGAGCAGGACTACAACCCCTTCATCAACGCCCAGATGGCCAAGAAGCCGGAGGCGATCTTCTCGTCGATCTGGGGCGGCTTCTTCGTGACGTACTCCAAGCAGGCCAAGGCGCTCGGCGTCTTCGACGCGGTGAAGTACAACTTCATCGGCGTCAGCGAGGCCGCCACGCCGGAGACGACCAAGTCGATGGGGGCCGACTATCCGGTCGGGATCTGGGGCAACTCCTACGACGCCTTCTACTGGGGTGAGACGCCCGCCCACCGCGACTACACGGCGCGGCTGTCGAAGTACCTCAAGGACGAATACCCGTCGTCGTGGGCCATCCAGGGCTACACGGGCATGCAGTTCCTGGTCGAGGCGATCAAGAAGGCCAACAGCACGGACTCCGACAAGGTCGCCAAGGCGCTGCTGGGCCTGACGATCGAGACGCCGATCGGGCCGCAGACGATCCGCGAGAAGGACCACCAGGCGAACCGCGGGCAACTCTACGGCAAGACCGTGATGGATTCGAAGTATCCGTTCCCGATCATGAAGCCCGTGACGTACGTCGATCCGACGAAGTTCATGGATTGATCGTCTGCCTGATCCGTCGTTCGTCTTCGCGCAGTCGATCAGCGGCCTCACGGCCGCGATGTTCCTGTTCCTGATCGCCTCGGGGCTGTCGCTGATCTTCGGCGTGCTGCGCGTGCTGAACTTCGCCCACGGCACGTTCTACATGCTGGGGGCCTACGGGGCCTACCAGCTCGTGCAGTGGCTCGGCGTCGGCCCCGGGCGGTTCTGGCTGGCCGCGCTCGGCGCCGCCGCCGCGGTCGCCGCGCTGGGTGGTCTCGTGGAGCGTGTCCTCTTCCGCCACCTCTACGGCAAGGAAGAGCTCTACCAGCTGCTGTTCACGTACGCCCTCGTGCTGGTCCTCAGCGACTCGGCCAAGATGGTGTGGGGCACGCAGCAGAAGTCGGTCAGTCGGCCGCCCGAGCTCACCGGGTCGTTCTCGGTCTTCGGCGCGACGATCCCTTCCTATAACCTGCTGATCCTCCTGCTGGGCCCGGCCATCGCGCTGGCCTTCTGGTTCGTGCTGCAGCGCACGCGGGTCGGACGCTTCATCCGCGCCGCCGCGCTCGATCGCGAGACGCTCGGCGCGCTCGGCGTCAACGTGAGCGCGCTCTACACCTGGGTCTTCGTGCTGGCCTCGTTCCTGGGCGGCCTCGGCGGCGCGCTCATCAGCCCGATGCGGGCCACCACGCCGGGGATGGACACCGAGGTCATCGTGGAGGCGTTCGTCGTCGTGGTCATCGGCGGCCTCGGCTCGTTCTGGGGCACCTTCCTGGGCGCGCTGATCTACGGCCAGGTGCTCTCGTTCGGCATCCTCCTGTTCCCGCGCTTCTCGATCTTCGCCGTCTTCGCGCTGATGGCGGCGGTGCTCATCGTGCGGCCATGGGGGCTGCTCGGGCGCCCGCTGCGATGAGCCGGGTGCCGTGGGCGCCGATCGCGCTGGTGGCCGCGCTGCTGGTGCCGGCCGCCGGCTCGCGCTTCTACACGTTCCTGGCCAACGACGTGGTCATCTGGGCGCTCTTCGCCACCAGCCTCAACCTGCTGGTTGGCTACAGCGGCCTCGTCTCCTTCGGCCACGCGGCCTACTTCGGCATCGGCGCCTACGCGACCGGGCTGCTCATGAAGAAGGCCGCCCTGCCCTTCCTGCTCGCCTTCCCCGCCGCCGGCGTGCTGGCCGGCGCCTTCGCGCTGATCTTCGGCTTCTTCTGCGTGCGGCTCACGCGGATCTATTTCGCCATGCTCACGCTTGCCTTCGCGCAGATCGTGTGGGCGATCTGCTTCAAGTGGAACGAGCTCACCGGGGGCGAGCAGGGCATGCCCGACATCCCCTACCCCGACCTCGCCGTGATGGGCCGGTTGCCCCTGGTGGGCGCGCTCCGGGTCAGCGATCACTACTACCTGCTCAGCGTGCTCCTGGTCGGCCTGTGCCTCTGGCTGCTGCGGCGCATCGTGCGCTCGCCGTTCGGACGCCTGCTCACGACGATCCGCGAGAATCCCGAGCGCGCGGAATTCATCGGCGTCAACGTGCGGCGCTACGAGCTGGCCGCCTTCGTGCTGGCCGGCGCCTTCGCGGGTCTGGCCGGCGGCCTCTTCGGCATCTTCAACCGCGGCGTGTTCCCCGACTTCGCCTACTGGACCAAGTCGTCCGAGGTCCTCATCATGACGCTGCTCGGCGGCATGGGGACGTTCTACGGGCCGACCGTCGGCGCCCTGGCGCTGATCCTCCTGAATCAGCAGATCACGTCGTACACCGAGTACTGGCCGTTCGTGCTGGGCAGCATCCTCGTCGCGCTGCTGTTCGGCTTCCCCGGCGGCCTGGCCGGCGCGGCCGTCGCGCTGTGGGCGCGCACGCTGGGGAGGCTGCGGAGTGCTTGAGGTCCGCGATCTCACCAAGAGCTTCGACGGCTTCGTGGCCGTCTCCGGCGTGACGTTCGGCGTGCCGCGCGGCGCGATCAGCGCCATCATCGGACCCAACGGCGCCGGCAAGACCACGCTCTTCAACCTGATCACCGGTCATCTGCGTCCCGATCGCGGGCACGTCACGCTCAACGGCCGCGACGTCACGCGCGTGGCGCCGCACGATCTCTGCCGGCTGGGCGTCGGGCGGTCCTTCCAGCGCACCAACATCTTCCCGCGACTGACCGTGTTCGAGAACGTGCAGGCGGCGTTCATCTGCCATCGCGGGGGCGGCTGGAACCTGCTGGCGGCCGGCGACGGCGTCTATCGCGACGAGACGGCGGCGCTGCTGGAGTCAGTGGGGCTGGCCGGCCGCGCCGGCGAGGTCGCCGGCTTTCTCTCCCACGGCGGCCAGAAGCAGCTCGAGCTGGGGCTCGCCCTGGCGCTCGAGCCCGAGATCCTCCTGCTCGACGAGCCGACGGCGGGGATGTCGGCGGCGGAGACGCACGACTCGATCCGCCTGATCGAGCGCATCGCCCGCGAGCGCGGACTGACGCTGCTGTTCACCGAGCACGACATGGAGGTCGTCTTCTCGATCGCCCAGCGCCTGACCGTCCTCCATCAGGGTCGGGTCATCGCCGACGGGGCTCCCGACGAGGTGCGGCGCGACGCCGAGGTGCGCCGGGTCTATCTCGGCGAGCGGCACTGATGGCCGCGCCGGTCCTCGTCGTCGCCGATCTGCACACCGCCTACGGGCTCTCGCGCGTGCTGTTCGGCGTGTCGCTGGAGGTCGCGGCCGGGGAGTGCGTCTGCCTGCTCGGACGAAACGGCGTCGGCAAGACGACGACGATGCGCTCGATCATGGGGCTGACGACGCCGGCGCGCGGCCGCATCACCTGGCGCGGCGCGGACATCACGGGCTGGCCGGCCCATCGGGTCGCCCAGGCCGGGCTCGGCTTCGTGCCCGAGGATCGACGGATCTTCGCCGACCTCACGGTGTGGGAAAACCTCGACGTCGCGGCCAAGCACGGGCGGGGGCAGTGGACCGTGGAGCGCGTGTTCGACCTCTTTCCGAGGCTCCGTGACCTGGCCGGCCGCCAGGGCGGGTTCCTCTCCGGCGGCGAGCAGCAGATGCTGACGATCGCCCGTACGCTGATGGGCAACCCCGAGCTGCTCCTGCTCGACGAGCCCTCCGAGGGCCTGGCGCCGCTGGTCGTCGATCACCTGCGCGATCAGATCGCCCGGCTCAAGCGCGAGGGGCTGACGATCCTGCTGGCCGAGCAGAATACCGAGTTCTCGCTGGCCCTCGCCGACCGCGTCTACGTCCTCGAGAAGGGCGCCATCCGCTTCAGCGGCCCCGCCACCCGCCTCCGCGACGACGACACCCTCCGCCACGACCTCCTCGCGCTATAGGGGCACCCCGGACATCGCGGCGCGCCCCGGCTCCGCCGGGGCGCGACGAGCGTGCGCGGGGTCGAGGCGCGCCACGGCTCCGCCGGGGCGCGACGAGCGTATGGGGGGTTTGGGGGGCCATGTCGGGGCCCCCCAATCAAATGAGTTCCCGGACGCGGTCGCCGAGGACGGTGAGCGCGATCTTCTCGCGGTTGGGCTCGCCGCGCACGAGCGAGGTCGCGAACTTCCGCGCCTGCTCGAGCGTGATCTTCGCGGGCAGCGGCGGCTCGAACGGATCGACGACCGCCGCGACGATCACCGGGCCCGGCGTGGCCAGCGCCTGCTCGACGATCGCGCCGCACTGCCGCGGGTCCTCGATGGTGAATCCCTGCCCGCCGCAGGCGCGCGCGAACGCCGCGAAGTCCATCGGCTGCAGCTCGCAGCCGTATTCCGGATTGCCGAGGAACACCATCTGCTCCCACTTGATCTGGCCCAGCGTGTTGTTCTTGACGATGAAGACCTTGACCGGCAGCCGGTACTTCACGCACGTCGCGAACTCCGCCATCAGCATCGAGAAGCCGCCGTCGCCGACGAAGGCGACCGTCTGGCGGTTCGGATAGGCGAGCTGGGCGGCGATGGCATACGGAAAGCCGTTCGCCATCGTGGCGAGATTGCCGGACAGCGAGTGCATCTGGCCGCGCCGAGCCGGGATGTGCCGCGCCCACCACGTGGCGACGGTGCCGCTGTCGCAGGTGACGATCGCATCGCTCGCCAGCCGCTGGCCGAGCTCGTGGGCGATCACCTGGGGCTTCATCGGCGTGTCGCGGCGGGTGGCCCGCTCCAGCATCAGCTCGTTCCACTCGCGCATCCCCTGCTGCGCCTTCTCGAGGAAGGCGCGCTCGCGCTTGCGCTGGAGCAGCGGCAGCAGCGCCTCCAGCGTCCGACGGCTGTCGCCGACCAGGCCGACCTCGACGGGATAACGCAGGCCGATCCGCATGGGATCGAGCTCGATCTGCACGCCGCGGGCCTGTCCGGGCCGGGGATAGAACTCGATGTACGGGAACGACGTGCCCACCATCAGCAGCGTGTCGCACTCCTCCAGCGCCTCCTGCGACGGGCGCGTGCCGAGCAACCCGATCGCCCCGGTGGTGTACGGGCTGTCGTCGGGCACGCTGGCCTTGCCGAGCAGGGGCTTGACGATCGGCGCCGCCAGGAGCTCGGCCGCCCGCTCCAGCGCGTCGGTGGCGCCGAGCGCGCCGCCGCCGGCCAGGATCGCCACCTTGCCGCCGGCGTTGAGCACCTCGGCGGCGCGGCCCAGGTCCTCCTCCGACGGCAGCCGCGCGGCGCGGGCGCGGACGTCGGAGGTGTGGCCGGCGACGTTGCGCTTGGAGCGCTCCTTGCGCGTGGCTTCCATCTCCTGCACGTCGGTCGGGATCGTGACGTGGGCGACGCCGTGGTAGGCCAGCGCCGTGCGGCACGCCAGGTCCGCGACGTTCTCGACGTGAGTCGGTCCCATGACCCGCGCGTTGTACTTGGCCACGTCCATGAAGAGGCGGTCGAGCTGAACGTCCTGCTGCGTGTAGGTGTCGATGAGATCGTGATACGCGAGACCTGTGATGGCCAGCACCGGCTGGTTGTCGAGCTTGGCGTCGTAGAGGCCGTTCAGGAGGTGAATGCCGCCGGGGCCGGAGGTGGCCAGACAGACGCCGAGGCGGCCGGTGAACTTCGCGTAGCCGCACGCCATGAAGGCGGCGGCCTCCTCGTGGCGCACCTGGACGAAGCGGACGGTGTCCTGGCGCTTGCGCAGCGCCTCCATGATGCCGTTGATGCCGTCGCCGGGGAGGCCGAACACCACCTCCACGCCCCAGTCGTGAATCGTGTCGATGAGGATGTCGGCGGCAGTCTCGGCCATCGGGATTTCCTCCTGCGGCGCGACGGTGCAGACGATGTGCCAGCGGGCCCGACGTGCCGTGCTGCAAATGCTGCACACGGAGGGCGCCGTGGCATACCATAGGCCCCGCGCTATGCGGATCCGCTTCTGGGGCACGCGCGGCTCGATCGCCAAGCCAGGGCCCGGCACCGTCCGGTATGGTGGCAACACGTCGTGCGTCGAGGTGCGGGCCGACGACACGCTGATCGTGCTCGACTGCGGCACCGGCGCGCACGAGCTGGGCCAGCAGATCCTCGCGGCCACCCAGGAGCCGGTGCGCGGCCACCTGCTGATCTCCCACACGCACTGGGACCACATCCAGGGGTTTCCGTTCTTCCTGCCGCTCTTCCGGGCCGGCCACGAGTGGGACGTGTACGCGCCCCGTCAGCTCGGGCGGACGCTGGAGGAGATCCTCGCCGGGCAGATGCAGTACACCTACTTCCCGGTGCCGCTCGGCGAGCTGGCTGCCACCATCCGGTATCACGAGCTCACCGAGGGGACGTTCGAGCTCGGGCGAGTGCGCGTCGTCACGCGCTACCTGAATCATCCGGCGCCCGCGCTCGGCTACCGGCTCGAGGCGGGCGGCGTCTCGCTCGTCTACGCCACCGACCACGAGCCCCATTCGCGCCATCACGCCGAGCGGCGGCCGGCCGAGAGCAGCGCGCCGGTCCACGCAGAGGACAAGCGGCACATCGAGTTCCTGGCCGGCGCCGACCTGCTCATCCACGACGCCCAGTACACGCTGGAGGAATACCCCGAGCATCTCTCGTGGGGCCATTGCCCGGCCGAGTGGGCAGTCGACTTCGCGGTGGCGGCCAAGGTCAGGCGGCTGGCGTTGTTCCACCACGACCCGACGCGCGACGATCGCGCGATCGACGCGCTGCTGGCGCGTTGCCGCCAGCGCGCGGCCGCGCGACCCGACGCGCCGGAGATCTTCGCCGCCGCCGAGGGACAGTACCTGGTCGTCGTGCGACCGGGCGCC
>Ga0209474_10002357_pt1 | contig 17488 bp, 14 predicted proteins | sample GraSoiAngelo_145_FD_185902 | JGI IMG/M metagenome (GOLD analysis project Ga0209474, IMG submission 185902) | Grasslands soil microbial communities from the Angelo Coastal Reserve, California, USA - 14_1009_05_20cm (SPAdes) (version 2) | ecosystem: Environmental > Terrestrial > Soil > Grasslands... | reverse complement strand
CTGTTCGAGGTGACCGATCGCATGAGCGTGGCCGAGATCACCAAGACCGACGAGAGCCTGTCGGTCGACGGGCGCGTGCTGGAGATGCCGAGCGAGCACCAGATGCAGGGCTGGCTGGAGGGCTACCTGCTCACCGGCCGCCACGGGTTCTTCAACTGCTACGAGGCGTTCATCCACATCGTCGACTCGATGTTCAACCAGCACGCCAAGTGGCTGAAGACCACGCGGCAGATCCCGTGGCGGCGCCCGCTGGCGTCGCTGAACTACCTGCTGTCTTCCCACGTCTGGCGCCAGGACCACAACGGCTTCAGCCACCAGGACCCTGGGTTCATCGACCACGTGATGAACAAGAAGGCAGAGATCATCCGCGTCTACCTGCCGCCTGACGCCAACACGCTGCTGTCGGTGACCGACCACTGCTTGCGCAGCCGCCACTACGTCAACGTGATCGTGGCCGGCAAGCAGCCGGCGCTGCAGTACCTGACGATGGACGAGGCGGTGAAGCACTGCGCGGCCGGGCTGGGGATCTGGGACTGGGCCAGCAACGACGGTGGACAGGAGCCCGACGTGGTGATGGTCTGCTGCGGCGACGTGCCCACGCTGGAGACGCTGGCGGCGGTGAAGCTGCTCCGCCAGCACGTGCCCGGGCTGAGGGTGCGCGTGGTGAACGTCGTCGACCTGATGACGCTGCAGCCGAAGACGGAGCACCCGCACGGCCTGAGCGACCGCGAGTTCGACGACCTCTTCACCCGCGACCGCCCGGTGATCTTCGCCTTCCACGGCTACCCGTGGCTGATCCACCGGCTGACCTACCGGCGGACCAATCACGACAACTTCCACGTGCGCGGCTACAAGGAGGAAGGCACGACCACCACGCCGTTCGACATGGTGGTCCTGAACGACCTCGACCGCTTCCACCTCGCCGGCGACGTCATCGAGCGCGTGCCGGGGCTCGGCACGCGGATGGCCTACGTGAAGCAGCTGCTGCGCGACCGGCTCCTCGAGCACACGGAGTACATCACGCGCTACGGCGAGGACCTTCCCGACATCCGCGACTGGACGTGGGAGTGACCACGCGGGCGCTCAGAGCCGGCCGGTGACCGCCAGGATGATGAGGATCAACAGAATCAGGCCGAGGCCGCCGCTGGGATAGTAGCCCCAGCCGGAGCTGTACGGCCACATCGGCAAGGCGCCGAGCAGCAACAAGATCAGGATGACGAGCAGGACTGTGCTCATGGTGCGCTCCCGGCCCCTCGCAGTGTTCGACTCATGCCGGCGTCCGGCGGTCGACCGCGCGCTTCCAGCAACGCTCGTGGAACCGAACGCCGTCGGTGCGCGCGCGTCCGCGGCCCGGCGCCAGCGGTTTGCAGCATTCGGGACAGAGCGGACGCCCCATGCGATCCGTCGGCTGCTTGCCCGCACGCTTGGCGGATGTCGCCATGCGTCCGATGAACTGCAAAAACTACGCCGACCAGACCTTCCGTGCGACCTGCGTCACCAGGCGCAGCTTGGCGTCCTGCTGCAGCGGGGTGAGGGGATTGCCGGCCTCGCCCGAGGCGAACCCGCACTGTGAGCTGAGCGCCAGGCGCGGCAGCGCGACGTGCCGCGCCGCCTCCCGGATGCGCGCCTCCACCCGGGCGGCATCCTCGAGGTCGCCGTTCTTCGTCGTGAGCAGGCCCAGCACCACCTCGGCGTCCGCACGAACGTGGCGCAGCGGGCTGAAGTCGCCGGCGCGCGGCGTGTCGTACTCGAGCAGCAGGCGATCGAACGCGGTCAGGCGGGGGAAGACCTCGGCCGCGATGCGCTCGTAGCCGCCGTTGGCCAGCCAGCGCCCGCCCGGCGCGTTGCCGCGACAGATGTGAATCGCGCGCGCGATGCCTGCAACGCCTTGCACGGCCAGGTTGTCGATCTCCGCGTCGGCCGTCAGCTCGGCCGCCATGTCGTGGCCCCAGCGCTCGAACGCCGCGCGGTTGTCGGGATCGACGTGCCACTGGGCGTAGTTGGGCGCGTCGAGCTGGATGTAGTCGCCGCCGGCCGCGATCAGGCGGGGGATGACCCGCGTGCGCAGGTAGTCGGCGATCGCCGTCAGGAAGTCCTCGGGCGTGGGATAGGCGGCGCGCGAGTGCTCGGGATGCCAGAAGATGCGGTGCCAGCTCGGCGCCGGGATCGTCAGCTTGGTGCGCGTGCGGGCGTGGGCCTTCAGGAACGCGTACTCGTCGGCGACGATGTCGCGCACGACCTCGAGCCGGCGCGTGATGAACGGCCGCGTGGGCAGCGTCCACACCTGCGCCGTGCGGCCGTCGGGCTCCTTCCACAGCGACCACCAGCCCGGGTCGGCCGGCAGGAAGTCGAAGCCGGCCAGCGGCGCGCGGGCGATGCCCTCCTCGCGCAGCGGGATCGTCACCACCCACGAATTGCGCCGCAGCTCGCCGTCGGTGATCACGTCGAGGCCGGCGCGCTCCTGAACCTCGATGGCTTCGCGCACGGCGCGATCCTCGACGGCGCGCAGCCCGGCGTCGTCGAGCCTTCCCTCGCGCATGGCCTGGCGCGCCTCCCGGAGGTACGGCGGGCGCAGCAGGCTGCCGACGACGTCGGCCCGGGCCGTCATGGCGGGCATCGTCGCGGAGTTCCGGGCGATCGTCAAGGGCGGCGACGCGTTGACAACCGCGCGCGATCCCCGTCATCCTGACGGGCGTGAAAGCCATCGGGCTCTACCGCTACCTGCCGATCGACGATCCGCAGTCGCTGCTCGACGTCGAGGTGCCGGCGCCGGCGCCGACCGCCCGCGACCTGCTCGTCGAGGTGAAGGCGATCGCCGTCAATCCGGTCGACTACAAGACGCGGGCGCCGAAGGCCGACGTCGAGACGGCGCCGCGGATCCTCGGCTGGGACGTGGCGGGGGTGGTCACGGCGGTGGGGCCGGAGGCGTCGCTGTTCGAGCCGGGCGACGCCGTGTACTACGCCGGCAGCCGCACGCGTCCCGGCGGCAACAGCGAGCTGCATCTGGTCGACGAGCGCATCGTCGGACGCAAGCCGCGCAACGTCTCCTTCGCGCAGGCGGCCGCGCTGCCTCTGACCACGCTGACCGCGTGGGAGGCGCTGTTCGACCGGATGGCGATCTCGAAGAGCGGCGGCCACGCCGGCCGCAGCGTGCTGATCATCGGCGGCGCCGGCGGGGTGGGCTCCATCGCGATCCAGCTCGCCCGCACGCTGGCGCGGCTCACGGTGGTGGCCACCGCCTCGCGGCCGGAGTCGGCTGCCTGGGTACGCAAGCTCGGCGCCCACGAGGTCATCGACCACACGCGCGACCTCGGCGCCCAGCTGACGTCGCTCGGCCGTCCCACCGTCGACTACATCCTCTGCCTGAACAGCACCGACCACCACTTCCCGGCCTTCGCCCCGATCATCGCGCCCCAGGGCAAGATCTGCGCGATCGTCAACACGCAGAAGCCGGTGGACCTCTCGCCCTTGATGCAGAAGAGCGTCACCTTCGCCTGGGAGCTCATGTTCACGCGGCCGATGTTCCAGACCGCCGACATGATGGCCCAGCACGACTGCCTCGACGAGGCGGCCGCGCTCGTCGAGGCCGGCACCCTCGAGACGACGGCCACCACCCACCTCGGCGCGATCACCGCCGCCAACCTCCGCCGCGCCCACGCGCTGCTCGAGGGCGGGCACGTGGTCGGCAAGATCGTGCTGGAGGGTTTCTGAGCCGACCATGACCACGAGCCTGGCGCGCGCGCTCACCGTGGCCGCCGAGCGCGTCCCCGGCGCCGAGGCGATCGCCGACGACGAGCAGCGGGTGACCTACCGCGAGCTCGAGGCGCGGGTGAACCGGGTGGCGGCGGCGCTGGCGCGGCTCGGCATCGAGAAGAGCGACCACGTCGTCCTGGTCCTCAAGAACCGCGTCGAGCACGTGACGCTCTACTGGGCCTGCCAGAAGCTCGGCGCGATCGCGACCCCGCTCAACTGGCGCTACGCCGAGGGCGAGGTGCGCTTCTGCGCGGAGGATGCCGACGCCGTCGCCGTCGTCTTCGAGACCGCCAGCGCGCCGGCCGTCGGCGGCGCCCGTCCGGCGCTGGCGCGCGTGCGGCACTGGATCTCCGTCGGCGCCGAGGCGCGCCCGGACACCATCGGCTTCGCCACGCTGGTCGCCGGCGACACCGATCCTGGCCCGCCGGCGGCGGCGCTCGCCGAGGCGGACGTCAGCATCATGCTCTACACGTCGGGCACGACGGGTCGCCCCAAGGGCGTGCCGCGCACGCACCGCGCCGAGGCCAGCGCCGCCCTCGCCCACGTCGTGCAGAGCCACAACGTGTTCGGCGAGCGCACGCTGGGCGCGATGCCCCTCTACCACACGATGGGGGTTCGCTCGATGATCGCCATGGCGCTGCTGCACGGGTCGCTGATCTGCCTGCCCGACTGGGATCCCGCCGCCGCCGCGCGCCTGCTGCAGGACCGGCAGATCACCGCGCTCTACCTGGTGCCGACCCTCTATCACGACCTGGTCTCGCTGCCGGACATCCACCGCTATCATCTCGGCAGCGTCGCGCGCCTCGGCTACGCCGGCGCGCCGATGACGAGCACGCTCACCCGCCGCGTCGCCGACGTCTTTCGGCCGCAGGCGTTCGTCAATCATCTGGGCAGCACCGAGGTTTACACCTTCACGGTCTGCGATCGCGTCGTGGACAAGCCCACCTGCGCCGGCCGCAGCGGGCTCTTCGGCCGCTCGCGCATCGTGCGCGCCGACCCCGAGCGACAGGCGAGCCCGCACGCGATGGTGGCGCCCGGCGAGACCGGCGAGCTGATCGTGGCGATGGACTCGCCGGAGGCCTTCACCGGCTACTGGCGGCGCCCGGACGCCGACGCGCGCGCCATCCGCGACGGCTGGTACTTCACCGGCGACCTCGCCTACGAGGACGAGGACGGCGACATCTACACCGTCGGCCGCGTCGACGACATGATCATCAGCGGCGGCGAGAACATCTACCCGACCGAGGTCGAGGACGTCCTCGTGCGCCACCCTGACGTGGGCGAGGCGTGCGTGGTTGGCCTGCCCGACGAGCGCCTGGGCCAGACGGTGGCCGCGTTCGTCGTCCCCCGTAACGGCGCCGCCACGCTCACCGCCGACGAGCTGGACCGCTTCTGCCGCGCGGCCGGGGACTTCGCCAGCTTCAAGCGTCCCCGCCGCTACGAGTTCGTCGACGCGCTGCCGAAGAGCCCGACCGGCAAGCTGCTGCGGCGCAAGCTGCTGCAGAGCTGACCGCCTCCCTGTATCCTCGATGCCCGAGACGTCCCGAGAGGAGACCGGACATGATGAGGGCGAATGTCGTCCTGCTTCTCGCTGCGGCCCTCGTGGTGTCGGCGGCCGCCGCGCTCGCCGGCGAGCGGCAGATCGCCGATCTGAAGGAGATCGCCGGGACCTGGCAGGGCTGGACGGCCCTGGGAACGACCGAGTCCCGGGTCATGATGGTCATCCGCGAGGACGGCAGCTACGAAGCGTCGTCGCAGACCGGAACCCAGACGGTCGGCCGGTACTATCTCGAGAGCGGCAAGCTGCGCTACCGGTCGTCACGCAGCGAGGGCGCCGCGACGCTCTCCGAGGACCGGGGCAAGACGTACCTCACGGTCATTCCCGAAGGCCCGAGCTACGAGACCGGGAAGACCGAATACGAGCGCGTGAAGTAGGTGCGCCGTGGCGATGACGCATGGACGCGCGAGGCACGGTAGGTGCCTTCGGCGCGACCCCACGATGTGGTGGCTTCAAAAGACTGCCACGGGCCGCAGTTTCCCCATCTATCCTTGAGGGCGACATGAGTCTTTCCCGGCCGGCGGACGTGACGCCCACGCGCGAGGTGACTCGGCGCGACATCCGGATCTTGTTCGTCGTGTCACGCGAGCGACCGGATCGCTACGAATCGCTGGCACGGGCCTTCAGTGGCGATGACGACGTGCGAGTGATCTTCGATCGCCGCCGGGTCGACCGGCGGCAGGACGCCGGGACCCCACCGACCGAGCGTCGGCGAGGTGACCGGCGCTCTGCCCTGAGCCAGTGGGCCGTGCAGACCATGGGCTGGATCCGCGTGCCGGTCGCGGACGCGCTCGCCGCCACCGCCCGTCCCTTCCGTCCTTCCGTCGTTCCTCGCAAGGCCTGAGCCTCACCGCCCCGCCGGGGCCTGGGGGTCCAGCCAGTCGCGCAGGCCGTCGGCGAGCATGTTGAAGCCGAGCACCGCCAGCATGACGGCGAGGCCGGGGAAGACGACCATCCACGGGGCCTGGAGCATGAAGCCCCGGCCGTCGGCGAGCATCAGGCCGAGCGACGGCGTCGGCGGACGAACCCCGACGCCGAGGAACGAGAGCGCCGCCTCGATCAGGATACCGATCGCCATCAGCACCGAGGTCTGGACCAGCATCGGGGTCGCCGCGTTGGGGGCGATGTGGGTCAGCACGAGGCGAGGCATGGTGGCGCCGAGGGCGCGGGCGCCGTCGACGTACACCTCGACCTTGGTCGCCAGCACCGCCGCCCGCGCCACGCGCGCCATGACGGGCGTGTAGACGATCGCCAGGGCGACCGACAGCAGCACGGCGCCGGTGCCGAAGACGCTCATGAGCGCGATGGCCAGGAGCACGGCCGGGAAGGCCATCAGCACGTCGAGCGGGCGCATGATGAGCTGGTCGGCCAGCCCCTCGCAGTAGCCCGCGACGAGCCCGAGGGGCGCGCCGATCAGCACCGCCAGCACCGCCGCCGTGACCGCCACGCCGAGCGAGATGCGATAGGCGTAGACGACGCGGCTGAGGATGCTGCGCCCGAGGTCGTCCATGCCGAAGGGCTCGGTCACGGTCGGGCCGCGCAGGGCGAGATCCTTCGCGATGTCCGTCGGACTGCCGAGCGGCAGCGCCGGCGCCAGCACGGTGAGGACCGCCAGCGCCAGGACGATCCCCAGACCGGCCAGCGGCAGTCGGCGGCGTCTCACCGCCGGCGCACCCGGGGATCGATCAGGCCGTAGACGATGTCGGTGGCCAGGTTGACCAGCATGAACATCGCCCCGATCACCAGCACCGTGCTCTGCACGACGGGATAGTTGCGCTCGAGCACGGCGTCGAGCGTCAGGCGGCCCACGCCCGGCAGCGTGAAGATCATCTCCACGACGATGGCGCCGCCCAGCATGTACCCGATCTGCAGGCCCAGCACCGTCACGATCGGGATCGCGGCGTTGGGCAGCACGTGGCGGAAGAGGATGGCGCGCTCCGCGAGGCCCTTGGCGCGCGCGAACTGCACGAAGCCGCGCTGCACGACGTCGAGGACGGCGGCGCGGCTGAGCCGTCCCAGCACGGCCGCCCGGCTGAGCGCGAGCGTGAGCGCCGGCAGCACCAGGTGCAGGAGGTTGTCGAGCGGGGCCTCGCCGAGCGGGACGAAGCCGCCCGAGGGCAGGAGGCCGGCGCCGAGCGAGAGGCCGAGCATCAGCATGATGCCCAGCCAGAAGTCGGGAATCGAGACGCCGACCAGACCGATCGCCAGCGTGGCGCGGTCGGCGAAGCCGTGGCGGCGGGCGCCGCCGACCAGGCCGAGCGGGATGCCGAGGAGCGCCGTGCACAGCGTCGCCAGCAGCGTCAGCTCGAGCGTGACCGGGAGGCGCTCGAGGATCATCCGGCCGATCGGCTCGTTCTGCCGGAAGTCGAGCCCGAAGTCGCCGCGGAGGACGCCGGCGAGCCAGCGCAGGTACTGCTGCGCCACCGGCTCGTCGAGGTGGAACGCCTCCCGCAGCGCGCGGACGCCCTCCGGGGTAGCCTTGTAGCCGAGGACGACCACCGCCGGGTCGCCCGGGACCAGCCGCATGAGGCCGAACACGAGGATGCTCATGCCGAGCAGCAGCGGAGCGGCGAGAAGGAGCCGGCGTGCCGCGAAGGTCCAGGGCGACGACATCGACCGAGGTCAGCCGATCCAGCTATCCTCGAAGCGCAGCTCGAGCGACGACAGCGGCACCGAGCCGTGGACGTTCGGCTTCATCCAGTAGCGCTGGATCTCGTTGCTGAAGACGATGAGCGAGCCTTCTTCCTGGAACCAGCGCACCAGGTCCGGGTACATCTTCTTCCGGGCGGCCGCGTTCGTCGTGAAGCGGAAGGCGTCGATGCGCTTGTCGGCCTCCTCGGACTTCAGGCCCGAGAAGTTCCAGGGCGAGGCCGAGTGCTGGAGCGGTGAGTAGAACATGTCGGGGTCGACCGTGACGCTCCACCAGGCGGCGGCGATGTCGAACTTCTTGCCGACCAGCGCCTCGAAGTACTGCCCCGACTCCAGCGGCTGCACGTCGAGCGTGATCCCCACCTTCTTGAGCTGCTCGCGGAGGATCTCGCCGGTCTTGACGAGCACGGGCACCTGCGACTTGACGAGGTAAGTGACGGTCAGCCCGCCGGCGCTGCCCGCCTCCGCGAGCAGCTGCCGGGCCCGCGCGAGGTCGGGGCCGCCCCTGTGCGCGTTCACGCCGGTGGCCCACGGGCTCGGCTCCGGCGTCGGCTCCGCCGTGGGGACGTGGCTGCCGAAGTAGACGAGCTTGACGATCTCCGCGCGGTCGATCGCCCAGGCGATCGCCTGGCGCAGGCGGCGGTCGTTGAAGGGCGGCTTGCTCGCGTTGAGCATGAGGAAGAACGGCAGGTAGGGCCGGCCCGGCGACGCCGTGAGGTCGCGGCTGCGCTCCAGCTCGGGAATGCGCTGCGGCGGCACCGTCTGGATCCAGTTGAACCGGCCCGTCTGCAGCCCGGTGAGCCGCACCGTGTCGTCGGCGGGCGCGTGGAAGAGGATCCGATCCAGGTAGGGTCGCCCCGGCCGGAAGTACTTGTCCCAGCGCTCGAGCGTGACGTGATCGTCCTTCACCCACTCGACGAACCGATAGGGGCCGGTGCCGATCGGGAAGAGCTTGGGATCCTTGTCCTTGAGCGCCTTCTCGTTCACGATCTCGGTGGCCTGGGTCAGCATCGCCAGCAGCGGGCCGAACGGCCGGGCGAGGTGGAAGCGCACCTGGTACTGGCCCACGGCCTCCACGCCCTCGACCGGCGAGAAGAAGATGCGCATCGGCAGCTTGTTCTTGGCGTCGAGCAGCCGCGTGAACGTGAACACGACGTCCTGGCTCGTCAGCGGCTCACCGTTGTGGAAGACGGCGTTGTCGACCAGGTCGAAGAGCCACGTCCTGTCGTTCTCCTGCTTCCACGCCTTCGCGAGGCCGGGGATGAACTGGCCCGCCTCGTCGACGTAGGCCAGCTTGTTGTAGACGTTCTGGTAGATCTGCAGCGACGAGTAGAGCTGCGCGTAGCCGGGGTCCATGTTCACGGGCTTGTCGACGGTGGCGACGCGCAGGATGCCGCCGCGCCTGGGCGGGCCCTGCGCCAGCGCCACGCGCGGGCCCAGCCCGGCGCCGGCCACCAGGGCCGCGCTGCGCGTGAGCCAGGCGCGGCGGGTCAGGGGGAGACCGCCCTCGATCGTCGGAGCGCTGCCGTTCGCGGCGCCGTCCCGGTCGCTCATCGCTGGTCCCCCGTGGAGTGGACTCCGTCGTAGATCACGCCGTCCCGCATCACGAGGCTGACGCGCTCCAGCGCCGCGATGTCCTTCAGCGGGTCGCCGTCCACCGCGATGAGGTCGGCGCGCTTGCCGGGCTCGAGCGTCCCCACCTCGCCCTCGATGCGGCACGCCTCGGCGCCCCAGCGGGTGCCGGCCAGCAGCGCGTCGTGCGGCGAGACGCCGAGCCGGACGAGCGTCTGCAGCTCGAACGGCATGAGGCCGTGCATGCTGTCGGTCCCGCAGGCGAAGCGGACGCCGGAGGCGAGGTGCCGCGGGAAGTTCTCGCTGACGACCCGGCGCGACCAGCGGACCTTGTCCATGATGGCCGCCCGCTGGCCGTCGCCCTGCTCGATCCCGGTCGGATGCATGAAGATCGCGAACGTGCAGATCAGCCAGACCCCGCGCTCGATCATCAGCGCGATGTCCTCGTCGCTGGCGAGCGCGCCGTGCTCGATGGTGCGCACGCCCTCCTGCACGGCCAGCCGGAGCCCGGGCCCGCCGTGCGCGTGGGCGGCGGCGTACGTCCCGACCCGCTCGGCCTCCTCGACGGCGGCGCGGATCTCCTCGCGCGTGTAGGCGCTGGACGTCGGCGTGGTGCCGGGCGAGCTGACGCCGCCGGTGACGAAGATCTTGACGTGGTCGGCGCCCCGCCGCAGATTCTCGCGGGCGCCCCGGCGGACGTCGTCGACTCCGTCGTAGCTGGTGAGCGCGCGCCCGTGGCCGTTGTTGGCGGCCAGGCCGCGACCGGCGACGAGCAGCCGCGGACCGACGATCGTCCCCGCCGCGATGGCGTCCCGCACGTCGACGTCGACGAAGTGCTCCTCGCCCATGATGCGCATCGTCGTCGTCCCGGCCGCCAGGTCCGTGCGGAGGTTCCTGGTGGCGGCCAGCGCCTGGGGCACCGGTCCGCGGCAGAGCTGGCCGAGCTGATCGCCGAGCCCGGGGACGATGGAGGCGTGGGTGTGACAGTCGATCAGGCCGGGCATCACGAAGCGATCGCCGAGGTCGACGGCCGCGGCCGCCGGCGGCACCGCGACCGCGCCGGCGCGCCCGACGGCGGCGATGCGGCCCTCGTCGACGACGACGACCGCGTCGCGGACCGGGGGAGCGCCGGTGCCGTCGAAGAGCGTGCCGCAGCGGATCGCGCGGACGGCCACGTCAGCTCCCGGCGGCGCCGTCGCCGTAGTCGCGTCGGGCGGCGGCGGCCGAGACATATCCCTCGGCGACGTCCCGTCGGACGGCCGCGGGATCGCGCTCCGACGGCGGCCCCCAGCCGCCGCCACCGCCGCTCATGATGCGCACGATCTCGCCGGCGCCGATCGGATGCTGGGTCGCCTTGCGCACGTGGCGCACCGAGCCGTCGGGCGACGTGATCTCGACGTCGTTCACGGCGCCGTCGCGCCCGCCGTGCAGGCCCCACGGCGGCGTGGCCTTGCGCTCCAGGCTGAACGTGATGAAGGCCGGCGCCAGGAACTCGTAGATGCGCTCGATCCCGAGCCCGCCGCGATACTTCCCGGCGCCGCCCGAGTCGGCGCGCACGCCGTAGCGCCGGATCCGCATGGTAGGCACCCGCGACTCCACGACCTCCACGGGATTGTTCCGCGCCGTCGAGCCCGCGAAGATGATCATCGCCGACTCGCCGTCGTAGGCGGGCCGCCCGCCGGTGCCGCCGGCGTTGAGGTCGCCCTGGATGAACAGGCGCCCCGTCTCCGGCGAGGTGCCGAAGGCGATCGTCGGCATCTGGTCGCCATAGGCCCCGGCCGGCACGCGGTCGGGCAGCGCCGGCGCGAGCGCGCGCAGGCCCAGCTCGATGAGCAGGTTGATCGGGACGTAATAGCGCGCCGTCGGCGCCGGCTCCTCGGCGGCCAGCACCGAGCGCGGCGGGACGATGACCCGCAGCGGGCGGAAGCAGCCCTCGTCGACGGCGTCGAGCGGCGTGGTGAGGCACTTGATGAGGAGCCGGCACGCGCTGATGGTGATCGCGTCACCACAGTTGAACGGCCCCGTCACCTGGGCGTCGGAGCCGGTGAAGTCGACGGTCATGCCGCCGTCACGCACCGTGATCGCCAGCTCGACGCGCACGGGTTGGTCCAGCGTGATGCCGTCGTTGTCGAAGTGGCCGACCGCGCGATAGGTGCCGGCCGGGATCGCCGCCAGCGCCGCCCGCGTCCGACGCTCGGACTGCTCCATGTACACGCGGGTGGCGTCGAGCACGGTGTCGCGCCCGTAGCGCGCGAGGATCTCGTGGAACGACGCCTCGCCGGCCCGGCACACCGCGATCATCGCCTGGATGTCCTTGAGGGTGCCGCTCTCCGTGCGGATGTTGGCCCGGATGACGCGCATCACCTCCTCGTTCAGCTCGCCCCGGCTGAAGAGCCGCACGGACTGGAAGCGCAGGCCCTCCTGGCGGAACTCCCGCGAGCCCACCTGCATGCTGCTCGGCACCGGGCCGCCGACGTCGCTCCAGTGCGCCTTCACCGACACGAAGCCGGTGAGTCGATCCGCCCAGAACACCGGCGCCGTCATGGCCACGTCGTTGAGGTGGTTGCCGTTGCCGGCGTAGGGATCGTTGTGGATGAAGATGTCGCCCTCGCGGAACGCGTCGATCCCCCGATCTCGAATCGTCGCCTCGATCGGAAAGCCGAGGTGGCCCTGGAAGACCGGCAAGCCGACGCCCTGGGCGATCATCTGCACGTCGGGGTCGAAGATCGCGCAGCCGAAGTCGAGGCTTTCGCTGATGATGTGGTTGTAGGCCGTCTTGATCATCGTCAGGCGCATGCGGTCGGCGGCCGCGTTGAGCGCCGCCCGCACGACCTGGATGGTGATCGGGTTCATTGGAGTCAGGGGGAGCAATGCTTGCTCCCCCCGACACCCCCCATCGCCTCGGAGGGTTGCAGGTCGATGATCAGGCAGCCGTGGTCGTCGACCGAAAGTGTGTCGCCGGCGTCGATGATCGTCGTGGTGCCTGACTCCTCGATGGCGGCCGGACCGGCGACCTCGTCGCCGGGAGACAGGCTCGCGCGCTGGTAGACGCGGTATTCGAGGGCGTCGCCGGCGGTCATCGAATGGATCTTTCGTGTCTCGAAGGCCGGCGCGCCCGCCCGGCGTCGGTCGAGCACCGGCAGCCGCGGCGGCTCGAGCGGCCGGATCAGCGTGAGGCGCAGGTTCAGCAGCTGCACGTCGACGTCCGCCGCGGCGTAGCCGTAGGCGCGCTCGTGGGCGTGGTCGAACTGGCGCCGCAGGCCGGGCCAGTCGCCGAGCTCCGTCACCGGCACCGTCACCGTGTGCTCCTGGCCCAGGTAGCGTAGGTCGACCGCGCGATGCAGGACCGGCGCGTCCTGGCCGGGCAGGATGGCCGCGATCTCGCGCTGCATCTCGCCGTAGCGCGCCGCCGCCCACGCGGCGTCGGTGCGCTCGAGCGGCTCGAGCACCGTGCGGACGAGGTCGTGCCGCAGGTCGGTGGCCAGCATGCCCCACGCCGAGAACGTGGACGGCGAGGGCGGGACGACCACGCGCGGGACGCCGAGCTCGCGCGCGATCGCGACGGCGTGCAGCGGCCCGCCGCCGCCGTAGGCGACGAGCGCGTAGTCGCGCGGATCGAGCCCGCGCGCCGTCGTGATGCCGCGGACGGCCAGCGCCATCGTGACGTCCGCCAGCCGGACGACGCCCGCCGCGGCGGCGTCACGCGACAGCCCGAGCGGTCCCGCGAGCGCCTCGTCGACCGCGCGGGCCGCTGCGCCGGCGTCGAGCGGCATCGTCCCGCCCAGGAATCGCCCGGGGTCGATGCGGCCGAGCACGACGTTGGCGTCGGTGACCGTCGGCTCGGCGCCCCCCAGCCCGTAGCAGACCGGGCCCGGTGCGGCCCCGGCGCTGTGCGGGCCGAGGGCCAGCGCGCCGCCGGCGTCGATCCAGGCGATGGTCCCGCCGCCGGCGCTGACCTCGCGGATGTCGATCACCGGGATCCGCAGCGGCCGGCCGTCGATCTGATACTCGTCGGTGGTCGTCACCATGCCGCGCTCGATGATGGCGCACTTGGCGGTGGTGCCGCCCATGTCGAAGGAGATGAGCCGCTCGAGCCCGAGGCTGCGCGCGAGGCTCGCACAGCCGATCGCGCCGGCGGCCGGCCCCGACTCGATCGTGTGCACCGGCTTCACCCGGGCGGTCCCGACCGAGCAGGCGCCGCCGTTGGACTGGGTGATCAGGAGCTGGCCGCGGAAGCCGCGCGCCGCCAGCCGCTGCTCGAACGTGCTCAGGTAGCCGTCGACGACCGGCAGGACGTACGCGTTGACGACGGTGGTGGTCGTGCGCTCGTACTCGCGCCATTCCTGGGTCAGACGGTGCGAGACGGAGAGCGCCACGCCCGGCAACTCCTCGGCGAGGATCTCGGCCGCGCGCTGCTCGTGGCGCGGATCCCGGTAGGAGAACAGGAAGATCACCGCCACCGATCGGACGCCGTCGGCGGCCAGGCGCCGCGCGGCGCGGCGGACGGCCGCCTCGTCGAGCGGCACCAGCACCTCGCCGCGCGCGCTCAGCCGCTCGGGCACCTCCAGGCATCGTCCCCGCGGCACCAGCGGCGGCGGCCGCCGGTAGAGCACGTCGTACATGCGAAGGAAGTTCCCGCGCCCGATCTCGAGGACGTCGCGAAAGCCCTCGGTGGTGACCACGCCCGTGCGGGCGCCCTTGCCCTCGAGCAGCGCGTTGATGCCGATCGTGGTGCCGTGGATCATCAGCCGGCAGTCCGCGAGGTCGACCGCGGCCTGCTCGGCGCAGCGGAGGACGCCGTCGAGCAGCTCCGACGGTGTGCTGAGGGCCTTGGCGTTGACGACGGCGCCGGTGGCCTCATCGAGCGCCACGAGATCCGTGAACGTCCCGCCGATGTCGACGCCGATCCTGAGTGCCACGTGCGCGCCCTCTTGGCGCGGGAGTATACCTGAAGCCTCGGCGAGACGAGCTTTCTAGGCGACGGTGATGGCGGCGGCCTCGGGCTCGGGCACGATCCTCTCGTCGCGCCGGGCGCGCTCGAAGCGAGCGACGAGGACGGTGATGTTGTCGGGACCGCCGCGCTCGTTGGCCAGCGCGACGAGGCGCTCGCACGCCGCGGCGACGTCGGTCTCGGCCGTCACGATCTCCGCCAGCTCGCCCTCGGCGACGCACGACCACAACCCGTCGGAGCACAGGACCAGCACGTCCCCGCTTCGCACACAGTGCTCGGAGAGATCGACGGTGATCTGCGGGCGTGGACCGAGGGCGCGCAGGAGGACGTTGCGGTGGGGGCTGACGGCGGCCGCCTCCGGCGTCAGCTCGCCGATGTCGAGGAGATGTTGAACCAGCGAGTGGTCGCGGGTGATTCGCTGCGCGCAGCCGCCGCGGACGACATAGCCGCGACTGTCGCCGACATGGCCGATGTGGATCTGGTCGCCGAGCAGGGCGGCCGCGGTGGCCGTGGTCCCCATGCCGTTCAGGCCCGCCGATCGACTGGCGTAGGCATGAATCTCGCGGTTGGCGATCTCCATCGCCTCCAGCAGACACTGGCGCAGGTGCCCGGGCGTCGGCCGGCCGCTGTCGCGCCACGACTCCGCCACGTGGGCGTAGATGGTGTTCGCCGCCATCGCGCTGGCCACCTCGCCCGCTTGCGCGCCGCCCATGCCGTCGGCGACGACGAGCAGGGCGCCCGTGGCCGGGATGCGATGCTCCAGACCCGCCGGGCGGACGCGGCCGCCGGTGCCCGTCACGTCCACGATGAGGAAATAATCCTCGTTGTGCCGGCGGACCTTGCCGACGTGGCTGGCGGCCACCGCCTTGAGGGTCAGAGGCGGCGTGGTCCGGACGGCCCGCGAGACGCGGTCGGGCAGCCGCCGACTCGACCGGAGCACGCGACGGAAGAGGCGGAGGACCCGCGCCGGTACCGGCGTGATCCTGCTCGTGAGGCTCAGGGCCGCTTCCCCAGGACGTCGGCCATCAGCGCCCGCACGCCGGGCGGTGCCTCCGGTCTGCACGTCGACAGGGTGCCGTCCAGGGCGGCCAGCCGCCGCAGCTCGTCGCCCACGCGTTCGCGGTCCTCGCTGGCGAAGTGGGTGAAGGCCAGATAGCAGCTCGCCTCCGCGAGCTGATGGACGCGCGTCTCGCGGTCGCTCACATCCTCGAGGTCGACGAGCGCCGCCCGCAGCATGTTGAGGGCGTCGCGAAAGCGGGCGGCCGCGTAGGCCTCCTTCCCTTGCGCGAGCGTGAGCGACGGCTCGGACGCCGGACCACGCGTCCCGGCGTCGGTCAGCGCGACGACCATTCGCCGGTGCTCCTGGGCGATGTCCGCCTTGCCGAGGCCCGCATAGGCGTAGCCGAGCTCCTCGTGAACCTCGGCCAGCTCGGTGAGCCGGAGGCTCCGGCCCTGGATGCGCTCGACGTCCCACACGGCGCGATTGAGCGCCACCAGCGCGTCCCGGTAATTCATCGCCTCGACCTCCAGCTGGCCGCGGCTCAGGTTCGCGCGGATCTCGGGGTCGACGCCGCCGACGCGATAGCGGACCGGGCGGACGACGTGCGTCCACCAGGTCCGGGCGACGCCCGTGGACGCGTCGTGAATGGACGCGCACCCCGCGAACAGCGGCACGCACATCGCGACGAGCGCCAGCGCCCAGGGGCCGCGGCGACTATCGGGCAAGGAACTGGTGCGTCCGGAAGTCATAGCTGACCCGGAGCGGGTTGTCGCTGGTGTGATTCTCGTCGACCACGATGACGTGCTCGGGGCTGCGCTGGTTCATGGACTCGAAATGGACCCGGTGTCGCCCGCGGCCGATGCGCAGGCACGCGCGCGGCGTGTCGCCGACCTGCCGGCCGTCCACGTGGACGGTGGCGAAGGGCACGGCGTTGACGCTCAGGCAACCAGGCCTGACGGCGGCGGGCACCGCAAGTGGCCGACCCTCGCCAGCCGGGTCGGCCGCCGCCACGGGCACCGGCCCCTCCGCCTGGGCGCCGACGGCGGCGGGATTCGCGGCGGCGACGCTCGCGGCGGCGCCCGTCGGGCTGCTCGCGCGGTCGCGGCTCGCGGCGACGGCGGCCGCCGTCACGTCACGGGACACCGCGGTGGCCAGGCCGTGCGCCGAGTCTTCTCCCATCGGCAGCACGACGAAGACGGCGACCGCCAGCGCCGCGACGCCGAACCCCCCGAACACGAGCGCGGCGCCGTGCCGGCGCGCCGTCCGCACGCCACGCCGCAGCGCGGTCACGGCCGCCCGCCGGTGGTCGACGGCCAGCGCGTGCGTGAGCGCGTCGGCGAACGCGGCGGCGTCAGGGTAGCGGTCCCGCGGCTCCTTGCACATCGCGCGTCTCACGACCGCGTCGAGCGCCGGCGACACGGCCACGTTGCGCTCGCGGGGAGGCAGCGGCTCGAGACGGAGCACTTCGTCCAGCACCGTGGCCACGCTGTCGCCGGGGAACGGACGCTCGCCGACCAGCGCTTCGTAGAGCACGACGCCGAGCGAGAACAGATCGCTCCGCGCGTCGACCTCGGCGCCGCGGGCCTGTTCGGGGGACATGTAGGCCGGGGTGCCGACCAACACGCCGGTCTGGGCCGACTGATTGTCGATCACCCGGGCGACCCCGAAGTCCGTGAGCTTCACGTGCCAGGCATCGTCGACCATGATGTTGCTGCTCTTGACGTCGCGGTGAACGACGCCCTGGCCGTGCGCGTACTGGAGCGCGTGGCAGACCTGGACGACGACGTGGGCGGCCTTGTCGGGCGGCAGCGGGCCGGCCACCAGCAGGTCGGCCAGCGTCCGGCCCTTGACGTACTCCATCACGACGTACGGCACGCCCGTCGCCGCGTTGACGTCGTAGATCGTGACGATGCCCGGATGGGTCAGCCGCGCCGCCGCCGTCGCCTCCTGATAGAGGCGGCGGATCACGGCCGTGGCGTCCGCCCCGTGGATCGCGTCCGGCGAG